>Ga0123354_10018479_pt1 | contig 10929 bp, 5 predicted proteins | sample TergutLab28metaG_2_FD_97872 | JGI IMG/M metagenome (GOLD analysis project Ga0123354, IMG submission 97872) | Labiotermes labralis P4 segment gut microbial communities from Petit-Saut dam, French Guiana - Lab288 P4 | ecosystem: Host-associated > Arthropoda: Insects > Digestive system > Gut ... | reverse complement strand
TGGTAATCAACATTATAGTCGCGAGCTCCTGATGATGGGCATAGTAGTGCCCGAAACATGTTGAACCTATAAGAAGTACAATGAAAAATAATAAGTGGCATATAGTTGGTTTTTATTCTTCAGATATTTTGTTTGTCGAAACTCAATTATTCCACGAGTAATCCAGCCAAAATCGCTGTTTTCATTTATAATAACAGTTGCGTTTTTACGAACATTCGCTACTTGTTATTTACTGTTATGCTTTTTATTAAAATGATAGCGTTTGATATGAAGGAGGCGTCTTTAAATATGGGTTCTATTTTCCTTTGCACAGTTGTTGTGTTTGGATTGCTTATGGGATAATTTGTAATTTGTAATTTTAGACTGCGATTTTATTTACCTTTATGCTTTTTATTAAAATGATAGCGTTTGATATGAAAGAGGCGTCTTTAAATATGGGTTCTATTTTCCTTTGCACAGTTGTTGTGTTTGGATTGCTTATGGGATAATTTGTAATTTTAGACTGCGATTTTATTCTGGGGTGTGAAGCAACACAATTTGGTGCCTACATTTCTGATAAATAAATTTCATTCATCTTAAAGCGAGATAGACGTGAGTTTGTCCTACATGCTGGCATCCATCTACCAGGTTGCAGGGCCCCACATCGCAGAAGCCAGAAGTCGTGTCACAGATCGCTGTGATAGCTTAACTTTATTTTTCTATTTCCTATTTTATAATATCTTACCTTCTGCTTATAGCGGATTACTAAGCTACGTTTTCTAAAGCTCCGCGTACACATTTTCGTTCTTGTCTTTTGGTTGAGTGCAGTAAATGGATGTGAGATGTTGGTTGATTGATGTGGTTTATATGGAGCTTGAACATGAATTTCAAGAACCGTGGTGGGGGAATATTAAAGTAACGGACGTGGCTGTTGAGCTCTATTGCTGTAAAGGACAAACATCTCTCTCCTGCTGGTAAATGCACTCTATTGTAATAGGGTTGTGCACAAGAGAGTCGCCTTCCAGTTGCCATGTGTTGTTCGGCATTCTGTATGATTTTCCTATAAATACGGCAGGCCACCAACTGTACGTGAAAATGTTCTTCGATGCAGCAATGATCTTTCAGATACTTTAGTTACCAGATTTTATGAAAATCGAACTTTTTATTTAAAGCGCATTGTTAGACTTCATTTTCCATTAAAAACACATTGAACTAAGTAACTATCTAACGAACTGACTTACTAACTAACTAATTAATTGACTATATAACTGGCTGATTCATTGCGTTTTTAGACTTCAGTTTCCATAAAATACCTTTAACCAACTAACTAACTCTCTAACTTAATAAATAATTGACTCACTGACACAGTCCTTCTGGAGAAGCTAATAGTTTCGTAACTCGCAAAAGAATTCCCCGCTTTTTATGTAACCCGAAAAAAAAAAGCCTCTCACTGCTTCCTATCCCAAACCTCACAATTCCAATGTAGGTCACCCCAACCATATTTTTTTCAAGATTTATAGCTCAGGATGTGTTTCTCATCTGTGCCATGCTTGCCACGTGCCTCATTCATCTTGTCCTCTTTGATTTGGTCAAGCTAATGGCATTTTTCGGGGAGGGCAAATCATAAAGGGGTACGCGGTGGCCCATTTAGTTGAGGCCTGAAGGTCATGAATTCGATTCCCAATGCGGTCATTGTGATTCTTAATTGATTCAATCCTTCAGGCCAAACTTTGGTCCTGGGTTCGACTCAGCCTCTAACAGAACTGGTTACCAGGCTTATCTGCAGAGGTAAAGGTGGCCGCTGCATAAGACTGACAACCTTGCCATCTTTATATGTCGAGGATCTAAAAATTCTGGGAACTTCGAAAGTTTGGAACCCTAACTTCCTGTCCAGGCCTGTTCAGGTATTGCTTTCCCTTCGTTTTTTTTAATAATGAAGCTCCTCATAATGCAATTTTCCCACCCTCCCCCTTTCACTTCCTCCCCTTTTGGTCCAAACGTCTCAGCTGACTGTATTCACACAATCTGCCTGTATTCTCCCTATAATAAGGGAGACCAGTTTAACTTCCGAGCAAAAAAGGGACAAAAGTTTAGTTGTTGGTCTTTTGGTCCTTAAAGTTTTAAGAAAACAATAAATGCAGTCATACGGCAAAGTATTTTGATACAAAGTATTTCATTTTCAGACCAAACATATACATCTGACATCGTGTAAAACTGCTGTGCTAATGTGGAGAAATATAGTTTAATATAATGTAGTTAGTACTACCTTTTGTATAACCTAGCTGTATATGTGAAATTATGTTATATCGGTTTACTAAACACCTTAGCACATGTCGTTATATGAATTTTCCACTGTCATAAAAAAAATTCGCATATTTTAAATCTTAATGCAAGTTACAAAAAATTTGGACTAGGTTAATTCCACTTAAACTAAATTTTAGGTTTAAAATTATCTGGAAATATTTAGGAATAAATCGTAGATAACTTGTTAGAGCCGCTGGCCACTCGACAGCGGAGGCCCACTGTAATTATTATCGCAGTTCTCCCAGTTATGAAAATGTGGGTCGAAAAGAATTCTTTCTACTCGAAGAATGGAACCCAGTCCGAAAAGCCTAAGATTTTATGATATGAACTTTCGAGTGATCCCGACACACTATAAATATATTTATGTATTCTTGCACTTACCACACTGAAGATGACCACATGAGTAGCCGAAACGTATATGTTGTCACCATATAGTAAAATTAAATTCAAGAAACCAAGGTGCATTTATTGCTATAGATAAATTTTATACACCTAATTAATGCACAGAATTTGGAACGTAACAAAATGAAACTGTCTCTCGGGTTTCTGCTGGGAAGCTTACAGGAGTGCTTTCACTAATACGATTCTGTAAAATTAAATACACTGCACAGTAAGCTGGCAAATCGCCCTAGCAACTCTAATGGAAAGATCGCCTATGACATAGTCGGTTGTTCCACTAAGAAGGGATTACACAGAAGGCTTTGTTCTATTGTCTCATGCAGAAGAGCGCCTGATAAGGACTTCAGCCCTCTTAACAGATGCTAATGTGCATCGATGAACTCAACAAGTAGCATCAGCTGCTGTGGGGCAGTGATCGGCTGGAGGAGTTTACTACGTGCACATGTGCTTAATTTGGGGCCGGTTCTGTGTTACATTCTTACAGCTGTGTTGCTGCACATATTTTTTTATCACCCTGGTGTATCGTTGCGGTTCACGTCAACGTTAAGGGCCTTTGAACATCAAAGTAGCAAGTGACGAATTTGGAATGAAATATTTCTTCTAGTTTTTTTTTTATTTCAGTATTTAACAAACTTGATGCACAAAATTTGTTTCACAATAAGTTTTATTTCATGCCTCTACATGTTTCGAGCACATGTGCTCATCATCAGGAGGCCAAAATTGTATTATACAGCAGCTGGTATCATCACACCTGTGCACGGGACGGCCACCTACAGGTGTGATGATACCAGAGACTGTGTAATGCAATTTTTACTTCCTGATGATGAGCACATGTGCTCGAAACATGTAGAGGAATGAAATAAAACTTATCGTGAAACAAATTTTGTGCATCAAGTTGGTTAAATACTGGGATAAATATACTGAGATGCACGGTCAGCAAAACGTCAAAATTTCTTCTAGTTTTCCAATTCGTAGATGCTGACGAACACGGTAACACAACTTCCAGCTTCATAATAGCGTGAATTTCTTGTCTGTCTTTTCAACCATTACTTTTTCATGAACACTTCTCCATGAGATGAGATAGTCTGAATTTTACAAAGTGAATGAGAACAAATAACAGGGATAATAGTTGTACTTAAGATAAAGTTGGTCTGAAGAGCATTCTTCGTCAGCTGGGTGTTTATGGGCTTTTAGGCAAGTTCGCAAAATTGCGAAGAGCGACTGTTAGCATTGTCATGTCTGTCCGTCCGTTCGTCCGCCTGCATGGAAAACTCGGCTCCCACTGGACGGACTTTATTAAATATGACATTTGAGGATTTCTAGAAAATCTATCGAGAAACTTTGAGTTTTATGAAAATCTGTCATTACTAACAGGTAATGTATAATATGAAGATCTGGATATTTTTATTATAATATCTTGCTGAATTATTCGTAGAATCAGGAATGTTTCAGACAAAATTTGTAGATTTATAGAGGAAATAAAAACATATTTTTTATGTTCAAAAGACTTTTTTTGCGAAAACCTTGCTGTTCATGAGATAATGTGGAAGAATAAAGCAAAATCTTACAGGCCAGAAATGACAAATTATACGATGCAGGAAAGATGCGATTTGCATGCTGTCTAAGGCAAGAACACAGATATGCAAGTATAATATTTAACAGTCTTTGCTTTCCACAGTAAAAACTGTTACGCCAACCCTCCGGTGTGTTACGTTATAAGTACAGTGAATTGCCTTCTGTTTCTTGGAATTGTTAAATTAAAGGTAATATTTTACGGTAATTGAATGAAGGAGGATGACACACACCAGTCATACAGCATTCTCTGTGTGGAGGGTAACTGACAGGACGAGGGACGCAGAAGGATCTGTTGATTGCGTGTCGTCATTAGTTTAAAGTAAGGGACCAACAATGTGTGCTGAATTCTCTTTCGTTTTGAAGTGTCTCTGCAGTTTGTTGGAACTGGTGAAAATTACTGCTTTATGCGTGGCAGCATCGAGTTTAACTTTACGCAGAACCTATCCTGCTTGATCTCTTTGTCGTTGCGCCCCAGTTAAGTTCTCAGAGTTCATACACTCTGATGAGTTAATTACTTAATGTGTGAAATAAGCCTCATTTTGTCTGTGTTTCATTCGAATTTTCATTCCTTTCCATCTGTCTTACTTGCCTGTCTTTATTGTTTGTTTAATGTATTATACACAGTCAATACACAACAATACATCATTACAGTGATATAATATATACAATCAGGTCACATTACGGAAACATGCTTCAACCGCAAACGGTCATCTTCAGGCCAATAGAGAACAATGTTAAGGTACAATAAAGTGATTGTACCTTAAAATTGTTCTCTATTGGCCTGAAGATGACCGTTTGCGGTCGAAACATGTTGCCGTAATGTGACCTGACTATATATATTATATCACTGTAATGATATATTGTTGTGTATTGACGGTATGTAATACATTATACAAATTTGTCACTGCACAACGGGATAGCCTCTGTCAAATTCATAGCTGTCTTTATTGTGCTCATTTGTTTCGATTTTCATAAGCAAAGAGGGCAGAAAGAAAAGTTGTAGGAACTAATAAGCAGGACTCCTAATGTCAGTCAAGCTGACTATTACCTTGCTTGATTTTTTTACCCTCGTTTACTTTTCTTCATTTCTTTAAGGGAGATTATGTGACCGTCTACTTATAAAATTTAACCCTTATCCTGCTAACCTGGAGAATATGTTGAGCTTCTAATAATGCCAGTAAGTGGCAGACGGGATTTAATTCGGCGTTTAAAGGGTTTCTCTGCAGTTCGTAATCAAGCTATTTAAGCCATATAATTATCCAGACTCGAATGTGAAATTTATGGTTGGTAGCAGCTTTCTGTTCACTTGCTGAATAGAAGTATTTTTCAAATTATTTTGCATGAGTGATTGAGTACCCTAGTGAATAAAACATGAAGTTATACGAGTATATTTATTTTTAATCTCATGCTGAATTGTCGCTGTTATCTTTATTTCATTTGAAGAAAATTAAAAATGAATCTCTATCATGTTCTGTAGCACAAACTTGTCTTATCGATGTGAATATGATTATTGTATTGAATTACAGATTATTTTTGGCGCAAAGTGTTTCAGCGCGCGATTGTGTATGCTAAGGAATGTACACACAACTGCGATATGCTGAGTGAGTGAAAATAATTATTTAATTTAAACCAGTGAAAATACTTTAAATGTGCTTCTCTCTCTCTCTCTCTCTCTCTCTGCCTGAACAGAAATTCCTAACTGATGAAACTATAAAGCATGTGCTGTGAAAGTTAATTGTTGTAATAGTAAATCATATTTAACTTATTCGTACCACACCAATGTACAGAGTGCACATGAATTCCGTGTGGAACTTATGAGGACTGAAGTTAGAAGAATGGTCCCACATAATCTAGAAAGTCACTACACAAGGCGGATCGTTTTGTTCTGAGTAAATATATGTATAATATTAATACAGAACTAAGTCAGAGGTCAACAGTTTTTCGAAGAATCTGTTGCGAGCCAGCTGAAGATTTTAGGCACCAGAATAGTGACATAAATCAAGTTCCATACTGAGTATCCACAAACATTCGGCGCGAATGTTACAACTTCCCTTTCCACGTGCGACCGGGCTCCTGGAATTTGTGCACCCCTGAACTAAATGTTTATTTATTTTAATAACAAGTACATCTATGATTATATGACTTCATTATTCATCGTAATTCTTTTGATTTTCACAAGATAAATAGATACTTTCAGTACACACTGTACTTCTCCCAGTCATCACGTAAATTTATGTAAAGGACCAGATGGGGCGAAAATGTGTCGAAAGAGTTTATAAATATTGGTTTCATATGAAATAATTTTTTATTGACCCTGAATCCATACGGGCCGAAGATTCTGCAGCAAGTGTGGATGGAGAAATATTCGATTTTGTTTTCGTATGAATTAGGTTCTAAACTCGATCGATATCAAACGGCTGTTGTATTCTTCGTCTTCCCGGTGGGGGACGTATCGTGGTTGTTGTTCTAGGAAGGACCGAGCTCGAACCTCAGGTTAAGACGGGGAGTTAGGCAGGCCGCAAACCCTCGCAGTAATCCCCACTTCAAGTGTACTGGAGTTTATTGTGCATAAACAGTGGATAATGCTGTTACAAGTGAAATGTACTGAGTTCAATTCTCGGATTGTGGTTCTCTTCATTGCCATTAACACCCAATGATCGTCCTGTTTCATTCAATACTTCTGCATACCTCAACTGGAGCACAAGGCAGCTACACATTGCTCGCGCAATAAACATTTAGGGCGATCAGATGTAAACAAAAAGAAATGGAAGGAAACTATCTTCCTCCCATGTGTGGTCTGCTTACTAAGGAATGAAGGTGTAAACAAATAATATGTGTAACTGAAAGTCGAGGACTCAGCACGAAGAAATAAGCTTATGACTTACAGTACATAACACAATCCTGCAGAAGAGTGAAAAACAATATCTATCAACCACAAAGTAAAAACATTAATCAACAATGCAACACGGTTAGAAACCCTGAACAACAAGTTAAGTTAAATAGCGAGCAATTTCGGAGATTACGCGTGGTACAGAGTAAACTCTTATTTCAAATTAACTACTTTGTGCAACAGTGCATGAAGGAGCCTAAGCAGTTACTGCTCAGCTAACATATGGAGTGCTACGAAACAAGTATGTGTTTGGGTAGTCGGGCGATCCTGTTAATACGTGTACTCCGCGTTATGAAGTTTTGCGCTGTGCTCACACTTCGGCCTCCGTGTTTACTGTTACTGCCTGCGTATTGCAGCGACTTTATCGACCTGAAACCGAGACTACAGGTTGCACACAAATGTCTTTTCCTGTTCAAGTGACAAAAACTCTATGATCCCAAAGCTCCATTCATTCCCACCGCGTTACAGTCGTCTGATTCAAATACGATGCGTCCTTAGCTGACACCGACCGCACGTACTTGTGTTTGCAGCCAAGTGACATTTTACATATACAGTTGCATCAGATCCGAGTCCCTGAACTGATTTTGCTCTTACACGGAGGATCACATGTTTACGTACATTAAGCACTCTTTGGCGTCTGTAATAACACAAGCATGGTGTTACGCTGTGAAACCTGAGCCTGATTGTTTCAAATTGTGACAGGTTTCTTCATAACGTGGGTCTAAAATTATATCACTGCAGCAGAAATGTTAACTTTGCTGTCGTGAACTTCACGGAGAACAGAAATTTCCTGGGATCTTCCACGCTATGTGCCTTCCTTAGTTACCGATATCGTTGGTGCCCAACTGTGTGCACCTTTCAAAATGTTCTGCATCCAAAGAACATCGCGCGTTCTCTCTTTATATATATATATATATATATACGGACCGGGATAACTCAGTCGGTATAGCGACTCGCTACGGGTTGGACGGTCCGGGGATCGAATCCCGGTGGAGGAGAGATTTTCCACACCCGTCCAGACCTGCCCTGGGGCCCACCCAGCCTCCTATACTGTGGGCAACGGGTCTCTTTCCCGGCTACGGCATGGCGTTGACCACCCACCCCATCTAGCGACGAGGTTAAAGAAAGAGTACAGCTATACCTCTACTCCCCTCTGGGCCTTCGTGGCCTGTTCTAGGGTGAACTTTACCTTTATATATATATATGTAAATGCATATACCCCATGCAAACCGAAGTTTCGTTACTGCGTTCACCTTTTAATTATTCTAACCAACTGCACAATTTCTAACTGGTTCAGACATTAGTTAAGTCTCTCCTTCATGTTCTGGTACTCATGTATCATCTTCAGAGGGTGCAATATGTCATACAAAGCCGTACAGACATATAAAGCTGTCGTCTATGGGTTCTATTGTATCCGTATGTATCAGCTTCGTCGTAAAGGTACATATGACGTGAAAGGTACAACTATACTGACCTTTTTTGCCTTTGTAGTTACCCCATGGTTGAAAACGAGTATAGGTTCTACTGCACTGTTCACATTTTTAGAGTTACTCTACAATTAAAATATTCTTTATCATCAAATAGCTTATGTGTACAGTGGATAATATTAAAGTTGTTCACTGTGGACACTTCTCTTGGTGTGGCAATCCAACTCGGATAGCGATACACATATACATATAAAAGGTAAGGCAATCTCATTACAGGCCAGGACAGACCCTGAAGGTTCCAGTAGGTTGAGGCTTCCAGATTTTAAGACAGTCGGTACATGAAGGTGGTAAGGTTGTCAGCCCTACGCACCGGCCTCCTTTACTCCAAAGAAATATTCTTGGTACTCATTTCTGTTAGAGGCTAAGTCAACTCCAGTGTCATAGTGCGGCCGGAAAGGTTAATGTCAATGAAAAATTCCAATGACATCATCGGGAATCGAACCCGCGACCTTCCGGCTATACATACATATTTCCGAATGAACATATATTGCCACAAGAACAGATATGTCCACAATAAACAACATTAATATTAGCTACTGTGTGCTTATGTTATTGAATGGTAACGAATGCTTTAAAGTAAGCACAAAGTCTGCATAGCACAATAGTACCTTTATACGCTTTTAACCATGGGGTAAATCTGTACCGTTGTACCGTTTATCATCATGTCTATGTCAACGGTGAATCTGATATAGAAGAAAGAACCGAAAGGCAGCAGTTTTACATGGAAATTAATTTTTAAGAAACTCCCATATTTTTATCCCTGAAGATGGTACATGAGTATCGAAACATGAAGGAGAAACGTAACCATTGTTTCTGAAAATTAGAAACTGTGTATTTATTTGGTACAATTACAAGGTTTGGGCTGACATAGGATTGCCCGGAACGGAAAATTTTAATATGTGTCATTACCCTCTTTACAAAGGTCTGCCATCTGTCCCTATCGTGAGCCAGACCAATCCAGTCCTTGCCTCCCCACTCAGATTTCTGAAGATCCATTTTAATGTAAAATGTGTAAACGACCAACAAGCACACTGTAATTTTATGACGTATTTTTAAGTATAATACGTATACCCAACATGTTTTTTTTATAACACTGCCCCACACAGACAACAAGTCACCTGTGCTGTGGGTTAGAACTCACCATGTAATTGCTGTATACGTCACTCCACAAGAAATAACTAATTTTAACTTCCACTGTTTTATAATTAGCAATTTTATGTTCTATTATTTTACATTATTATTCAAAAGTAAAATTGTAACTGAAATTGTATATATTTTTAATATTTTGGAGTGATGGTGACACATTTAACTACAATTGTATTCTTGTATCATCACTCTGAAGATGGCCGGATTACTAGCCGAAACATATTGCAGAACATATTATAAATAAAAATACATCATAAAATTAATGTGTATTTATTGGTTGTTTATACATTTTATAAATCTAACTAATACACGGAAATGGTACACATCAGCTTCTGGCTTATGCCGATGATGTTAATATACTGGGAGGAAGAATACATACTCTAAAGGAAAATGCAAAAATTTTAGTAGCTGCTACTATGGAGACTGAACTGGAAGTAAGTGTTGATAAAACTAAGTACATGGTCATGTCTCGAGATCAGAATGAAGAACGAATTCACAGTGTGAGGATTGATAATAGTACCTTCGAGAGGGTGGAAGAGTTAAAATATTGGGAACAATTTTAACAAATCAAAATTCTATTCAGGATGAAATTAAGAGCAGATTGAGGTCAGGAAATGCTTGCTATCATTCGGTGCAGAATCTTTTGTCTTCCAGGTTGCTATCCAAAAATTTAAAGACCAAGATATATAGAATTATAATTTTGCCTGTTGTTTTGTATGGGTGTGAAACTTGGTGGTTGACATATCGGGAGGAAAGGAAACTGAGGGTGTTAGAGAACATGGTGTTGGGGAGAATATTTGGACCTAGGAAGGACGAGGTAACGGGGGAATGGAGGAGATTGCGTAACGAGGAGCTAAATGATTTGTACTCCTCACCCAATATTGTGCGGGTGATAAAATCGAAAAGAATGAGATGGGTTGGGCATGTGGCTCGTATGGGTGAGAAGAGGGGTGTGTATATAGGGTCTTGCTGGGGAAACCGGAGGGAAGGAGACCACTGGGCAGACCTAGGCGTAGATGGGTGGATAATATTAGGATAGATTTCCAGGAGGTGGGATATGGGTATATGGACTGGATTGGGCTGGCCCAGGATAGAGACAGGTGGCGGACACTTGTGAGTGCGGTAATGAACCTTCGGGTTCCGTGAAAT
>Ga0123354_10018478_pt1 | contig 10929 bp, 9 predicted proteins | sample TergutLab28metaG_2_FD_97872 | JGI IMG/M metagenome (GOLD analysis project Ga0123354, IMG submission 97872) | Labiotermes labralis P4 segment gut microbial communities from Petit-Saut dam, French Guiana - Lab288 P4 | ecosystem: Host-associated > Arthropoda: Insects > Digestive system > Gut ... | reverse complement strand
GTGGCGGACGCTTGTGAGTGCGGTAATGAACCTTCGGGTTCCGTGAAAGGCGGGGAATTTCTTGACTAGCTGCAAACCAGTTAGCTTCTCAAGAAGGACTCTGCACCATGGAGTAAGTAAGTATTGAGCACAGCCCTGCTTAAAAAGCTAAAAGTTCCTCAGTTATTCAAGAAATTACCCGCGTTTTATGAAACACGAAGTTCATTACCGTGTTCGCAAGGGGACGCCACTTATCCTTATCCTGAGCCAGATCAATCCAGTCCACGCCCTCCCAACCGATTTCTTTAAGACTCATTTTAATATTATCTTCCCATCTACAAGTAGTTCCTCCAAATGGTATCTTTCCCTCAGGTTTCACTACTGGAAACTCTTAATGCACCTTTCCTCTCCTACACATGTACCACGTGCTACATGCCCCGCCCATGTTTCTCTACTTCATATGACTGCCCGGATAATGTCTGTAATGGAGTTCAAATAATGAAGCTCCTCGTCTTGCAATCTCCTCCAGTCCCCTTTTACCAGGTCTGTCTTAGGCCCAGATAGCTTCCTCAGAACGAATTCTCGCCTACCAGTTACTTAAAAACAAGAATCAAAATCCTGAAACGGGGAGGCTCAGGGCCTATTGGCTGACACGAGTACATGTTGTATACGTCATACACATGTGTATGTATGTATGTATGTATGTATGTATGTATGTATATATGTATGAATGTATGTATGTATGCGTGTATGTATGTATGTATGTACGTATGTATATATGTATGTATGTGTGTATGTATGTATGTACAAACGGACATATGTGTGTGTGTGTGTGTGTGTGGGCCGGGATAACTCAGTCGGGATAGCGTCTCGCTACGGGCTGGACGGTCCGGGGATTGAATCTCGGTGGGGGTGAGATTTTCCGCACCTCTCCAACCCGACCCTACGGTCCACCCAACTTCCTATACAACAGGTACCGCATCTTTCCCGGAGGTAAAGTGGTCGGGGCGTGGCGTTGACCACCCACCCCATCTAGAGCCGACGTTAAAGAAAGAGTAGAGCTATACCTTTACTCCCCTTCTGGACCTTCGTGTCCTGTTATAGGGCGAACTTTACCTTCATATACATATATATATATTTATATATATAAGGCTAAGCGTGGTGGCGTAAATCAGTTTTGCGCAGGGCGACAAAAATAATAGGTAAGGCCCTGCCTATTATTAAAGTAATATATGCAGGAAAAAAGTTATATAGACGCATAATAATACCTTCTACCCTTCAATTATTAATGGAAACGGCCAAACTTGTTATTAAGAGTATGAATGAAATCGAATCGGTCGGTGGGAAAACGAAACATACGCAATGCTTGAAACGCGGACATGTGCCACTTTTACACTAACCGATTAAATCAGCAGTGTAATGAAGTTATCCCCATTTTGTATAATGACCGGCTGTGACCAGGAATTCTCTTTCCATTTCCATTTAGCATATCTTGCGTCTCGGCATCCTCCAGTCCGGGAGGGCGATCGCCCCCCCCCCCCAATTTAGCCAGCCAGACCCGTATAATGATACATGAATACAGCCGTCTAGACCAGTTTATTGGTTTTCTTCTGACCCTACAGACGTAAACACCTCAACACAGGAGCAGCTTATATTGTGTGCTTTAACTATTTGCAACCCAGTGGTAACTATATATACCACTTACAGTAACATAAGAAAAAATTTATTTTCCCACAAATTTTATTGTTTCGTATGATTCTCACAATAAATGCCGAATATTTACCTAAACATCATTAAGCGATTTGTGTTTGTAATCATCACGAACTGTGTTCTTCGTGAGGTACGAAATTTTTTATACTACTAAGATGAACATCAGGGGTCATTTGTCGGCCTCCAAACACGAAGGACCGGGTTCGGCCCCAATCCGTGTCATGTGAGATTTGTGATGGAAAAAGGACAGAAATAGCTTGCTTGAAGAGAGGAGTGTGGTAAGAGGAATTGCAGGAGGATTGGATAAAGGAAGTTGCCATTCATGTTTTGGGGTATGAATAAGTTAAACATATATTGTTGAAGTGCCTGGAAAAAAAAAAGGAAGTGAGTAACAAAATATTTGTCTATGTTGATGAGGAATAAATGTAACGCAAACCCTGTACAGGCCTGGACAGACCCTGAGATCTCCAGAAGTCTGAAGCTCCCAGATTTCAAGACAGTCGAACATGAAGATAGTAAAGTTGTCAGCCCTACGCACCGGCTGCTTTCACCCCCAAGAAATAATCCTGGTACTCATTTCCGTTAGAGGCTGAGTCGACCCCAGGGCCATAATACGGCCGGAAGGATAACGTCAATAACAAATCCCAGTGACACCATCGATATGGATACAGTAAAATGATATAAATTTCACAAATGACACGTTTGTTATAAACGTAGTAAGACTCTTAGAGAAACAGTGAGGTGTGAATGAATAAATGAAATACAATAAATTTAATAGCGTTCCGCCGTGATGATGTTGTTTTAATCTGTGAGTAGTTAAGTAGAAGACCTGCACTGAGCTCAGATACTGTTATTAAGTCTTCATGGTCGCTAACCATGTCGAATAGTAAATATTTAACCTATGTCTCGTAGGCATTTCACGTCACTATTTACCAGCCGAGACGGGGTGCCATTCCTGAAGACTTGGCATTTTCGCAGTGGGCAAATTTCGAAGAAATTATGAGAAAACTGCTTAGATCTGCCCCGTTATGGCAATACAGAGACTGCAGTAGACAATGATATAATGCAAGAATGTTTAATTGACTTGCTAAAAGTCACCTGTAGGGAAATCCGTTCACATCTAAGTGACGGGAAATAATTATACTGACTATGAGACATAATAAATTACCTCTCGCCATCACGCAAGATGATAAAAAAAAAATAAAAAGAAAAAAGAAAGAAAGAAAAAAGAACGAGATTATTCATTTCATAATGCTGTCCTGTCTAACACGCTTGCAGGTACTGTCCGGCACAAAAAGAACTATAAAATCTCATATGCGCATCAATAAAAATATTTAATATAACATGTCAGTTACTTCGCTAGCATTTGCAAGTTATATAGGCCTAATGCATTACCGAAAGTTTGCCACACTTCTTTCCTGTTCTTTTCAGGTCCTTAATTTCTTGCGATGGCTAGTCCGAAATATCTTCTATATTCAAATCAGAACCAATCCAGAACCAGCTGAATCCAACCTGCATTCTCATTCTACTTCTGTCAGGTCATGTTTAATATTATCAATTTAACTACGCCAAGGACCAACAAACGCTATCTCGCCCTCATATTTTCCCCAGCCAAATATCGTGCATTTTTCTTTTCCTATTCGCACTAGCTGTTCCATCCGGATCTTAGAGTAAACCGCCATGATAGCATTTGTTCAACAACACAGCCCACAAATTACAGTTTCTTATTATTTCATTATCCTCTTCCTCGTTCTCTCTTTTATCTCAATGCACTCTTGAGCGCCTTGCACAAATCCTCCTCCTAATCCCAGAAAGAGCGGTAGCTGTTATTCAATCAAACGTATTTGCAATCCTAAGAACCTTATATTCTAGAGAAGTCAATTAATGTCAATACACGAAAACCACCCATTCCGTATAGTAAACAAAAGACCATGACCACTCACAGGAGCTATTGGAACAATAGTTACTTTCTTCTTCTTCTTTTGTTGGCGTTACAACCCACTATGGGTTTTAGCCTTCTCAGTGATTTTCTTCCATTCCGTCATTTCCTTACTCAGTTTCCTCCACCCTCTTATTCCCATCGTCTGGATATCTTCTTCAACGTCTACAATCCATCTTTTCCTTGGTCTTCCTCTCATTCTCCTATCCATTGGCTTCCATTCTAATATACTTCTAAGCATTCTCCCTTCATCCATCCGCATCACGTGTCTTAGCCACCAATTCTTAAGCTTTTTATAAATCTTACTATGTCTGCACTTCCTATGAGTTCATTCAGTTCATGTTTCTTTCTGATTCTCCAAATTCCATTTTCATTTTGTACTGGGCCAAAGATTTTCTTTGTATTTAACGCCCAAATATTCTTAGTTGTTGTTCATTTCGACTTGTTAACGTCCAGGACTCACATCCGTATGTTACTGCAGGTCTTATTAAGGTTTTATACATTTTTACTTTTAAGCTTCTATTTAATGCTCTTGATTTCATTAGCGCTCCACATGAATAGTAACATCTATTTCCGCTGATAATAGTTACTTTAGTAGGATTAATTTAACGAGTCCATCAATATGACGACAGATTGCTGGGGATCGGAGCAATTATTACCGTATTAACTATAATTCAATGATGACGAGACGTGACCCGGGAAGGAACATATCAAGGATTACACACAAAAATAGTAACAAAAGGCCTAAGATGAGGAATAATTCTGTTTATTGTCTCAGAAGTTTTATTCTTTCTATCATTCTTCTGGGCATTCTTCCATACAAGACTACCACCAACAATCGAACTAGGATCAACTTGACCATCTACAGGAATTCAACCATTCAACCCTATACAAGTCCCATTACTAAATACAACAATCGTACTAGTCTCGGGAGTAGCTGTAACATAAGAACGTCACGGCCTACTAGAAAATAATGCTACACAAGCAAATCAAGGACTATTCTTCACTGTACTATTGGGTCTATACTTCACTGCACTACAAGCATATGAATACTTTGAAGCACCGTTTATTGTTTAAGTACTACGTGCTCTGTCCATCTCCAATTCATAACCCGAAAAATATTTTATGAACAAGACGATCCACAAGTTACGGAACTTCTAATTCTGTGCTCATCATCCTGTTATTTCATGCTAGTTCAGAACGCTGCATTCAGTACGCCCATCTGAAACACACCCACTACAATCACGTTCTGGCATTACGGTAAGAGAACAAGTTTTACACACAAACACATATGGAATCACGCGGAAAACTACTGCTTTTGTATTATACATAATAACACGATTTTGGAAGGGGAGGGGAAAGATATGGATTATCTAAATGCAATAGTAACCACTGACTGTAAAACACGTTATTGAAGGAAAGAAATAAGTGACAAGAGAAGAATAAGAAGACGTAAGCAGCTACTGGATGACCTTAAAGAAAAGAGATGTTGAGGGAAATTGAAAAAGGAATACTAGAACGCACTCCCTGGAGAACTCGCTTTTGAAGACAATATGGGCCTGTCGTACAAGACAGCGTGGTGGTAGTGATGATGATGACGATGATGATGATTTCCAAGTATAATCACTTAAAACTTAATTCTTGAATAAATACTTCTACGTGATGGCTGTACGCAAGTATATTTCTGTGACATTCTGTCACCAAGTGCCCCTGCCAACGCTGGGAGACGCTATTTTCTGGTCCAGAATCTGCCAATAAGCCACTCGCTCCCAATTCAAAGTGACTCTGGGATCAAACACAGATTACCCCCCCCCCACCCACCCTGCGGCGAGAGTAAACGTTGCAGTTTTCATTTTCGATGGATATTCATTATTTACAGCTACGTTTCGGGCGGCAATAGGCAGTTGGAGGAATTTTTTTGTTTTGATGAACTTTTCTTTTTGAAGACTAAAATTATTCTACATTATACCGCTGTATATACAGTTTTAATATGGGCCCGGTAGCTCAGTCGGTATAACGACCGACTATGGTCTGGATGGTCCGGGATCGAATCCCGATGGGCCCGAGATTTTCCGACTGTCCAGACCGGCCCTGGGACTCACTCAGCCTCCTGTATAACGCGTACCGGGTCTTTCCCGGGGGTAAAGTGCGGCCGGGGCGTGCTGCTGACCACTCACCCCCTTCTTGTGCCGCGGTCATGGAGGAGCAGAGCTATACCTCTACCCACCCTCTGGGCCACACCGGGCCTATAACGGGAACGCTTTACCTTTACCTTTTATATACAGCTTTAACTGTAATCTCACTAAGGATATTGTGTGTTATTCTTACAAAAACCAGTTTGTTAAGGATGTATAGTGATATAACAGATGTTTCTTGTAAACATCAAAAGGAACACATGAATACTCCGTGTGAACAAAGTGCACACCATCAGTGTTAAATGTGGTGGTAATTATACTAACCATTGGGATCCGAACAGTCAAATCAGCCAGCTCCCCCCCTCCGGAAAAAAATAATCAGTACTATGACTTACAGCTTTATTTGATTCAAGTTTAGTTTTGCACATTTTAAACGGAAAACACAAAATCATAACAGCACAAACCAGTTCGCGGGTGACAAATTACGGAACGCAGGCTGGAAACGGTGCCTCATAGACAAAGGCTTGTCGCGACGTCAAAGCACATTCAATGTGAAGGTGTGCTGATCCTAGTCATTTCTCCCTGCTTTTTGTGGCGGGATGAGAAAGGACAAGTACAGGATTGATTGGTCTCCTCCCTATATTCAGACGCATGTCCTGTGTATTATTAGAACCAGAAAACAAAGTCCATAGAACAGCAGGAGCTGCAGACATTAGAGACGTTCCCTTTATTCAGTCAGAACCTTCTCATTCAGCCTGACAGATTCATTCAAAAGAACAAGGAAGGAAACTTTTGACAGGAGGGAAAGACCCGATCTTTATACAGTCCAAGAATAGTAGGATTTAATGGTTTCCAGAAAACGCTGACATCGATGGAGATTTAAAACTCTCCCGTTGTTACAAAGATAGCTGATTCATTTAAGGCACATTGGTAATTATGTATACCACACGCTTCGACATCAAAATATCTACGTTTTCTCCACAGTGTGCTTATGGTTTTCGCTACGATTCACAGAATAAGGTTCAATTAACTCCCCTCAAGAGGGTTAACCGATCTGTCTGCAAATGTGATTACAATGCAGAAAATCATATGTGAAATACCATTTTAATTAACTTAAGACTTCAAAGAATAATTAACATCTCAAACTCAGAAACTTAAATGGCGACATCGTTGCTTCTGTTGTGACCTTGTGGGCTGGGACATCCTATATTATAGTTAACAACACTTCTGTACACACAGGCCGATTTTCGTCACCCTTTCTCCCTGAAAGTGGAGGCAGCAGGTTAATCCGAAAGCTAATATCGACTGCCGTGAACGCCTCAAATGCCAACATGTCCTTCACTGTACGGCAACTGACAAAATACACTGAGAAGACCTCGAATGCTGCAGACAACACAACAAATACGCAGTATATTTTCGGGCTTACTGTTAAGAAACAACATAGCAGGCATTACCTGCTGCAGGTCTTTGGAGACTTCTGGTTGACCGACACAGTTTGGTCAGTACAGTCGTTGGCTGTGACTTGAATGACCAGGGTTTGATTTCCAAGTACAGACAATGAGCTCTCTGTCACCAAATCCTGGTTCACCCCAAAAAAAAATTGTAGTGGATGATAAGAAAACTATTCCCGGGAATAAAACTATCAAAGCTTGAAGCTGAGCTAACTGAATGGGGCGGATTACTTCCTAAGAAGGTGACGGTTCCTCGGGTAGTCAAGTAATTCCCCGCCTTTTATGGAAGCTGAAGATTCATTGCCGTGCGAGAATTAAAAATGCTCCACAGCGCTGATGTAGAGGATTCAAGTGTTCTGGTACGTGATGTTGTTGCCCCTCAGTCCTACAGGATGACGGCGGTAACTTCATTCGAAACGTCGGGAATCAATAACCTTGCTACCCAGCATAACAACCCAGAAGAACTGAAATCTTAATTTTGTTCAGAACGACAAGATGAATCCACGCTACGACCTTGCAAACTTTTTTTAAGATCTAGTTTCGTACCAACAAATCCTAGCACTTCCAACTTGTCTCTTTCCTTTGGGTTTCCCCCACCAAAAACCCTGTATGCGTTTCTCTTCTCTCAAGTACATGAAGCAGGTCACTCGTCCTACTGCTGAAGGAATACCTATTCATCCATCTTCAGTTCCGCAGGCGCCATCAACGTGCTTGGACGTCGGGATGTTGAATGAAACGGGAAAATATAACTGAACGACGTTCAAAGGCGATCCGGGATAGCTCAGTCGGTATAGCGACTCGCTGCAGGCTGGATGGTCCGAGGATCAAATCCCAGTGGAGGCGAGGTTTTCCGCACCTATCCAGACCGGCTCTGATAGGCCCATCCAGCCTCATATACAATGGGTACCGGGTCTTTCCCGGGGGTAAAGCGGCCAGGGCCTGGCGTTGATCACCCACCACATGTAGCGCCGAGGTTAAGGAAAGAGTAGAACTATACCTTTACCTCACTTCTGGGCCTTCGTGGTCTGTTCTAGGGTGAACTTTACCTTTACGAAGTTCAACGTGCCATGAAACATACCCGTGACTGATATCTGTCATGGAGTGATCTCATCAACATGGGCGTGCCCTTCTTGTTTTCGACATAGGCACACAGCCGCTCAGCAAGTAGTAAATGTTTCCTTGAGTCACTGGAGAAATATGCAGCTGCAGAATTCACTTCGTGATAAAAAAAAAATCCAAGACAACTCAGTATATAACTTCCCGAGCGTGGGTTGTTAATGACGGTTTCCTGTACGTCTGGCGGAAAGGTAAAATACAGTCTTTCCTCTTCTGCGTCAAGAAGGTACTAGGAGGATTGTCAACCTTAGGCCCGGGCCGCTTTACCCCCGGTGACAAAGCAACCGGCAACAACTGAACAGGCCTTGTGGGCACGGCAGCCTTTGTACAAACTTGAGGCGAGAAATCGAACCACGATACCTCGATTTTTGAGCCCCTAATATAGTCACTATACAGAATACGTTACATCTGAAAACCGACAACTAACGCCAGAAAGACAGGGAAGAAAATATCAGACGGTACAGCGAGCGGGCTGCGGGCTAAACAGTCCCGGGTTTGAATGCCGGCAGGAATAGGAGAATTAACTCTCCGCTCAAAACATCGAGATCGGCTCTGAGACCGACCAAGCCTCCTGTGTAATGGGCACCGGAATTCTACCAGTCGGTAATGTGGCGGGGGCGTTGACCACTCACCTGCATGTATCGCCGAGGTTAAGAATGAAAGGAGCTATACCTCCAGTCCGTACATATACCATCATGGCGAACACAGGAACAACAAATTTGTTCCTTTTTCTACCATGAACTTATAATATTGTGAGGTCTCATAAAGCTGGGTATCGACGTTTGTGAAATAGAGTGACTTCTTATTGTGGGTAGGGACACGGAATTTTGATTCTTCCACTGAGTTGGTTCTCCCGAATCATCGTTACTACCTGCCGGACTAAACGGTTTCATAAACCAAGGTAAAGGTAAAGGTAAAGCAGTCCCGCTACAGGCCTGGAGTGGCCCAGAGGGTTCCAGGAAGTTAAGGTTCCCAGATTTCATGACAACGGCACAGGATGGTGGTAAGGTAGTCAGCCTTACGCACCGGCCGCCTTTACCCCGAGGAAATGCTCCTGGTACTCATTTCTGTTAGAGGCTGAGTCGACCCCAGGGCCATAGTGCGATCGGATCATAAACCAAGAGTCTATGATATTAATTCTGAAGCCTCTTGATTTAATTTCTGCAGGCGTATAAATTAAGTCTGTCCTGACAGGATGCCCCCCCCCCTCAAAAAAAAAAAGGCCAGTCGGTAGAACCAAATAATGATTTCAGTGCGATCTTCATAAACTCCCAACATATGCATTAAGAAAGTTTTTCTTACCGAGCGAATTGGAGCGGTCGATAATAGTTATTTCTATACTCAGAATGTGCCAGTTTCGAACACCGGCAGGTACAACAGTCATGCTGAGAATTCCCTGGATTTTCTCGGTCGCTCTAGACCAGGGATTTACATACTTATGGCAGAGGGACACAACAGTTATTCTGGGCTGGTTCTTGGGCCGCACATGTTAACATTATAATAACTGGTACACCCAGCCAAAGTGGCCGTGAGCCGCATGACACAGCCTGGCGGGCAAACTCAAATTCGACAATGACCAGACATATCCTTTAAAATTCATTCGAACAGGAAGAGGTTTTCACCGAAACATGGTACGGAAGTGGAATCTATAGCAGAACCAGTTAATATATATATATATAATCAGCGGTTTTATATCCACTGGTAGCACTGTACCAAGCTATACAGTGTCATAACCGACAGAACCACAGTACATATATTACTGGGTATTACAACCACTGGTGCAAAAGCCAAATTTGTACTTGAACATAAGGCACAAATAACGAAGACGTTACGGAGATTAAACTTTGGCCAAAGTTCCTGATATTCTTAACCTCGACATTAGACGGATGTGATCAGTTTCATGCTGAAGCCTCCTTAACACAGTGCATTCTGGGCAGGAGGCTGGGTGCACTTCAGCACCGCTCTAGATGTGGCAGTGAAGAGAAACCCCCTTTCTTGTACAGGATTTCAGCCTGTTGCCAGTCACTTTACTAACTGAGCTACTTCGGCTCCACTTCCTTTAGTTTGTCTAGCATAAACCACCTCACGTTTTGAGGAGAAAGGGTAAAGAAAAATGAACCTCGTTCGGTGAATAATGGGAATTTTGTATTCTACAGAGGAGAGAAAACTGTAAGATGGACAATGAGTGCTTTGTTCACAGACCTGTACAAGGAAGAAGGAAGTATTGCCATAGGATATGCTAACGGGATCCACAGCTTGTTCATTTTTGAACAGATTCAGGCCCAAACTGTGAACCCCTTCAAACCACAAAATATATTCCTTGAATCTTATGTTTAGTGGAACGTGCATCATCTTGATATTTGAATAAAGAGAGACCAACTTGATGTCGCTTGATTTATTATTTCATTATATAATGCTCAACATGTTTCGGATGTTAGTACATCCATCCTCAGGAGCTTGCAATTTATTTGCTGAGTTATTTCATGGGTTGTATTGCTCTGGTTCGATGTGTGTTGGTGTTACGTTGTGGTTTGGCTGGGGTGGTGTGGTATCCGGATGCAGGCTGAAGCACTAGTGCAATATTGCTTCAGCCTGCATC
>Ga0123354_10018477_pt1 | contig 10929 bp, 10 predicted proteins | sample TergutLab28metaG_2_FD_97872 | JGI IMG/M metagenome (GOLD analysis project Ga0123354, IMG submission 97872) | Labiotermes labralis P4 segment gut microbial communities from Petit-Saut dam, French Guiana - Lab288 P4 | ecosystem: Host-associated > Arthropoda: Insects > Digestive system > Gut ... | reverse complement strand
GTCGCCGGCATCGAGGGTTCAACCCGCATCGAAGCCAAGCGGCAGCGCCGCAAAGAGGGCCGCACGCCGGGGCGTCGCGCCCCCATCCTGACCGAAGCGGAGTTCCTGGCCCGCCGCGAGGCCGTCGACCGCATCATGGTGATCAGGCAGCGCCCGGAGTTCTCGCAGATCGCGGTGCTCGAAGACAACGTGCTCGTCGAGCACTACGTCGACCGCGCATCGGCCGCGTCGCTGATCGGCAGCATCTACCTTGGCAAGGTGCAGAACGTGCTGCCAAGCATGGAGGCGGCTTTCGTCGACATCGGCCGCGGCCGTAACGCCGTGCTGTACGCCGGCGAGATCGACTGGGAGTCATACGGCGAAAAGGGCGCGAACCACAAGGTCGAAGAGGCTCTCACGCCCGGCCAGCAGATACTGGTGCAGGTGTCGAAGGACCCCGTCGGTGCCAAGGGCGCCCGGCTGACGGCCCACATCTCGCTGCCCGGCCGGTATGTCGTCTACTCGCCCGACGGCCAGCTCTCTGGCATCTCGCGTAAGCTGCCGGACACCGAGCGCCTACGCCTGAAAGAGATACTGGGCCAGATCGTCGGCGAAGAGGCGTCTGTCATCGTGCGCACCGCCGCCGAGGGTACAGCCCAAGACGAGCTGGTGCGCGACGTCGAACGCCTCAAGGCGCAGTGGCAGGTGATCCAGAAGAAGGTGGCAAAGGGCGGCGCTCCGCAGCAGCTTTACACCGAGCCAGACCTGATGTTACGCATCGTGCGCGACCTGTTCACGGAAGATTTCCGCCAGCTCGTCGTCGCGGGTGCCGGCGGCCAGGAGGACGCGTTCGAGAACGTCGAGGCCTACGTGCAACACGTGGCGCCCAACCTGATCGACCGCCTGGTGCGCTGGGACACCGACACCCAGGGCGACCCGTTCGCCCAGTACCGCATCGACGAACAGGTGGCGAAGGCCCTTGAGCGCAAGGTGTTCCTGCCCTCCGGTGGTTCGCTCGTCATCGACCGCACCGAGGCCATGACCGTAATCGACGTCAACACCGGCAAGTTCACCGGCGCCGGTGGAAACCTCGAAGAAACCGTCACGCGCAACAACCTTGAGGCGGCCGAAGAGATCGTGCGCCAGCTGCGCCTGCGCGACATCGGCGGCATCGTTGTGGTCGACTTCATCGACATGGTGCTGCCCAGCAACCGCGAGCTGCTGCTGCGACGCCTCGTCGAGTGCCTCGGACGCGACCGTACCCGTCACCAGGTCAGCGAGGTGACAAGCCTCGGGCTGGTGCAGATGACCCGCAAGAAGATCGGCACCGGCTTGGCTGAGGCGTTCACCGAGCAATGCGAAGTCTGTGGTGGCCGCGGTTACATCCGCTACGACGCCCCGGTCGACTCGCAGGCACCAGCGGACGGCGGCGATCGCAAGGCGCGCCACACGGCGACGAAGCACAAGTAAGGACCCACCCCGGCGGTCAGACGATCATTGCCTTGACGGCGGCCAGGTCCAGGTCGGCGATGTGCGCCAAAAACTTGGGGAAGTCGTCGGCTGCCTGATCGTCGGCGCCGTCAGAAACCCACCGCAGCACGGCCAGCGGCAGCCCCAGTTGCCGGGCGGCCTGGGCGGCAGCGGCACCTTCCATCTCGACAGCCACGGCGTCGAACTGGTCGGCTATCTCGCGGCTCCTGATTTGCGACGCCACGAACTGGTCGCCACTGGCGATCCGGCCGCGGCGCACCGTCTGGCCGATCTGCGTCACCGCCGCGACTAGGCGGTCGCTCAGGTCGGCGTCGGCCGACCCGCCGGCCATCTCGCCGTCGATGAACCCGGCAGGGCGTCCGAAAGCCGTGACGTCGACGTCGTGTTGTATCAGGTCGGTGGCGACGACGGCATCACCCGTCTTCAATCCCGCAGCGAGCCCGCCCGCCGTGCCAACCAGCACGATCGCAGCCGCCCCGGCGTCGGCCAGCGCCGCCACCGCCAGCGCGGCGTTCACCTTGCCGACGCCGCCGTAGGCCAGCAGCACCCGATGCCCCTTGAGCAGGCCGCTGACGACGGGGCGCCCTAGAATTACACGCGACTGGGGCACAGCCAGAGCCGCCTCGATCGCCTGGCCCTCCACCGCCATCGCGGCTAGGATGCCAAGCGGCTGCGGCAGCGCGCCACCTTGCGGTTTGACGTACATCTAGCGCCCCCGCATCGCCTTGTGGGCGCCCTTCATGGATGGCATGGGGCCCTTGGGCAGCGGCACTGGGCTGCGCACGTTGTCGAGCGCCTTGATGCGCTTGTCCAGCTGGGCGCGGTCGGCTTTCGACAGCTTCTTCGGCAGCTTCTTGATGGCAGACGCCGTCTTGCTCAGCGCCACCTGGTTCTGGCCCATGCCGACCGACAGGGTGTTAACCGGCACGTCGTACGCCAGTTGCTCGTGGCGCTTGCGCTCGGTCGCCAGCAGGCCCCTGACGCGCTGCTCGTCGCCGTCGCCGACCAGCACGATGCCAGCGGGGCCGATCAGGCGCATCACCATGTCTTGTTGCTTGGTGACGGCCACCGGCATGGTCGGTATGGTCCACTGCTTCTTGTTCAGCATGCCAAGCGCCACCTGGGCGCCGCCCGGCTGGCCCTCGTACTTCTTGTACATGGCCCGTTTCGACAGCTGCAGCAGCGCCACCATCGCCAGCGTCAGGCCGACGAGCAGCCCGAAGAAAGTCCAGTACAGCGTGCCACCCAAGCTGGCGTGGCTGTATATCAGCCCGCCGCCGACGCCGATCAAGGTCGGGATGATCAGGGCGCCGAGCATCCACCACTTCGACGTGGGGTCGGTTTTCACCGTCATCTTCAGCGTCTCGCGCACCTGCCTCACGGTGCCCCAGTCCTTGGGGTCGTCCGAGTGCTTCTTCTTCTCGCGCAGAGCCTTCGCCTCGGCCTTTTGGCGTTCGGCTACCTCTTTGGCCCGGTCGTTTGCCATGTCACTTCACTTTCGTATCTCAGCGGCCTCATAAGTTTACCGGTGCGCCAATGTGTCGCGCAGCCGGCTCAGGAAGCTAGCTGCCAGGTCCGGGTCTATCACCCGGCGGTCGTAGCTGAGGGTCAGCCACATGATGTCGCGGCTGGCGATCGATGTGCGCCCCAAGCCGTCGTCGACCACCACCGGCCGCGACGACACCTGCCCCATGCTCAGCGCTGCCACCTGCGGGCGATTGATGGCCGGTATCGACCAGGCCACCCCCGTCGGCCCGCCGTTGTGCACCGTGAAGGTGCCGGCGGCCAGCTCGGACGGCGTCAGCAGGCCGGCTAGCGCCTGCGTCTCAAGCCGGTTGGCGGCGGCGGTCAGCTCGGCTGGGCTCAGCTCGCCGGCGCCATGGATGACGGGCGTCACCGGCCCGTCCGGTGTACTTATCACCAGCCCGATGTTCTCGCGGTCGTGGTAGACCACCGAGTCGTTGATCACGCTGGCGTTCATGTCGGCCATCGCCCGCAGGGTCGCAGCGGTGGCGGCTAGCACATAGCCGAGGTACTCGTCTGGTTTGGCGTGCAGGTCGGTGACGTCAGCCTCGATGCCGACGCTGAGCGCCACCCGCGACGTCTGGGCCACCATGTCGGCCTGAGCCGCCCGCTCGCGCGACAGCGGGCGGGTCGTGCCGCGCCGCGCGTCTGGTTCCGGCACCACCGGCGGCTCCGGCGGGGTCTCAACCACGTGGTAGTCGACGGCGTCCAGCAGGTCTTGCCGGCGGATGCGCCCGCCCACGCCGCTGCCCGGCAGCGTTGTCAGGTCGAGGCCAAGGTCGTCGGCCAACTGGCGCACCTGCGGCGTGACATAGCCGCTGTGGCTGGCAACGTACGACTCTTCTTCGATTCTGGACGCCCCGACGCGCGGCAGGTTGCCGGTATCCTCGGCGTCCTGCGGGTACAGCGCGTGCCAGATCGCCGTCGGTGCCACTGGCGTCGGCGGGGCCATCGGGGGCCGCGACGGGGCGTCGCCCATGTCGTTGTAGCCGCGGGGCGGCAGGGGAGGCGTCGGCTCAGCCGGCGGTGTGTCGATCATGGGGGTCGCCGCGTAGGCGCCGGTCGCCGGCGGCGCCACTGGCGCCTCTGCCGGCGGCCAGTTCAGCGGCGCGATGTGCGGCGACGGCGAGGGCGCTGACTCGGTGCCAATGACAGCCACGACCTCGCCGACACGCGCGGTGTCGTCTTCGTTGAACAAGATCTCCAGCAGCACCCCGCTGGCGGGCGCCGGCACCTCTGTGTCAACTTTGTCTGTGCTGATCTCAAGCAGCGGCTCGTCTTGCGTGACGGTATCGCCGATCGCCTTGAGCCAGCGCGAGATGATGGCCTCGGTGACTGACTCGCCCAGGGTGGGCAAGACGACATCTATCGACATGGAGCGCTCCTTACTGTCACGTATTAGATCCAGCCTACCGCGAATGAGTGACCAGCCTGGTTCCACCGATGCTGCGCGTTATGAGTGGGTGCGATAGACGCGCGATTGCAGACTGGATTGTCTGCTAAGCGTGGATAGCGCGGCCAGCGTGCCTGTCAGGGGCGGCGGAATAGCGCATGATCGGTGGATCCAGGCTTCACTTCGGGGAAGCCGGATGCGGCATAATCGTTCTGTGATCTTCGACCGCATGAAAGCCAACGCGTCCAAGCGTAAAGACAAGGCGAAAGCCACCGACACGGCCCACTCCGCGCTGGCCGAATTCGCCGACAGCCGGATGTGCGTCCAGGCCTGGGTCGAAGAGGCCACCGGCTTCAATAAGGCGTCGCTGCTGCTGGTGGCCGGTGACGGCGAATGGCTGCGCCGGGTGGTGCCCAGCACCGACTGGGCGCGCGCTTTCGCCCAGCGGGCCAAGCTTGACTGCTTCACCGCCGGCGTCGACCCCTACCCCCAGCGCATGCGCGACTGGGATGCCGCCCACCGTGTGAAGGAGCCACATGACTGACCATATTCCGCCGCTCTACGAGCAGCACGTTGCCCTGGGTGCCAAGTTCGCCTCGTTTGGCGGCTGGTGCATGCCCGTCGAATACAAGGGCGTGCTCGCTGAGCACGCCGCCGTGCGAGGTGGCGTCGGTGTGTTCGACGTATCGCACCTGGGCAAGTTGCGGGTCGCCGGGCCGGGTGCCGCCGACTACCTGAACACGCGACTGGCCAACGACCTGACGCGCATCGGGCCCGGCCAGGCCCAGTACACGCTGCTGTGCAACCAGGCGGGGGGAGTGGTCGACGACCTGATCGCCTACCTGTTCGGGCCGGATGACGTGCACCTGATACCGAACGCCGCGAACACCGCGACGGTGGCGGCGGTGCTTTCCCAGGGGCTGCCGGACGGCATCACCATTGAAAACGACCACGAAGCCTACGTTGTGCTGGCGGTGCAGGGGCCCCAGTCGCCGCACGTCATCGAGGCGCTGGGCTTGCCCCACGACATGGGCTACATGGCTTTTGCGCGCGCCACCTATGCCGGCCAGCCGGTGACGGTGTGCCGCACCGGCTACACGGGCGAGCTGGGCTACGAGCTGGTGGCGCCGAACGCCGTGGCGGCGCCGCTGTGGCAGGCGATACTGGCGGCCGGCGAACCGTACGGCATCATGCCGTGCGGGCTGGGGGCGCGCGACACCCTGCGCACCGAGATGGGCTACCCGCTGCACGGCCAGGACATCTCGCCGACGATCAACCCGGTCGAGGCCGGGCTCGGCTGGGCGGTTGGCTGGGGCACCGACTTCGACGGGGCGTCGCCAATCAAGAAGGCAAAGGAAGAAGGCCCAGCGCGCCGTTTGCGCGGCCTGCTGGCGGCGGGACACGGCATCCCGCGCCCTGGTATGCAGGTTTTCTTGGGCGACGACCCGATCGGGTTGGTCACATCCGGCACATTCTCGCCGAGTCTGAAGAAGGGCATCGGATTGGCGTTGCTGCGCGCCGATGTCGGTTTACAGCAGCCGGTGACGGTTGGGATCCGGGGGCATCAGGAACCGTTCACCGTCCAGAAGCCGCCGTTCGTGACGTCGTTTGTTAGATAGGGTCGCCCCGCTTGACCACGGCTTTGGGCTGGCGCATGCGCCGCAGCGACATCATGCGCGACAGCATGGCGAAGGCGAGCCCCTTTGTGTTGGCGTCTGGCTGGCGATCCAAGAGCAGGGCCTTGAACCGGCGCCAGACGATCAAGAAGTTGACAAGGCCGGCGGCGACGAACACGTAAAGCATTACGGTGACGGCGAAAAGCAGCTGTGACAGTGCGGGCACGCTGCTGACCATCATGGCGAGCACCAGGATTGCCAGCAGCGGCAGCATCAGCTCAAGCAGGCTCCAGTGCGAGTCGACGTAGTTGCGCATCAGCACGCGCTGGGGTGCGTTGTCCTGCCGCTCCAGCGCCTGGGCCTGCCGCTCGCGGTCGGCCGCCGAATCGGCCGCCCGGGTCTGGCGCGGCGTCAGCTTCGGGTGCACGGCGGCCATGCGGGCGGCTTCGGCTTCCTTGCGGGTGGGCGTCGGACGGTTCTTGGCTGTCGAGGGGCGCTCAGCTACCGGGGCAGCCTCAGGTTCTACGGGTTTGGCCTTCTGCTCGTAGGGGCGAAATAGTGCCACAGCATCCATCCTTGTTTTGCGGCCCATTGTCTGGGTTGTCATAGCAATGATACCGGCGTTCGTCCGGTGGAGTGGCTTGGGTTTCTGGCTGTGTATTCGACTACGCTGTATATTGCCATTACCACGGAAAGGACGGCCGGCCCATGGCCAGTATTTTTGAACGCATCAGGCTGATCTTCTCGTCCAAGGCGAACAAGTTCTTGGACAAGCATGAGGACCCTCGCGAGACCCTCGATTATTCGTATCAGAAGCAAGTCGAGCTGCTGCAGCGCGTCAGGCGGGGTGTTGCCGATGTGGCCACCAGCCGCAAGCGCGTCGAACTGCAGGTCAACCAGTTGAACGGCGAGGTGGGCAAGTTCACCACCGCCGCGCAGAAGGCGCTATCCGTCGGTCGCGAGGACCTGGCGCGCGAGGCGCTGACCCGCAAGTCTGGGCTGCAGCAACAGATCGATGATCTGACGGCGCAGCGCGACCAGTTGGCGGCTGAGGAAGAGAAGCTCGTGCGGGCCAGCTCGCAGCTGCAGCAGCGCGTCGACTCGTTCCGCACCCAGAAAGAGACCATCAAGGCCACCTACTCGGCGGCGCAGGCCCAGGCGCAGGTCAACGATGCGTTCACGGGTTTATCCGATGAGCTGGGTGATGTCGGCCAGGCGATCCAGCGCGCGAAGGACAAGACCGAGCAGTTGCAGGCCCGGGCCAGCGCTGTTGACGAGCTGCTGGCCTCCGGCGCGTTGGAAGACCCAACCGGCGCCTACAAGGACGACATCACGCGTGAACTCGACTCCCTGGCATCGTCAGCGGCCGTCGAAACAGAGCTGGCATCGATGAAGGCTGCACTGACAGCCGGCGAGCCGACGCCAGAAATCGAGGCGCCAGCTGCCGACAGCCCAGCCGCAACAGCCACAGACGGCGCTGAGTGATCGCGCATGGCGCGAAGTCGCGGAAAAGCAGCTGAACCCGAGAGGGTGACATTAGCCGTCTTCTCGAGCGATAGGGAGCTGAGAGGCCAGGTGCGCCTGGCCCTCGGCGACCTGCTGGCTGACGATTTGCCCCCGGTAAAAGTGGTGGATTTCGCCACGGCGCCGGCGCTTGTTAGCGCCCTGGGCGCCGGGGGCTATGACTGCGCCATTCTTGACGCCGAGGCCACCCCGCTGGGTGGCATGGGGCTGAGCCATCAGATGCGCGACGAGATGCCGGTCACACCACCCATCGTGCTGTTGGTGGCCCGCCCGTCGGACGCCTGGCTGGCTACCTGGGCGAAGGCAGACGCGGTAGCACCGCTGCCGGTCGATCCGGTGACGTTGCCAGAGGTAGTGGCTGGTGTGATACGCGCGTCGCGGGCCGGCCTGCTTGACACCGAGAAACTGGTGCCTGGTGCGGCCAGCCGGCATTAGGTTTAGTGATTGATCGACGCCCAAATCAGTGCGATGTACGGGCCGGCCCAAAGCGCCGGGCCGTAGGCGAAACCCGATTTCGTGCCGGGCGCCGGGTGGCGACGCCCGAACGTGACGCCCCAGACGATCGCCAGCAGGGCGCTGGCCAGCAGCGCGACGAACCAGCCGCCCATGCCTGTGATGGCGCCCATAGCGCCCGCCAGGGGCGCCAGGCGCACATCGCCGAAGCCGAGCGCGCCGCGGCCGATGAGCCAGAATATCCACCACACCACCAGGCTGGCCCCGGCGCCGAGCAGCATGTGCCAGAACGGCAGTGGGGCGTCGGCCATCAAGAAGCCGATGACACCGGCGGCCGCCAGCTCTGCGGTGACCACCCAGCTGAGGGCCTGCGGCAGCCAGGTGGTGTAGGCGTCGACCCAGACCAGGGCGGCCACGCTGCTGCCGTAAACCAGCCAGACGGGCCGCAGCGGCCCATCGGCGGTGATGCTGGCAATCTGGGCGGCCAGTACCACCGCCACCAGCCAGAAGATGGGGCCCGGGGCCACCAGCTTGGCGTAGGGCAGCTTGCCCAGCTCCGCACCGTCAGCCGGCTCGCGCATGCCCCTGGCCAGCAGCGGGCCATGGGCCAGTGCCAGTAGCAGGGCGCTGACGAGCATGGTAGTGACTATCCAGTGCATCAGGACTCCTCGGCGCCGCGGAATCTAGCGAATCAGCGCAGCGCGCGGGTGAACCCGGCAGCCTCAGCCGCCTCCGCTGACTTGAACCAAATGTCGGTGACGCAGCGCTGGTAGCCGATGGCCGTTGGCACGTGGTACTTCATCGAGCGCTCGTTGGCTTTGATGTCGAAGCCGGCGGGGGGCGTATCGCCGATGTAGCAGTCGTCGCCGTAGCGGTCGGGGTCGCCGGCGTCGAGAGTTGTCTGCAACGGCTCGGCGTCAATCAAGATGATCTCTTCGTCGGTGTCGGTTTCGTCGTCAAACAGCTCGTCTGTCTCCCAGCTGTCGTCGCGGCTGTCAAGCAGCGCCTTGATCAGCAGGCCGATGATGGCGGCCAGCGCCGCGAAGCCGAGCGCCTTCAGGATCGGGTGGCCGCGGTGCTTCTTGGCGGGCGCCTGCGGGGTCACGGCGACGACGGGGACGCCGCCGGCCAGGGCGGCGACGGCCAGATGGCCGCGGTGGCTGGCGTCGGCGATCAGCGGCGTGGCCTGCTCGCGTAAATCTGCCAGGTGAGGCTTGATGTCTGTTGTGACGATGTCTGCCACTTTGGCGATGGCGCTGTCGACCACGGGGCGGGCCCTGTCGACGGCGTTTTCGGCTAGCGGCACCAGACGGTCCCGCGCGTCGATGGCCAGGGGCACGAGGCGGTCCTTGGCGTCGATGGCGAGCGGCACGAGGCGGTCCTTGGCGTCGAGCGCCAGCGGCACGAGGCGGTCTTTGGCGTCGATAGCCAGGGGCACCAGGCGGTCCTTGGCCTGTACGGCCATGGCGCTGACGGTGGTCTTGACCGCTTGGCTTTGTTCGGCGAGGCGACGACGCGACTCGGCGACCGATGGTTTCTCATCGCAGCAATGGAACATGGCTTCCTCCTGTTTGTCGTCCGGCCCGGGCCGGCCAATTTGGCACACTTTTACCCTACCTCAACCTGAGTTGAGAGCGGTTGGCGTGGCGGCATGCGATCAACACCCAGGTTTGGGCGTGGTCAAGTTGACACCGTCAGGCCCAGGGCCTAGCGTTTCACCTGTCAGAGCAGGTGCCTGGAGAGAGAAGTGTGGCACCTGTCTGGGAGTCGCGATTGGTGTGTCGGTGTCATTACCCCACAAAAGTCGTTAACACGCGCATTACAAGGGGATATTGTATGCTTCGGGAGAGCAGCTGGCCCAGGCGTCTTGGCTTGGGCTTTGGTGTGGCGCTGGCAGTGCTGCCAACCCGCCGTGCTCGTCCAATCCTTCACCATCCGAGGCTTGTCTGGTGTGCCGTCACTTAGTCGTCTAGTACGGGCTAATAGCCCAGAACGGGAGATAGTTCGGGCCGGGCGGAAACGTCCGGTCCGAACTATCTTCTGGGTTGACAACACCGACAACTTAAGCCACTGTAGATTTTTCATCGAGAAAGCTGAGAGAATCCTAAGGAATCGTTCGCCAGAAGCGAACAGTTAGCGTTTCAAATTGGCATCCACCATCATAACGAGAGTACGGTGGTCGGGTACCGGCTGGAGGAGAGGCCGGGGGTGTGGCGGTGCAGTAGTACACCTATTGGCACGCACACAAGGGGATACTCCAATGCTGGGGCTCAAATCCATTCGCCCATTCAAAACCATCGGTTTGCTGTCCGCTATCGGGATCATGCTGGCCACGCCGCTGCTAGCAGCGCCTCTGGCCAACGCGCAGAATGAGCAGCTGAATATAGCCGCCACCTATATGGTGGTTGACAACTACCAGGACAGTGGCAAGACGGTGGTGATCATCGATGTCGAGTTGTCGCCGGTCAATGGCAACACCGATGGCGCCTATGTCAACCTGTTTGTGAACGGCAGCACCACCCCGGAGGCCGGGTTCTTGAACACGCCTTGCGGGTACGGGGCGGATCACCTGGGCCGGGTGTCGAACGCCGATCATGGCACCTGCGAGTTGATCTACTATCTGCCGACCGGCGAGGACAAGCCGGACTCGCTGACCTTCGTGATCGCCGCTAACGGCACTCAGCACGGTGAGGGCGCTCCCATGGCGGGGTACGGCGACACACTGGAGATCACGGTACCGGTCGGCGACTTGTCACTGGTCAAGACGGTGGATAAGTCGGTGTTGCCGACCACTGGCGGTCAGGTGACCTACACGTTTACGGTGACGTATAAGGGCAATCAGAACCTGCGCAAGATCACCATCGCTGACCCGACGATCGGCCAGACATTCGTCTGCACAGACAATAGTGGCTCAGGCTATCCCGCCGGGATGTTACCGGCCAGCCCAGC
>Ga0123354_10018474_pt1 | contig 10930 bp, 10 predicted proteins | sample TergutLab28metaG_2_FD_97872 | JGI IMG/M metagenome (GOLD analysis project Ga0123354, IMG submission 97872) | Labiotermes labralis P4 segment gut microbial communities from Petit-Saut dam, French Guiana - Lab288 P4 | ecosystem: Host-associated > Arthropoda: Insects > Digestive system > Gut ... | reverse complement strand
ACGCATCACAATCGGTAGGACTCCTCTGGACGAGTGATCAGTTCGTCGCAGAGACCTCTACCTGACAAAACACAACACTCACAACAGACCAAACATCCATGCCTCCGGTGGAATTCGAACCCACAATCTCAGCAGGCGAGCGGCCGTAGACCTACGCCTTAGACCGCGCGGCCACTGGGACCGGCAGGTACAACAGGTGGGACAATCTGTAGTGCGTTCTAGTATATTGCTATGAAATGTTATCATGAATTGGCCTATGGATGATTAATATTGTAGTCGCAGCTTGCAGCAACCACCTTCGCTCACAGTAAGGTTACTCGATCTATAACAAGCCCAATGAATTCTGTATCTTAATGTTCAGTGCTGGTAAAAAAATTGAAATTAACTGCGGGAGACTGACCTTTATATTAGTATACATCACGCTTTAATTTATACATGACACTGAACAAATTTTTTCTCCACCACAAGACTAACCATCTAATGCCACTTAGGGAACTGGCCTCTGCAGCAAGATTCATAGAGAATACGTAAATACGCTGTGTGGGAAAATTCATATTTTTTTAATAATGAACGTGGAAGTACATATAGTTACCACATAAGCGTTGAACAACATATTATTGCGTGGTATTAGTGCACAGTATACATTTTCTGCAGATAAACATAACAAGATATTTGCGGCAAGGCTCAGGCTGTTCACCACTGGCCCGTTACTTCGAACGCCCGGGTTCCTATCCAGGTAATTCCGTGCGTAATTTGTGCTAAACGTAGTGGCAATTGAAAACGTTTTCCTCAAAGTACTTCAGCTTTCCCTCTTCAGTATCATTCCACCTACCCCCAGTAACCATTCCTTCATCTACCATCGCGGCTAGATAACGTTAGTAACCGACGGCATCATTAAATAACTCATCGAAAGTGACAAGAAAATAGGCATGACAGGAGAACGAGACTGATAAACTTACAGTTGTACATCCCTTAGTAGCCTTTACAAGAGTTTATTCACTTCTGTTGAAATGTACCAACCCCTGGATTTAATGTTGCAAAGAAGTACAAACGTGTTGTATAAGATTGCATCCAAACACTTGTGGACTAATGAAAAATAACCAGAAGTCATGTTTAACATCTATTACGATTAAAATATGTGAGACTGAATTATACTGTAGCGACCTAAAATTCCCCATTTTTAAAGCAAATTTGGCGCCACACAAATTCGTGTCTACGTAAACACTATAGTGTTCGAACAATGTATCGTCACGGCAAAAGAAGTATGTGCAGCTACCTCTCTGAGGGAGGCCTGACAACAGAAAAGAATCCAAAATCAAATTTAAGGTTTTGCAAATAGTGTCACACTGCGGCATTCTTTGAAGCAAGAAAAATGTATATTATTAGAATGAATAATACACAAGCTGCTAATTAATTTCTATGAATTTTAAGGGGGGAAGAAATGGTGGTAAAATGAAGACTGTGGTGGGTTCAGAGTTTTGACATGGTTCGGAGAATTCTGAATTGCATTAGCTCACAGCGTCAGGAGGAGGAGTTGGGAAAAGTGTGGAGAACTCTGACTTTGAAATTCAGGTTAGCACAAAGAAGGAAGAAATAGGAAGGGTGCCTTTTGCCTCATTCATAATTCCCAAGCTGTTGGTGCAGGTGGCACCACTGCAGCTTAGTCCGGAGCGAATGACAACATACGTGCAAGTGCACAGACTCCCAATTAAATTATACATTGTCCTTGATAAACTTACGTGAGAAGGTGCAAATTGGGCTATTTAAATATTCTGCTTTTTAGATTATAATTTATACTCGATATAAAGAATTATGGGTCATTTACTAGAATTATTTTACGTTAAAGTGAAAGGTAAACCATTCTTAAATAATTCCATAATGAATGTCATTCAGTTTTGTTTATAGCATGAATATAAAATTTCCTTTTAAGTCTGAGACTAGTAAACAGTATGATAGTAACGTTATTTGCAATCAGAAACCCAAGCAGTAATTTAATTGAAACAAACAACGAAAATAAGACAGAAAGTTTGGTACCATGCAGTTCCCTCGGTCTTCCATCTAAAAATGTAAGAATTAAAATTTATATAAGGTTTAGTTTGTCATTTCTTTATATGCTATGAAATTACATATCTCACCTTAAAAGACTGAATCTGTTTGAGAATGGAGTGCTTAGGAAAATGTTCCAACCTATGAGGGTAGAAGCAACAGAATACTGGAAAAAAAGACACAATGCGAAAATATATGCTGTTACTCTGCAAGAAACATTGCCAGTATGATATAAACAAAGGAAGAGGCAGGTAGTTGGTAGTTGTGTGAAGAGAGATATGTGACATAAATGGCGGTGATCACAAGAGGTTCGGTTGTGGAGTATGCAAATGGGGAAAAAACAACGCACAACGCACATAAATATTTCTCAGTGAAATGTCTTCAAGTGTCCCGGCACGTAACTCAGTGAAATGTGTTCAAGTTTCCCGACACGTAATTCAGTGAAAGGTCTTAAGTTTCCCGGCACGTAACTCAGTGAAATTTCTTCAAGTTTCCCGCACGTAACCCAGTGAAATATCTTCAAGTTTCCCGGCACGTAACTCAGTGAAATGTCTTTAAGTTTCCCGGCACGTAACTCAGTGAAATTTCTTTAAGTTTCCCGGCACGTAACTCAGTGAAATGTCTTTAAGTTTACCGTCACGTAACTCAGTGAAATGACTTCAAGTTTCTCGGCACGTAACCCATTGAAATATCTTCAAGTTTCCCGGCACGTAACTCAGTGAAATGTCTTTAAGTTTCCCGGCACGTAACTCAGTGAAATGTCTTAAAGTTTCCCGTCACGTAACTAAGTGAAATGTCTTCAAGTTTCCCGGCACGTAACTCAGTGAAATGTCTTCAAGTTTCCGGGCACGTAACTCCCTCTTATTTGTTTACTCTTTATTTATTATGTATTTATTTGACGACGATGCTAGTAGATCATATGGTGTTGGCAAATGTTTCGTAATAAACGAAGTAAAAAAGACGTGCAACGGAGCGTTTGTCGACTATTTTGATGTCTTATCTCATACTTTGCTCAGAAATACTGAGAAAAACCACGATGACCTCAGCTGGTATATTCGGCGTCTTAACTGACATATGAAACGAGCAGGTTACGAAGGCAGTCAGGTTACCGTCATCTTCCTCCGTGAACCAGAAAATTTCTAGACTTTGCTTACTACAGCGCTTGTAGCGAACGTATTTATGTGCCTTTATTTACGCATGTATTGTCGTATTTCAAGGTTTATATTGCACAGTTACTGTAATCCACTGCTTACAGAAGGAAGGGCGAACGTAGGTGTTGAGGCACGAACATCAGAGAGGCAGCAAGTACATGAAAGCAACTGAACTTCGTGGTCGGTTTCTAAGACCCTTCTGTGTGTTTCGTAAGAACAAACTTTGATCATAAATTAGAGTTTACCAGAGCGGTATCCTCACTGGTCCCTTCTGTCTCATGTCTGGTCAGAGCAAACCAAGAGCGTCTTGCGTTCCGTTCCATTATGAGGGCACGAATTGCCTGTGTCCGCACGATATTAAATTTCACAGTTAATATGCTATTCTGTAGGTTTCTGACGTCGGTGTATGACATCTGAACTCTTTAACTTTATAGAGTCTTTACATCACAAGCGTTGAAATTGAAGACGCCGCATTTCGAGGGCAGGATCGGTCTCCTTCTTCAGGCTTGCCATTCCACAAAATATCACCACCGAACACAGTTAATGATTTCAATAACGATTTTCCATAACATCTGCGTTCTATTTGGATTTTACACTGCGAAGAATAGCAGTTTCTCACCGACGTTTCGGGACAATCAATCGGCCCTATATTCAAGGGCCAAGCTGTCCATTCTTCTTCGAAATTCAAAGTATTTTTCCCCTAATACAGCCGAATTCCGGAAGCGCCTATCTTTATACAAAAGTCACCAGGCCTGACCCGCTTTTCTTTCTGCACAAAAATGAGTAAGGAACTGGAATTACACAAACACGGGAAAACCTATTAACTTGGTCAGAAGCTTGTGCACTGCCACACTGTGCGTCACAGGTCTCACACGGACTAGCCCAGGATACACCCGGGGTCTCTGCGGTGAGTGGCCGGCGACTATCCGGCTGATGCTTGCACAAATTAACTGAAAGCGCTGACTTAAACGTAAATTTGGTTCGTACGTCGCCAAAATATACCGTATTTGTGTTGCCAATTTAATTCACTTAAATTTTGATGGCAATTGTGGTTGTTTCTTCGGACAACCAAATTAAACTGTCACATATTTTAAAATTTCTGAGGGAAATGTTGACTCCTTCAGCATTCATCCAGTTGACGTGATTACTACAGTCAAATTCCTTCCTATGTGTAAGAATATCTAATCATCAAAGTTTCTATTTAGTATTCCATCCATCTTATGTTTATTGGACCGTGCATCATCTTGATAGTTGAATAAAGAGAGACCAACTTGATGACACTTGCTTTATTGTTTCATTATTTACTGCTCAACATGTTTTGGATGTATTAACATCCGAAACATGTTGAGCGGTAAATAATGAAACAATAAAGCAAGTGACATCAAGTTGGTCTCTCTTTATTCAACTAATCCATCCATATTTTCCCTCATGTACTCTGGTTTCTGCCCCTAAAATAAGGACACTTCATAACATAACCTATCCACACATTTTCCTATAACAATATAATGTAATGGCGTTAACACACACTAAACCTTCTTTAGCCCTTGTCGTGTTTATTAACCGGAAAGTTTGGCACCTCTGGAGCACCTAGCAAGCGCGAGCTACAGGCAACACATCTGTTCTCTCATTCATGACCCAAATGCGTGACGTTTTACGTGAATAATTCAGTCCTGATCTCTTCTCTGGGACTCTCGCACGCTTCGAGTATTCCACTCTCCATTATTGAACAGAATGGCGTAGGGTATGGGTAATTCCGCTAGGGGTATGGGGCGGAATTCTTGGTTGGATGATGGCTGAGTTATATCTAAAAACGTATCTATGCCTCCGAGGTATAGACTTGTTTCATTCTGGTTTCACCCCTACAAACGGTGCAAATCCGAATTCAACATAAGATAACGTGCCTGATATGTCGAAGTGAGAAGTTATATACCATCAATTAGGTTCTGTGGAATGGAGTTTGGACAACAGATGGTGGACGTGATTTGTAGGCGGAGGTGAATAAGCGCGCTCCACTTTTAGTAAGATTGGATTTTTTCTGTTATTCTTATCCGATGCTCTTAGCCCCGTTATAAGACGAGACAGTTCCCACTACTAGATTGCTTTACGGCCATATTACCAGACGGCGTTTGTTTATTTGCTTGGAAGAAGAGAAGTGAGGGGTAGTGGGAGCAAAGAGAAACTGAACTGCAAAATTTACCAAGGGAAATCATTTCGAGTGTGTAATGGTTCTTGTAGGTAATGACCCGTAATATGCAAATGCGAATTATAGATAGTAGACGTGTAGTTTTGAGGATACTATTTGAGGGGTGAGAAAGCAGGGTGAGAATCACAAAATGACTTTTAGGGGGTAAACGACCTGCCACGCTTCTGACGGCTCCTCGCTTTTTGGCTTGCTTTGTATTGTTTTTTCCGTTACATGCTCTAATCTGAAACATGGAAACGAAGTCACATAAAAATGGCCATAATTTTTTTTTACTCCGGATATTAAAGACAAAATAAAGATTCAGACTCAAAATCGGTCAGAGATGAAAACGAGACGGTCTAAGTCGAGGTACACGAGTCAGTACTGGCAGGGTAATCTGCCATATTACTCTTTGGCCTGCGGTGGCTATACTGTGTGGGCAGAAGGCGACACAAGCAAAGTGTGTAAAAACATTTGGCTGGACTTGTAGCACACAAACGATCGGTTACAATGCGAGTGAATTTCGCTGACTTCCTCAGCATCCCTGACAACGCTATAGCAGTACTTCTTCTACTATAAATCTCACACAACAGTGTAAATTACACAAATTTAAAACAAAATTTACACATTATTTTAATAACAATCGTATTGTCTCAGTATAAAAACATTGAGTGAATATACTTCTTTATAGCTTAGTACCTTAATATTTTGCATTTTTCATGCTTGAACTTGGTACTTTAATACTATTTCAGGAGTGTATAAAACATGCAATGGCCTACGGTGAGTTGGTCTTCTTAAAGTTATTATGTAATCCATTATAACAGCTGTAGGTTCAAACTATCCTGTGAGAAAATATGAAATGCGTTATCATTTCATTTATTAATTTGTACACTTTATGGTTTTGTGTTCTAAAAATATTACACCATGTTATTTATACTGTGCTATTCCCGGTCGTAACATCGTACAGTCTGGTAGGATGTTACAAATAAGTGTCATACTGAGTAATATGCTGCATCAGGCTTCAGAATGTAAGACGCAGACAGCACGTGACTGCAGAGAGTTGGAAACTGTCCTTGACGTTACGCAGTTCTGCAACCCAGAAACACTTAACACAATACTTCACTGTTGTGTAGGCCGTCAGCTTAACAATAGTGTATGTCACGATGTTCATGAAGCAGAGAGCATGCACTGCAGACTCTTTGAATGTGGAAAGCAATACTTGGCGTGGAAATTAAACACTATTATTAGTTCTGCTCAGAAAATTTTGTGCCTACTGAAGTGTAACTTCCAATAGTTACATTTAATGATGCTGCATAAACGAACTGGACATGTTTCCTCACAAGAACTGAAAGCCAATTTAGATTTTTTCTCAATGTTTAGAACGGTCTTTTGTACAGTATATGGAAAGTTCTATCACAACTGCTCTTAAGTTAGGTAGCGCATAGTACCAGTACAAGACTGATTTGACTGCTGGTTTGTGAAGCAATTTGATAAACGATGGTCTTTTGAAGTCTCCGTATCCTACACTCGACAACTTGATGTTATCTCGGTAGCGACTGTCAGTCGGCTGTCTTCTCGACTATTACGCCACGTACTCTGATAGGAATGTACGGACGCTTCGGTGGAACGGGCTGAAACAGCCGTTTCTCTCGCCCGATTTATTATGCTCACCTGTAAACAGGTGCACCATATTCCCACGAAACTTTGCTAAATTTGTGCAAAACACAAGCACTGATATTCCATAAGACAAAATTATTTTGTTACTATGTCACTCTGATTGTTCGCAGTCAGCCTGCAATGTGGTATGCTTAGGAGGTGCTTGTCTCTTTACTCGGGAGTGAAGAGGGAAGAAATCAAACCAGTCTGGACTATTCGATACAGCTAATCTTCATCAGTAAGCATAGAAATATTCAACCACATGAAGAATATATATATATATATATATATATATATATATTACATTTTTTGTGTTTCTACTTGGCAGGCTTCTCCTTTCTGGATTTCAAACTTTCGCCATGTTGTAAATGTTGTATTCTTTCTTTTGCGTGATTCCCCGACGTCTGAATTGTGTGCCGACGTTTCGGAACACTCTGTCTGTTCCACCTTCATAGGTTCTGTGAACAAGAAGCCCTATGACGGTGAACAGTTTTCCGAAACGTCGGAACATAAATTTGGACGCTGGAGAATCACTCAAAAGAAAGAAAACCAAAGGCTTCAGCTTCTCCCCTTGAGCATGCAAGGGTTACTTAATCAACCACCACCCCCCCCAACTCCCCTTTTGTTTGCTGAGGACATCCCATTGTGTTACTGAACGAAAAGAAAAACAAACAGTTCCAGGTTTCAGTCAAATATAAAAATATATTGAAGAATAAAACACCAACTTGATGTCACTTGCTATTTTATTTCACTTCTTATGTGCTCAACATGTTTCCGACATTAATATATATATATCATCAGGAGCTCGCGACTATTCTGTTCAATTACCACATTGGTCGTTTTGTTTTGTAAAGACGGAGGATTTAGCATTAGCAAGTGACATCAAGTTGGTCTTTAATTCTTCAACTATCACAATGATGCACGGTCCAATAAACATAAGATAAAAAAATATATGTTTTTATTTTTATTTTAACTTAACATGTTTCGATCAATTGACCATCCATCACGTGACAGTTGTCACAACTTGCAAGGCAATATGACCGCACGTGTACGCCGATCCTCCGATACACCAGTTACTGTCTTGGTCCACACAAATTACGGAATACACCGGTGTCAATAAGACATCCATTGACACAAATAGAAACACGGAACAGAGACTAAGAGTAATGCATTTACCAGCCGTACATCAGCGTATACGACAAAAAAGGTACAACCCAGGTTTACATCATGTGCACAAAATTGTGACTCCAAATAATAAACAGTATACTCGTATTATATATTTAATTTTACCAAATCAAGAAAGGAAAGCTTTTAAATGTAAAATATATATTTCATTTTTGTTCCAGCTTTCGAAATTTTCATAGTATTACACAACATTTTGATATATCACAGGCTGAAATCAGTCATTTTATAATTTTAACATTTTAAAACTGTAAGTTTTATGGAACCCACATTACATGAACGCTATTTGCCCTACCTGCACCTTATTCTAAGGTTTGTGAAGACGGCCTGATGATAGTCAATTGACCGAAATATTTTAAGATAAACATAAAAATAAAGACGTATATTGTTGTGTTTGATTGAAATTTAGAACTATTTTTTTTTAATCCAGCCGTGTTCGTGTGGGATTTGTCGTGGACAGTGTGGTACTGGGAAAACGTTTTCACCGAGTACTTTCTTATTCTCCTGTATCATTCAACCAGTCCTCCACACTCATTCATTTACCCGCCACTGACGCTACATAACCTCAGCAACTGACAGCGTCGTTGTATTGAACACTAATAAATCCCATTTCATATACGAAAGCAGACGTTGTGTCGCAGAATGCAGTATTTTAATCACATAATGGATAGAGTCCAATAGGAACATATTTATAATAACAATAATAATAATAATAATAGGGGAAAACTGAACCATTGAAGTGTCATTCACTACCCTTTTGACGCCTAATGTCAACTATAGTGGTCATACCGCACCGCTAACTTCTAAAATTTCATTTTATATATTTATTCAACAAATACAGGTACTGAATATTTTAAACATGGTATATACTCTCCGTTTCTTTCTCTTCAAAATGCAGTTTATTTCATAATTCTAACTTATTTGGTTCCTGTATTATTCACATTTTATATACAGGATGTGCTAAAATTAAAACAAATTCCGGCGCCAAAAGGTTAAATACCTGAGAAACATGCCAGGGAAGAATGATATCAAGGAACTGCAGACAACGGCCATACTGGACACTGCAAACATACTTCGGAAAGTAGTAATGTAAATGTAAAAAACGTTCATCCTGTGAAATAGCATTACATGTACCATAATCGTCACCACAAATAGCTGAACCATTACATATCCCAGAGCAGTGTTTCCCAAAAACTTTTGCTCGGACTACTTTTGGCTTCAAAAAACTAACACGGATCCTCACATCCATGCTTACATTAATGTAGTGTCCGGATGAGAAGTATCCTAAAATTAAAATTGATGAAAATTATATAATAAATCACCAACAAATGTACAATTTTTCATATTTACACGCGTATTTTTTACTAACAGTAATGAAAACGCCTACATGTTTCGATCCTCAAGGAATAATTGACAGGGAATATGTACATCAAATGATCTGATCTTGTATAGGACATTAAGAGAGTAAACTACAAACTACCGAATCCTGACTTCTTGTGCATCATGTAGGAGGGACCGAGCAGCATGTTGTAAACAGGCCCTGCAGACCTCACGTACAGAGAATATGGAAATTTAAGACATGGCAAATTTAAATTAAAATGGTTAAATCTACGTACTAAATTTATTAATTAATAAAATATAACTGTGTAAATTGAAATATTGTGCATTTATTTGTGAATTATTATTAATTAGTATTTAGGAAAGCACGGACTAAACAACGTCAAATCTAAAAATTTCTAGTTCATAAGTGATTTCTTGTAGTTATGTATACGTAGCTGTGTCATAAGTCACAATGCAATGCATGATTGGACCTGAATTAAACTGGTCGTCGCTGGCTTCGTGGGTACAGTGGGTTTATTACGAGTATTTGGATATTCTAACAGTATACGACATGAACATACCTCCAATTAAATCTTCAAACGCCGAGTTAAATCCCATCTGCCATTTGCTGGCATTATTAGGAGCTCACCATATTCTCCACGTTAGCAGGATAAGGGTTAAAGAATTCCCGCGATTATTTTTAACAAAACAGTATTACTTTCATTAAAAAGTAAGTCAACTTCAAAGTAACCATGAAGAAAGTGAATCCATGAATCCCTTGATAGCTGGTCGCGGATCCCTTGAGATCCGCGGAGCAAACTTTGGGAACAACAAATTTAGGGATAGGTTTGTTCGACGTATATAATTGTAAATACCCTGCATAAAAGTGACAATAATTACTAGTAATAATAATACTAATACCTATACTATGACAAGTCCGTAGTAACTGATCGAAATATGCATAACAATATACCGAATACAGTTATGCTGGACAAAACCATCAAGGAAGCACACATAATATTTGCAGCAATTCCTGACAGTCATAAACTCCACAACACTATCACCGAAAAGCTCTAGAAGTTTACAGGCTTGAAAGAGTAGCTTGTCATAATATGGCAAATGAAAACAACCTGTGCTATAGTGGTACACATACTAGGAATATCCATAAAGGGTACCATTCCAGACAAATTATATGAAAATTATAAGTGCTTAATTTTCGCATCGCTCTATATATTCTAATGCAGGAAGCAGAAATACTTGATACATGATGTAATAATAACTCCGTGGCCTTAGTCCGCACGCGAACTATACCGACAGAGCGGCCGCCGCCGGTCGGCGAAGTTAGTGCCAACTTTTGCGGATAGAGGGGTGTCACGTGGTCAGCGCAACGGGT
>Ga0123354_10018473_pt1 | contig 10931 bp, 6 predicted proteins | sample TergutLab28metaG_2_FD_97872 | JGI IMG/M metagenome (GOLD analysis project Ga0123354, IMG submission 97872) | Labiotermes labralis P4 segment gut microbial communities from Petit-Saut dam, French Guiana - Lab288 P4 | ecosystem: Host-associated > Arthropoda: Insects > Digestive system > Gut ... | reverse complement strand
GTTGTCATCTTCAGAGTCAAGCAGTCCAAGAAGACGATACAATGTTCCTTCCAAACGCCGGGGACCACACACGCAACAACACGGCGTTATAGCCCACAAGACTTTAGTCTTCCGCAACAGCGACATGAAAACCCCAGACTTTGCACAGTACTTCAATTATGTTGAGTCATAAATCTGAAAAAAAAAAAATCTACCACCGTAGCGTCACCTTCAGTTCGCATTTGGAATATTTTTGGGCCGAATCCTACAACCGACTAATCCAATCCAAGTGTTTCTATGTTTTGCCAGCTTCTCTGGGGTCAAATCGAATACAGGTTGAAACGCTAACTAAATTTTGACCATTTTATCGTTGAAGAGCATACAAGCACTCTAAAATTTCTTTCAATAATGCGTGGAATGTAAAAAAAAATTACCAGCACCACAAACACTACCACCACAAATCCACAAATTGATCTAAACCACAATTCATTTTCTGTTTTACACAGAACAGAGCACAACTCCACCACAAAGACCATTCACCCATAATACTGCTTAGAGAAATAATCGATGTTGGCCTTTAAAATCGTAAGGAATGTATGAATGGGTCTACACTGTGTGGGCAAAATGAGCAGTTTTCAGTGTTGCAGAGGATCGTATACAAAGTAAGAGCCGAGATTTCATGGGACACGCAAAAACTGAATATGCAGAAATGTCAGTAGATGAAGCATGATAAATGCTTAATTATGACAACTAATATAATTACCGAATTTGACGTTCAGGTGGCCGTGCATCGTGATAAATTCTTATAATCAGGACGGAACCAGGTCCGTCCTGATACTGCTCGCAAGCTGTCAGCAAACCTGTATGACGTAAACCATTGCTGTGTGTACAGTGAAAAACTCCTGATGACGGACAGAGGAACTGTCCGAAACATGTAAAGTTTTATTCCAAAAATAAATTTGAGAAATTAGTGCATCTAGTTGTTTTTATTATAAGCTTAATATAATTACGTTGGGTAGCTCAATCGGTATAGCGACTGACTACGGGCTGGACAGTCCGGGATCGAATCTCGGTGGGGACGAGTTTTACCACCCGTCCAGACCAACTCTGGGGCCCAACCAGCCTCCTGTAAAATGGGTACCGGGTCTTTCCAGGGGGTAAAGTGCGGCCGGGGCGTGCTGCTGACCATTCACCCCCTTCTAGTACCGCGGTCATGGAAGAGTACAGCTATAACTCTACCCACCCTCTGGGCCACACCGGACCTGTAACGGGATCACTTTACATTTTTTAATATAATTACGTAGGCAATGCCGCCTCGAACTAGCACTTAGATTTTAGCTGTGCCTCGTGCAAACATCCCTTGTGTAAAAAGTAACACAGTTCAACTCAGGACACCTTGACGAAAACAGAAATGTTATGCAGACACTAATGAGGAAAAAAAAAATACGGAAGATTTTCAAATCCTAAAATACATTCTTTACATTTTTTAAATTTCATACAATAAAAGACAATGGAATGCGCCACGATCTTCTTGCTAATCTGTCACATCTACACCTACCCTTAGTAGCTCTGCCTTTGTTTCGCACTCTTAATAACAATAAGCATGTCCTGCTATGTTTTAATAATTCAGGCTGAATGCAAAGCGAATTTATTTGCTATCATGAATATATAGAGCTAACGAACGTAATCTTCTGAAAATATTACGGAAATATCAATACTTTGTGTGGCATTTACGTGGGGATATCAGTCGATATCGGATTGGATAACGGCACTGCATGTAGTCAAGTCGATATCGAAACACCGATACGCTGTCTCGCTTCAAGAATTGTTACTCGTACGTTCTCCAGTACCTACATAAATTGAGTTGTAGGCATCATGGGCCTAGTTTCTGCCTTGAAAATTCTCGTACGTCATTTCACAATGCAGCGTAACCTCCTACTATTAATTTTAAAATGTTTGCTTAGATGTCAGTGATAAGATCGGCTGATCTCTCGTGGTCGGCTGCGTATGTATTAATTTTCCTCCTGTTGCAGTCGTAGAAGCAGTAACGATAGTATTAACGATACTAACTCCCTGTTAGACTTTTTCTCATTAGCGCACATTTTACTCCCACATACGAAAATATTATTCCCGCCAGATGTGCTACAATCGCTCATCTAACGAACAACTACAGCGAACATCAAGGGTGACCCAGACAAGCATCTATGTTTAACAGTCGTCGCTGTGCATGCCGTGAAGATACAAGGGGATGGAGGTACAGCTCCAATTAGTCTTAATCTCGGCACTAGACACAGGTTAATGTTCATTTCCACGACCCTACTGCTTTAACCGTTGGACAAAAGATGTCGGTACGCCGTTTATACGAGGCCGTGTAGGCCCGAGACCGGTTTGGACTCAGTGGGAAAGAGAGAAATATCTTGCGCGTCCGGGAATCGAACCGCAATACCTTGGTTGTCAAGTCCGTAGCATTGTCAAATTTCACAAACCTAGTTCCAAGAAATAAGACTCGTCTACTAACTGGTCAATTGTAATTCCTTTTCAATATGGCATTCACGAACGCAGGGTTGTTTTCGTGTACGCTTGGAATATGTGAGCGACCGTTGGCCACAAAACGTCTACGACACAATGAGAGTCGCACGTCACATGTGCGGCTGATGCACAGATACCACCTAACAAATATTGCAAAGTCTTTAAACAATTTCAGCATTGGCTTACCACCAAAGGAGTGGATTAATCGACAACTGTTCACAGTTCTCTAACGCTTAAAAATAAGATATAGATGAATTTGATCAGGCACCATCAGTAGCGCATAAATCCATATATAAATATGCACTGATGTATCAATCAAATACAACAAAACTGTATTATGTTTATTATCGTATTAGGGCAGCATGTTTCGATTCTTATAGAATCATCTTCAGGCCCTTACTTAGCAATGTTTAAAATGCTCATTCTTGACATAACTATGTATGAAATGCATGTGTCATAATGACACATGCATTTTATACACAGTTATATCAAGAATGTAAGCGTTTCGGATCCACATCGCATTTTTTAAATTGCTAAGTAAGGATCTGTATTCTTAGAAGGGCCTGAAGATGATTGTATAAGAATCGAAACATGTTGCCCTAAGACAATAATAAACATAATAAAGTTTTGTTGTGTTTGACTGATACATCATTGTATATTTATATATGTGTTAAACACTTTGGGATCGCAAACATTAAATTTAGTAGCGCATAAATCCGATATCCAAGATGTTTGGGAGCGGTAATTATCTACTCTGTGGTAGATACATGTTAAGAAGCTGATACCATCTTCACTGTAGCCTCAAATATTCTGCCTAGGACGTCATGAAATGAAACAATAAATAGTTCTGTTAAATTAATATCGTTATCCAGTATATTCTGCGATATATGTCGCATTGATTTGTTGATATAACATGACATCCATAACTTTTAGCCATATTTCTTCTCTCAATAAATGGGTTCCTTGTTAGTGAACATACAGCGTAACACTGGTTTCAAAATTTGGAATGTTATTGCAAAATATATGCTGATAAATTACATTTGCGCACAAAAAGTAAATTTAAAAAAATAAAATTAAAGAAGTAGGAACAAATAAAAAACAAGCAGTCATCTCAAATACCAAATTAATATAATAAAATTTCCATTCCCACATATATAATAAACTTTTATATTACAGGATACGTACCCTATCGACTGCCAGGCTATACGTTCCAAAAAACTCTCCATAAATAGAACTTGCATTAGCGTTTAGACCACAAACTTAGGAGTTTTCTTAGTATTTTAATGTTTTAACCAATAACGTATTTATGTATATTACGAACAGCGCTCTGTCTTTAATATACCAGGTATCCCTTTTCTTTCTTTAACTATTAAATTGTCGTGAATTTGATTATATTATTGCTGCACTTAGCGTCAGAATGTACCAGACGATTCTTAAAAATCTAAACATGTTGAAGTGATATCTCTAATAAAAATCATAGCATGGTTTTGTTAATCCACAATAAATTAAGCTCATACATTTGAGCGGTATTCCTTCAGTTTCTTCCTTGGAAATACACGTGTTGCCAAAACCTCTACTGCCAATTCAATACCACGTGTGATATAAACGCTAAGTTATTTCACGTAAAAACCGACTAATTCACACATCTGTTATTAGCACCACTTTATTAACACTGTGTCATACCGACATGTTTCAGCCCTCAAAGGGCCATTTTCAGGGACTACCATAGATACCTTTCAACAGCAAGGTCAGTAAAACGAGTTACCAGATGCGAAATTCATTTTAGTGAGCATTATGTTGACCTTGCTTTTGAAACGTTTATATCGTACTCCCTAAAGATGGCACTTTGAGGGCTGAAAAATGTCGGAGTGGCACTGTGTTAATAAAGTGGTGCCAATAATAGATGTGTGAATTAGTCGGTTTTTATGTGAAATAGTGATATTAGTGCATGGACATGAATAAGATAAATTTCAAGAATAATTTGTTATTAGTTGGCAGTGCAGAACTAAACAGAGCACTCCTACAAAATTCATACACAACTCTATTCAAACCAATTGAACCGCAAAAAAAAAAAAAAAAAATTTTTGTTCGGATATTTTGACTACAGAAACACTGCACCATAACAGTTATTTGTGACACTAAACGGGGTTCATCGGATCGTACGTCTGGCGTGTTGTAATTGCACGTTATCATAAATTAAGCGGTTTTTGTAAACCATGTGCAAAAATTTAAATGGCCAGCGAAAAGAATGTCGTCCGCGAAGGCGCACTGTCCCCATTTAAATCCCGATGCGAAAAGGTTAAAAGAGTACACACAAAGGTGTCAAATGGTACAATTTGCATACAAAGTTCATTAAAAACCGGAAAAATGTTTAAGAAGTTGAAGTATGGAAACCACAGATTTTCATCAACGCAAGCGCTGCCATTGATCTGAATAGAAAGCGCATCTCAGTGTTTTGGAGCTCCGACTTAAGAGTAGGCCAATACCTCCGTCTTGTAACCCCAGAATCAGAAAAATTAAAAAAAAAATCGTGAAAGAGTTTACTATTGTGAATCCTCCTGGCGCTCTTGTATCTAGAGTTAGGCTTCTTAATCTTGTGAATTTGAATTTTCCCGTGTTTTGAGAGGTATTCATAAAACTTATAAAATTTTGTCAACCATGCGACACCTTAGTTGAAAGAACGAAATTTCTGTTTGACTGATTCTATAATTTTTCGTTGAGAGGCAAGAAATCCTGTAGTAAAGCTTTTTTTTAGGAGCGTTCACAAAATTGCGAAAAGCGACTCTTTGCTTCGTCATGTCTGTCCGTCTGTCTGGCTGTCCGTCCGTCCGCATGGAACAACTGGGATCCAACTGGACGGATTTTCATGTAATTTGAGTATATTTAGAAAATCTGTCGAGGAATTTAATTACACACACCAACACATGCACATGTACATATTATTTAAGAAGTCTAAAATTTATTTACATTAAAACATTTAAAACGCTCCTACATGTTTCGATCACACGATCATCCTCAGGGAGCATATATTGTTCCTTGCTAAAGTTATAATTTAAAACATTCAGTGAATTACTTCGTTATGTCAACTTCGGTGCTGTGACAGCATGTCGTGTTTTTGCGTGTGAGTCGTACGATGTTTAGAATGAGCCTGGCTACCGCTTATCCGAATGTGCATTGAATTCATTATATGTAATTAAGTGCACAAATTTCTGACGTAAACTGTTAATTAATAACCTGGATAGATTTCAGCGCCATCTCCTCCTCTTGCTGGATAAACGGGTACTTTAATTTACGATCAGTATATAACGCAGCAATCTCGCCGGGCTGTAATTGGTAATGATGCTAAAATTACATTTCACATTTTATCTGAATCACTTAAGCTGCTGCATTTTACTTGGGCACTTAATGCTCAGCACTTTGATTGCAAGGCAGAGAAAGCAGGGGTTATAGTTCATAAACTGGATATGCACAAGAAAATAGCACTCACGGCGTACTGCAGAAGACGTACTTAATTAAACTCAGGAAATGCAGACTGGACCAAAACTGAAGTAGTAACACTTATCTTCCTCTATTTGCAAGTATAATCGCACATTTTAAGCCTTCTTTATGTAATTACAGCAGGTAAATAAGGTGACATACCATTTTGTAGATAACGCTTCACGAACTTAGCTAGAAACATAGAGTACAAAGATTTAAGTGCACATCAATCTGAAACAAAGGCATAATATTATCTGTTTTGCGTGAGTATGAAACTTGGTAGTTGAAAGCTGCCCAGCTTCGTGAACCACCGCGTTCCTTGGTTCGACGCAAATGATTCGTCATGAAATAAGTAATCTTAACGCTTTCCAAGATTTAATTCAACATCTCAACACAGGTGGCTATTACATCATTATTTAGGGAGAGTACACATTGAATTTAGACCTATGTACGACAACAGTGTGCTGGGGACAATGTTAGAACAAAATAATTAAGGAATACAAGGAAGATAAAATTTACAAGTACGCATTACTGCTCATTTTTCTATTTTTATACTTTCCTACGATTCATCTAACATTGTTTCTGTCCTAGAAACAAGAAAAATTAGAAGGGTGAGATAAGAGCATCCAAAGTAAAATGAGAAATTAAAAGGTTAGAGTTTTTTTATGTGGAATGCTCAAAGTAAGAGATGATGCGGCAAAGCTGTACGTATATGCAAAGGCGAATTTAAAAATATCTGGAAGGAATAGGGTACGGTGTGGTAGTGGGATATGAATGCAACTAATTTAGGACAGGATTTGCAAATACAGTAATAAAATTTACATTTCGTTACAAAACGCTGATATGTTGAACAGACCCATCACGTTTGGGTCCCTGTCAGCATGGCTTGGTGCGTCATTAGATTCCAGATGGAGAAGAGGGCCTGAGGACAAGGAAGCTAGCTTCGAATACATTGAATAACAAGTCGCGGACAGCCGACAATGGGTGGGCCTCAAGCTTCGGGTTTCGGCGAGAGGCTAAAAATGCCTCACCGTAAAAACGCGACAAGTTACGAAAAGGAAAACACAGCGCATGGGATTTGGTAAGGAAACCTGAAGAAAAGAGACAACTTTGAACTAGGCGCAGACGGTGAGATAATATTAAAATGGATCTTAAAAAAATTGGACCACTTGCACTGGATTGCTCTGGCTCAGATCAGGGACAAAAGGTGCGCTCTTGTGTACACGGTGATAAACATTCGGGTTCCATAAAATGCCGGGTATTCCTTGATTAACTAAGGAAACATTAGGTCCTCAAAAAGGACTTCGGTTCATAAAGTTAGCTGATTAATTAGTTGGTTAATCAGATTTTAGATCTTGACCAGCTGAGTTAATACGTACACACTTCCCTACCTTGTGCCTGAACTGTGTGGCTACAGAGAATTAGGGCTAGCAGGACAGAAAAGACATTCCCCGTTTGCTATTCTTTTATTATTTTACGGCACTGTTGGAACTGGAGAAGTTACACCCTGATAACAGAAATGGGAACACGCACAAAAACGTAAAGTAAAACTAGGAATGTCAGAAAACTCATCGCGCCCCTTTAAGTTATAGCACAGTAGCGATACATAAGCAGGGAATCGATCCAATTGTTTCCATTTGAGGCATACAGAGAGGCAGGGAACTTTCCGAAGACAGCTCGGACCCCCTAGGCTGCATCCACGCACAAGAAAGTTGGTTATGAATTCTCTACAGTAACGCTTTCTTATGTACTGCACAAAGTTTACTCGCTATTATTTGGGCTAAATATGCGCGTCTCTGCTACAAGAATGTGAAGCTTAGTCCCTCACCCTGAGGGGAGATGTTTGAAATGTTTGAGAAGAAAGCGCTGAGGAACACAACCTATGGACTTAAAGAAATGGGGTTATATGACAACTGAACCTGATGATGAGCACATAGTGCTCGAAACATGTAGAGGAATATAATAAAATTGTAATCGATAATAAAATTACAGAACAAGTAAATTTGTTTAACTATTTAGGAAATATGATATCTTATAAAGGAGAATTGGAAATTGAAAACAAATTAACTTTTTGAAAATTACAGGCATTTTAAATAATGTGTTTAGACCAAAGAAAACCCTTAAGAAAACAAGAATAAAACTATAAAATACACTAGCCCTTCCAGTTTTGTCATATGGCAGCGAAATTTGGACTATTAAAACAAGTGACGCCAGAAGAATATCAGCAACAGTGATGAAGTACATGAGAAGAACAGCAGGATACAATTGGACGGATTACAAAGCAAACTCACAAATTGCAAAGGAGTTAAAATAATACCAATTTTGGACAAATTACTGGAATACAAGAGAAGCTGGATACATGTAAATAGAATGCCTAGAAATAGATTACCCAGGGTAATGAAATACTACTCCCCAACTGACAGAAGGTATCATGGAAGACCTTTAAAGAGACTTCTGGATACGTGAGACCGGAACGGGTCAAAAAGTGGCCCAACTCCATGAAAGATATATGATGGTGATGATGATATAAACCTAGTAATTGACCAACTTAATGCATAAATTCCTGTTTTATAATAACTTATTTATATTCCTCTACATGTTTCGAGCACTATATGCTCATCATCAGGAGGTCAAAAATGTATTATACAGCATCTGGTATCATTACACCTGTAGGTGGCCGTCCGGTGCACAGGTTGTGCAACCTATGCACCGAACGGCCACCTATAGAGTGTGATGATACCAGATGCTGTATAATACAATTTTGACCTTCTGATGATGAGCACATGGTGCTCGAAACATGTAGAGGAATATAATAAACTTATAAAACAAGAATTTGTGCATTAAGTTAGTCAATTACTAGGATTATACTGAGATGCACGGTCAGCAAAAAATTAAAAAAAACTGATATAAACGTGCATATGAGGATATCTGTTTGAGTTTTCATCTAACATCGTTAAGGTGGTCCAACGAAAGTACAAGAAGAGTGCAGATGTGGCAAACACCGAGGAAACTGGAAATTAGGGCAGGATGTGGCATAAACAGAAAAATGGGAAATGATTGCAATATGTGGCAAACGTCGAAGAAATGGAAAATGCATAGGACGTTTTCAGGCAAGAGATCACTTGTGTGGGATAATAAGGTAAAGCAGTCCCATTACAGGCCTGGACAGGCCCAGAGGGTTCTAGGATGTTAAGGTTCCCAGATTTCGTGACAACGGCACAGGATGGTGGTAGGTTGTCAGCCTTATGCACCGTCCGACTTTACCGCTAGGAAATACTCCTGGTACTCATTTCTGTTAGAGGCTGAGTCGACCCCAAGGCCATAGTGCGATCGGAAGGATTTTATGTCAATGAAAAATCCAGTGACACCAGCTGGGATCGAACTAGAGACCTTCCGATTTCTAGCACAGCACCTTAACCACTGTGCTACCGCGGACTGTGTGGGATAATAACGTTAAAAATAGTAACAGAGGTACCGTGTAGGGATTGTGATTGGATTCAGCTGGTCCAAGATACGGTTGGACTGTAAGTTCTTGTGAAAGAGATTACAAATATTCGGGTTCCATAGCAAGGAATCTCTTGTAGAATTCATAAATTATCAACGGTCCTGTACCACGCAGTCAGTTTACTTGGTTAGAAACGTAATGACCTCACTTCACGGATCAGAGTATTTCTTGAGAAGTAAATATTTCCTCGTCAGCCAATAAATTTCGCGTATGTCCCAGAATCCCAATGTTCATCGCGAAGTTCACAACAACCCGTCGTTTGTCCCTTTCCTGAGCCATATGAATCCAGTCGACATTCCCTGCTCTCCTATTTCTTGAAGATCTCTATTAATATCATCGTCCCACACATGCCTACGTCTACCAAGGGGTATCTTCTCTTCTGCTTTCCCCACCAAGACTTTTTATGTATCGCTCCTCCTCTCCATATGTACCACATACCCAGCCCATCCCATTCTTCTGGTTATAAACAAATCTGGCGAAAACTACTAACCCCTTGGATGTGATGCCGTGTATTCCCGGAGACGTTTTACAAAAGTTAGGAGGCAACTACTACATCCGTCTTCAGGATAGGAGGACAGTGGATTTCGCCACAATTTCTATCAGAATACATGGAGGCACGTCGCAGAAGACTGTAATACTTACAGTCACTATTGTGATGATACCAGACTTAGACACCCTTCAGAATAACACCATAGTATCTCGCCATCCGTTCAACACAACCAGTTAATTAAGAACTATCTCACTGCTATCATTCTGTTTATTCACAAATACAAAGAATTAATTAAAACTGCTGTAGGAAACATTGCTATGTTTGTAGCTACAGGCGAACGTTGCTTGTTTCTGTCTTTAAGTTACATTAAATACCTTATAAATTAATTATTGTCACTGTCTTACGTCGTTGCCTCAAATTATTTCACTTGTACATTCCGAAAGAAGTCCGAATGTGTTGGCGGTTGTATCTGGTGGACGACTACTGTGCAGGCTTGAAGTGAATTACGTCAACTTAAAATTCCTGCTTCATAATTTCGTAGCCATAACATACTAAACATTTTTATTGCTACATATATCTTTAGGAGAGAAAGAAGAGTTCGCATATTCAAATAATGGGCGATGCCAGTTTAGCTGCATTAAACGTGACGGAATTAGTTTAAATATTCTCTAAAACTAATAAATATGATAAGTGGCCACACACACACCCCACACCACACATACACACACACATACAGCACACACACACACACATACAGCACACACACACACACAAACACACACATAGCACACACACACACACACAAACACACACATACCCACACACACACACACACGCCCACACCACACAAAACACACACCCACACACACACACACACACACACACACACACACACACACACACACACACACACACACACACACACACACACCCCACAACACACACACACAC
>Ga0123354_10018472_pt1 | contig 10931 bp, 6 predicted proteins | sample TergutLab28metaG_2_FD_97872 | JGI IMG/M metagenome (GOLD analysis project Ga0123354, IMG submission 97872) | Labiotermes labralis P4 segment gut microbial communities from Petit-Saut dam, French Guiana - Lab288 P4 | ecosystem: Host-associated > Arthropoda: Insects > Digestive system > Gut ... | reverse complement strand
ATAATATTAGGACGGATCTCCAGGAGGTGGGATGTGGGTATATGGACTTGATTGGGCTGGCCCAGGATAGAGACAGGTGGCGGACGCTTGTGAGTGCGGTAATGAACCTTCGGGTTCCGTGAAATACGGGGAATTTCTTGGCTAGCTGCGAATCAGTTAGCTTCGCAAGAAGGACTCTGCACCATGGAGTAAGTAAGTAAGTAAGTAACCAGTAATATTTATTGCCTTCTCTAATGTAAGTTTTCTCTGACTATCCGGTGAAATATGTGTGATGTTATTTGTGTCGATAAAAATTCAAACGAAGGTCACGTAAAAAATTGGCGTGGATTGCAACAAGACAGTTCACCTGCTTAGTGGTTCGGGAGAATGAACATGAAGTTTGGCATATTGGAAACTGCGTGCAGTCACTCCACGACTTAACGTTGTTCCGCACTTTAAATCGTTTACTCCAGGACGCAACATTCACAACCAAACGCGCAAATTTTAACGTACAATGTCACCCGAGTTGCTGAAGTACCGCGAAATTCGGAAGCAAAGCGCCATTGCAGAAGCTGGAGAACCTGAGCTGGAGAAGACGGCTTTCGAGCTGACTGAGTAGTCTAGAGTCACTGAAGCTGGCATCACATTACTCGATCGAGCAGCAAACAGGAATAAATGACTAGGAATTATAAGGATGTTTGCTTGCTATGAGGAGATTCTGAAGGGGTACAACAGGTCTTCGCTTGGTCAGTCTTCAGTGCTTTATTTCAGGTCCTCTTCACTGAATTGGGCGACACCATCCGTATTGCTGGCCATAGGAGATCATGATGCAGATGGCCTGCCTACAGTTCAAGAGAAAGTGTAGCCCAGTGAAAATATCATTGGTTTGTCACATCATCCTTTATTTTTATTTTCGTTTCGACTTCCTTTGTTCCGAATAACTTCGCTTGTTTCAGAACCTTCTAAGACGCATCTTCGTCAAATGAATGTAATAACAAGTTGAAAAGAACGGAGTCCTTCAAAACCGCTCAATCGGGAAAGTAAGTTGAATTCCCCGCCCTTATGACAATAGATGGTTCATCGTTCTCAAAACGGCACCCCACTCTTCCTTATCCAGAACTAGGTGAACACAGTGCACATTCCCACACTTGACGTCCTTCAGATACGTTTTAATATTATTCTCCATATACGCCAAAGTCTCCAAAATCGTCCCTTTTATTCAAGTGTTTTAGATAAATTGCGGCATGAATTCTAATATTACTCCATAGCTCTCAGGTCCAATACCTTCTTCAATACTCAGTTTCCTTACACTCCCAGGATGTGTAAATCCATTTTAGTAACAGACACAATGTCACGCTGTTATAAGGTAGGTAAAATTACATTAAAATGCACTTTCATCAAGTAATTGAGATATGTAACTTTTTGTTACAAAGAACTGCCTGCTGGAGAAAGGGCGAGAAGCATTTGAAGCAGATGCTGAAGGTACCCTGGGCAGATGAGTCTGCAGTTTCATCGCGAAAGTAATTAATGGCGTTACAAAATTGCATAGCTGCTTCAATGTTCATACACAAATTTCCTTTCTGTCGGGTTTCATGCGTATTTTCCGAGTTCTTGTAACTGGATATCATTTCCCAATAAGTGACCTGTGTTTTAATTGAATAAGAATCCCGAAACAGGTTACCAGAAAATTACGTTATAAAGTGTAGTGATGGAAAGTGCAAATAAGCACGCTTTCTGCGCGCTCTGCAGCAATAGAACCTGTTTGTCCAGCATCTATATGCACCGTAAACTGCGCGGCAGCTGTCAGGAGCTATTATATCTTAGTGCTTAGAGCACATCCATTATTCAGAAAGTAATGGTCGCTAAAGCCAACTAAGAAATTCTCCGTCTTTTGGCGCCAGGGAATTAAGTTTCACGTCTTCGTGGAATCAACGCTGTGTCGGTCGATGTATAAGGCAGTACACACCCGACGCAGAGTGACATCTCAGAAGATTGGAGTATTTTATTAAAGGCTGCGAGAACTTCGTATGGTATTACGTAAAGCTTCATTACTATCGTGCACGTATTTATCTCAAACCGCAATACTACCAGGCAAAATCGGGACATCAAGAAATACAGTGCGTTTCGGTCGCACGGGATTACCTTCAGAGGGAAAGAAACCATTAGCCAACAACTGTGTAAGTTGTTGGCAATACAATAATAGAATATGCATCACTAAAATTCATAAAATAAAATTAATTATGATTTATAAAAAAATACTATATAAGTTTTATATTAAAATTTGTTTCATGCCATGAGGGCATGTAGTGGTAGTAGCTGCACTCATTCTTACACTCGGCACTAGATGGAGGTACAACCACACTTTCGTACTCCGGCTATTCGCCCACGGGAAAGGATTTCTCTGTACCCTTGGTGAGCCCTGGAAGCGATCTCGACTTTTCGGGGGAGAGAAAATCCTCTTATCCATCTTGCAGTCTAACCACAATTAGTTAGTTGTCTGCCCCGCAGTCTAGCTAACACGCCTGCTACGCTACCTTAGCTCCCTTTTGGCATGAATCACAAGTTATAAAGAATTCCAAAAGTTTACTGTCTACTGTTACTTCCCCCGTCTTGGTTCCGAAAACTAATTCTACCTGTATGAATAATAAAGAACGGAGCGGATTTTTGAAGAGAATGACATTTAGCACAGTATAACCCCCGTGAAGCCTCTCACTATATTGGCAGGTCTTGTTTCTAATGTTTACCCTCCATTATCAGGATTAACGTTTCCTATCATTCTTCGATACGTCCCCGCTCCAAGTTAATTTGCAGCACCTAAAGAAACTCTAAATTAGTTTCATCAATTAATACTGATATTATAAGGAGATGACAAAATAATAATTTAGAAGGCTTTTAACAACTGTTAAAATCGCTTTTAGTGTGGATTTTACTTTTTTTCCTTTAGAATTTATGAACTTTGCTATTCGTCACCAATGAATAACCACACAAAATAAAATATCCACCTCTGTAAGATGCAATCTAAAATAATTATGTTAGTAATTACAGTGACTTGCCAATTATTGTGAGTAAAAGATTTGTTAATTTAACTCAACACATTTACACATACCACAGAAGTGCATTAAGATATTCATTCTAAACTATATACCTATTTTATCCGACACTTTCTTCTGCAAATTAAATTTCACATTTATCAGCAATAATAATAATAATAATAATAATAATAAAATGTAAAGTTACAGTGTTCCCGTTACAGGCCCCGTGTGGCCCAGAAAGTGGGTAGAGGTATAGCTCTACTCTTCCATGACCATGGCACTAGAAGGGGGTGAATGGTCAGCAGCACGCCCCGGCCGCACTTTACCCCCGGGAAAGACCCGGTAACCATTTTACAGGAGGCTGGGTGGGTCCCAGGGCTGATCTGGACGGGCGGAAAATCTCGTCGCCATCGGGATTCGATCCCGGACCGTTCAGCCCGTAGTCAGTCGCTATACCGACAGAGCTACCAGGCCCACAATAATAAAAATAATATAATAAATGAACTTTTAAGATTAAGAAGTCCATTTATGTATGAATTATTAGGAATACTCCATCTGAACATCCACTGACTGTAGTCTGTATGCTACATACGGATCCCTTAATATTCCTTTCAGTGTTATCAACCGTAGCATCTGAGGGTGTGACTGTTACAAATGCAACCAACGCACTTTTCGTAATTGGCCACATAATTGTAGAAAGTTAATTTTGAGCAAAGTAAATTACACAACTGAACAATTCATTTTCTCTCAGAAAATTCATTCCAAAAAAATCTGCTTAAAATTCCTTATGCTCCGTATCACGAATCAAGGAACTACCCATTGAATTGTAGATTGGATCACAAAACGAAAAAGTCTTATTATTAGCATGAGCATCTAAATTAAACTTGCACAGAAAAGTCTTGCAGAAAGCAATATAAGAAGTCGCAAATATAGAATTGCCTGGGACATGGAATGTAATTTACGGAAAATTAAAATATACAAGAAAGTTGTACGTAAGAAAGACGGTTTAAAGAAAATGACAGATGATCAAAGAAGGACTAAACAACAGAAGTACTAGACGAAGCAAATTATATTTCTAATATTTACTGTACATTAAAATAATAACCTGTTAACACTGTCTAGCAGTTACTTCCCTGAAAAAAAAGTCCACAATGCGAGGTAAACTTTGCTTGGTACCACAAAATTGGAAACAAACAAAATTTGAAATACAGTTTTCAGGATTAAACGAACCCCAAGCAGCATCGTTTCTCTTAAAATTCCTTAACCCTATTGCAAAAAATACCCATACCCCAAAAAAGTGAAAATTACCGTCGAATCTCTAAGTCCTTCATGATCTAAGTAATTGGCATTTTTTAGGGACAAATTTTTCGCCAAAAACTTTGCCTACTAAACGTTATATTTCAAGGCAACAGTCACAGTACTTAACTGCCTGTAAAACTGTAATTATCATGGATGACTGTGCATAGTTATTGACGTACTGTGAGTAATATGCACTTTTCCCAATTTACAGTTTCTCATTAACTTGCAAAAGTCCTTCTCTCCTGCTTCGTCACTGGGTGTGTATGACACAATTATACGTCGCAAGGAGGGTAATTAATACATATAAAGCACTTTCCATGGCGCCATAGCCCCCGGCGGGCCAGAACCTCCTTATTAACCGGGCTTCACCATCACTCAGACACGTCACACTCGGTAGGACTCCTGAGGACGAGTTGTCAGCCCGACGCAGAGACTTCTTCCCGACAACACAGGACATTAAAAAAAGACAGACAACCTTGCCTCCGGCAGCATTCGAAACCACAATGCCAGCAAGCGAGCGACTGGAGACTCACGCCTTAGGCCGCGGTCATATTGGAGCCAGAACCGACACAAAACAACAGTCTGAACAGACTCCAGACAAAGATGTAGATATCAACCCCGTTACTCTTTACGTCAGCGGCTACATTGAAACCGATCCGACTAGATATCAACCCCGTTACTCTTTACGTCAGCGGCTACATTGAAACCGATCCGACTAGATATCAACCCCTTTACTCTTTACGTCAGCGGCTACATTGAAACCGATCCGACTGGAGTGTTATCTCCCAACAACGGCCGACTGTCTGACGCCAACAAAGTGGGTTTGTTTCGAGCCGACAAGTCTGGCCAGATACCTGCTGCAGTTTGCATAGGATTCGAGTGTTTTTGCAATGGACAAAATGTATCTAATAGAACGTTTAGAGATATGACGCCCCTTTGAGACCAAAGAGATAAAAATTACAATAACAGATATCTCAAGCCACACTTTGGGATGAAATAGGAGAAAAATTAAACGTTGCAGGTAAGTACTGAAATAATAACACTAATGAAATAGGTTACCACTTGCTTATATACATAAAATATCTTTAATATTGATACTTTTATATCAGAATGGCAATTGTTGTTACGAATATCTATTTATCACGTACTTTATACACAACAAATGTCCCATAATGTGGTGCTAAAGTGAAAATTCACCACAAATAAACCTACTGGTTCTGTGATAGTATAGCTGCAGTAGCTGTAAGTCTGGGCAGACATGTCGGATTAAATATAGTCACAGGTCTTAAGTTGAAGCATCCCCGTTGTGTATGTAACAATGAAGTGAAGGACAAAAGGTGAAGTGAAGGTCAAAACACAACTAGTTTATTATCTGGGTGTAGCTACGGTGTTAATGAAACATGTTGTTTCAAAACAACGTAACTACACCCAACTAATAAACTAGCTGTGTTTTGATCTATATTGTAATTTACTTCGTAGACATCACAGGTGTCTGGCGAAGTATGCCCAGACAAATGTTGGTTTGCTGTGTCGTGTCGGTTCTGGCTCCAATGTAGCCGCGGCCTTAGCTCAGCCACTGGGATCGACGAATGTAAAGCCGTCGAAACTATAAATGCATATATGTGTATGTGTATGTATGTATTTGTGTGTATTAATGTACGCAATGTCTTCTGATGTAAGGTAAGTAACTTGTGCCCAGCTTGAACACTTATGGGGGAGCGGAAGTATATATTTACTCTTTCCCAGCCTTGACACTAGATTATTTCAGTGAGTGCCAATAGATTAGGTGGCCAGGTTGAATCCAAAGGTGCTGTAGAAGGTTTGTACTATAGAAAAATTTCTAATCATACCACGAGTCGAACCATGAATACGCGAACCTCTAGCTCGTACCCAGCCACTTTACCAATTATGTTGTCGCGGCACCCACTTTTATCTGATCTATAAAGTAGAAGTGATATTTGACTTTATCAGTAACCATGGCTAGCAATCAGTCTTCTGTGACGTGACGTTATGTAACTCAATGGAACACAGTCCTTCTTCAGAAACTAAGAGATTCTCAGCAAGTCAAGAAATTCCCCTCATTTTATGGAATCCGAAATTTTATTACTGCATTCACAACGCCCGACGTCAGTCCATTCCATGCTCCTACCTCACTTCTTGAAATTTAATTTTAATATTATCCTCCCATCTACGCCTGGGTCTTCCAAGTGGTCTCTTTCCCTCAAGTTCCCCCACCAAATTCCTGTATACACCTCTCCTTTCCCCATGCGTTCTACATGCCCAGCCCATCTCATTCTTCTTGATTTGCTCATCCAAATGATATTTGATGAGCAGTACAGATCATTAAGCTTCTCATTGTGTAGTTTTCTCCACTCTTATTGCTACCTCGTCCCTCTTAGGCCCAAACATTCTCCTCAGCTCCCCATTCTCAAACACCCTCACCCTACGTTCCTACCTCATTGTGATTGACCAAATTTCATACCCATACACAACAGGCAAAATTGTATTTCTGTATATTCCAAATTTTCATATTTTTTGATACTAAACTGGAAGACAAAAGATTCTGCACCGAACTATAGCAAGCAAGCCCTGGCTTCAATCTGCTCTTAATTTCTTCCTGAATGGAATTTTAATTCGTTTAGTGTTGTTCCCAAACACATGAAATGTTCCGCCCTTTCAAAGGAACTATTATCATTCTTTACATTGTGACTTCCTCCTGCATTCTGATCTCGAGACATGAAAATATACTTAGTTTTCTCAGCACTGACAACTAAACCAGTCTCCTCACTGGCGACTACTAAAGCTTCTGTGTTTTGTTTATAGCAAGTACGCTTCCATCCAATATATATTGCTGTGTTGTGTGGTATAAAAGTATAGGCGTTTCAGATAAACATGCTGTCTGCTTCTTTAATGTAGGTTTTTACCTATCCTGATGATGAAGGCAGAAGCTTGTTCTGTCGGTTAGCACCCTCCAGGCTACACATCGTCCCGCCCCAACAACTTATCATAATAGATAGTTTTAATAATTAATTTCACAGGTTACATATTTGTCACTGGTATCAGTCTGCGCCTTTCGATACTGTATATTGAAACTCTCCTGTATAACTTCTCTTCGCCTCTTTACTCGCACTTCAATGTCTCTTTTGTAGATTTATAATTTACTGAAAGACACTGTCAGTAGGTCGGATCCTATGGCACTGAGTGGTAGAAAGAGAGTTAACTATGAATTGGAAATGATGGATAATGAGGAGGTAGTGGCCTATATAAGCTAAATTCCTGGTATTTGTCTTCAAGGACTGAGATATTCACGAAGAAAATTCTTAGCACTTACAGCGGGCCTATGGACAGTAGTTTGAATCTAGGTACAAAGTGTCAAACAGGAACATCCCTAGAACAATACCACAAATTGTAGAGTAGAAAAAGAAAAAAGGTAAGTTTTTGAAGAATTGTTAGCAGAAATCGTACTTGTTTTGGAAGCTTCACTCTACTGAAACAAGTAAGATGGTAAGTGAAAAATCCAACTTAGAACAGGCCATGAGGGCCCAGAGGGAGAATAGAGGTATATCTCTACTCTTTCTTTAACTTTGGAGTTAAATTCGGATGGGGTGGCTAAGGCCAAGCCCCGGAAGCTTTACCCCTGGAAATGAGCCGGTACCCATTGTGTAGGAAGCTGGGTGGGCCCCAGGGCTGTTTTGAACTGGTGCAGAAATTCTCTCCCCACCCGAATTTAATCCCCAGCCCACATCTGCCCCGAAATCCCGTGACAGTTGCAGCGCTCGTATCAGATAAAAAATATACGCTTCGTACAAAATACTGTGTAACAAACAACCAGCAGGTGAAGTGTACCCTAACTGAGCACTTCGGAGAAATTTGAAAATTTAAATTCTATGTGTGCGAGAAATATATTAAGCTACAATAATGTCCATAAATTTACGTTAACTACTTTTTTTTAATCGAGGGCATCCCATTGTGTTTGAGTTCTAAGAGTAAAAGAAAATGTGTTAAATTTACCGTCAAAACACAACAGCAGTGTACAAACATTAGTATTTTATTGTGGCAACATGTTTCGGCCTTATTAGACCATCTTCTTACCATCATTCAGAGATGTGAGGTACAATCAGTGCATATCATACACTGTGGGATCCCAGATTACTTACAAGGTGTAATTAATTTTATAATTGTTATAATTTTAAAATATTTTTAATTACACCTTGTAAGTAATCTGGCACGCCACAGTACATGTTATGCACTGATTGTAACTCACATCTCTGAATGCTGGCCTGAAGATGGTCGAATAGGACCGAAACATGTTGCCACAACAAAATACTGATATTTATACACTGCTTTTGTGTTTGGACGGTAATTTTAAAACATCTTGTTTTACATTTACGTAACTACGTTTGTGTGCATTATGTTCTTGATATAAATATCAAGCCTGTATAAGACAGTAAAAGTAGTCCTCATCTACTGCACTGTTTCTTGTACGAATAAGGTAGTGTTCACGATCTGTCTGTTCGTCCGCCTATAAAAATCACAGATCCAGTTTCGCGATATAGCCGTCTATAAATAACATTCTCGCTTACTATTACGACATTCGTATGGTTTTCTTAAAGGCACTTCTTATGCCAATCATGTATTCAGTACCACAGTTCAGGTAAATGTTTTTCTTTGCACGAAGTATATGCTGATTCAAGTTTTCCTAAGGCAGGCAGGGTGACGGAAGCGGGTCGCTGAGTGACTCCTACCGCCCAGCTGACACCAGAAGCTACTACACGGGTTAAGCAGGGGCCGCTTTCTCCATACAGGAAGACGTACATAAAAAAAATACAATAAAATAAATTTTTTATTGTACAAATCGGATCGGTATGTTAATTTTATCAGATAAACCTGTTGTTAATGTAAAACGCCAGTTCCGACTTCATCAATCATAAGACATTCAAAAGGTTTCGATTAATCTGAACGTGTTAATAATAAAAATTTGGCAATTAGTTATGAAAGTGTAATAAACGGTACTGTTCTTAACGAAACATCAGTATCAGTTACTCATCACTAATTGTTGTTATTCTTAGAAAGTCCAAGACACGAAACACGCGTTTCAAGCAAGAGAATGCAGTATATAATTTTTCGTGTATCAAAGTACAGGGTAATTCGAAATAATTGTCAGGGTTTTAACAACTTGTCATACACAACACACTTGAGATAGGACTATGTAGTTGCACCGATGGATCTAGAGGTTTATGTTCCTCCTCTTCCCACAAGTATCCCGGAATTGAAGGTAAGAATTAGAACCGCCATTGAAACCATCACCGCTGACATGCTACAAACAGTTTGGAACGAACTCGATTATCGTGTTGATGTTTGTAAAATCACAAAGGATGCACATATAGAGCACCTATAAGGTATGTAACAAAAACTTGGAATGTTGTTCTATTAAATAAAAAAAATATATACTCCAATCTCAAGTGTATTGTGTGTGACAAGTTGTTAAAACCCCGACAATCATTTTGAATAATCCTGTATTTAAAAGGTCTGATTGTCGCTCACAGAGCCGAAACACGTAGCCGTGAATGAACTGATAAAACTAATGTGTGTGTGTGTGTGTGTTAGACAGTGTTGATACATAAACTTGTGATGTGCTAACATCAACGGAGATGTCTGACCTTAAAAAACTTTGTCTAATTCTTTTGTAGGACCAAATAATCGAAAAAATTACTTTGAATAAAGATGAAGGCAAAACGATTAATCGAAACGTGTGTGAGTATGTACCAGTCTATACGACGTAACACGAACACAAATGTGAGAATCGCATTTCTTCATCACGTGTGCTACTGACGAAGTACTGATGTGTAATGGTTCATAACCACAAACGGATGTTTTAACGCTGAAGAACGGAACACTTCTTTCTACCGCCATATATTTTACCCCAAATACGGTGATATAAAGTAATTTTCATCTAATTTAGTTCAATAATTTCACAAATATTTCAGCAACTAATTAGAACTGATGGCTACGTAACTTCTTGTTTCTTGTCCATATGATTTTACATGATCCTTTCTCCACTCGCTAGTAAGGGACAGAGAACTGGTCGAAAGAGTGCACTTCCGGTTAAGCAGAAAAAAAAACCAACAGACGTTACGTTTAGTGCTTCAATTTTTTCACAAAAATTTCATATTTTGTTGGTCGTGTATCCCTGTAAAGTCTTTTTCAAATGAAGCCAACTAGGTGCACAATACTTCTTGGCATATTTATTTCAACTTCTTTACATGTTTCGGGCAACTACGTGCCCATCATCAGGAGAAATTATTGTATCTGTGCCACACTGTTATTTTTCACTTTGTATGGGTGGTTGTCTGGTTTGCATCAATGACATTAAAACACTTTATTATCCAACAGTTTCACAAATATAGGCAGTTCCTCTCTAGACTGTGCAGTACACACACGCACCACAGGCAAATATACTGTCATAGCACCTACTGCGTCCATATCAACGGACTAGATAGAACCATTACTGTAATTTTAGCCAAGCACTGTACAGAGCTCCCTGATGATGGATCCCTTGTGATCCGAACCATGTTGGAGCAATTTTAAATATTTAAAATATTTCATAATAATTCTAATTGT
>Ga0123354_10018470_pt1 | contig 10931 bp, 3 predicted proteins | sample TergutLab28metaG_2_FD_97872 | JGI IMG/M metagenome (GOLD analysis project Ga0123354, IMG submission 97872) | Labiotermes labralis P4 segment gut microbial communities from Petit-Saut dam, French Guiana - Lab288 P4 | ecosystem: Host-associated > Arthropoda: Insects > Digestive system > Gut ... | reverse complement strand
TCTTTCTATATTAAAAACATTAGTTTATAAAAAAAAAAGTGACTCTATTTTTTTTTGTCTCTTTTGTTTTTTCTCCCCATTTTTTTAAAAAGGGGGGGGGAGGGGAAGAAAAAAGAAAAAAGGAAAGAGAGAGAGAGAGAGATTTAAAAAAAAAAAGACCATTTTACAGCTCAGATTTTATGAAGTTTTAATGTTATTTCGAGATTTTGAAAGCATTTGTAAATTTGATATTCCAAGTCCCTCCAGAAAAAGGCATAAATTAAGGAAATTGATAACAGGCTGCTAAGGAGAACTCTGGACAGAAGTGTAAAGGCTCACATAGAAAGACAGAGCAATCTGCATAATGAGGAGCCTCATACTTTGTATTGTTTATCAGATGTTATTACAATGATCAGATTAAAGGGAATGGAATGTGGACATGTAATAAAACATGAGAGAAATCAGAACTGTGTAGAAAATATTACTATAAAATCTGACAGAAAGAGACAGCTTGCAAAAGTGCAACACAGGTGGGAGGATTATAATAAAATGAGTCCTACAGAAACAGTGTATATGTGTATGAACTAGATTAATTTAGTTCAGAACATGGCCCAGTGATAGATCCTTGAAAACAATGTACTTTCAGATTATACACAAATGGAGATTTTTGTTCATTAATCTGCCAATTTTAATGTGCTAATTAAAAAATGCTTTTAACAAAATTTGTACAACTTTGTACAATGCCTGTACATCTTCCAGGAATTATAATACTGTATATAACTAATTCAGTATCTCAAAAAGGTAAAATCTCTTATGATGATGAACAAAGTAAAACACTGCAGTGAGAATAAAGCTTGTCACAAATACTGTAGTAATAAGCACTCACTGTTTTCAGTGTGTGCCCAGAGACATTATGGGCTGTATTAGATGTATTAAGGGTCAGGATAATTACTGAGCACAAGCAAAACTGTTGGTGAGTGGTGCCTTCCATGCATTGGTGTATATTATTTTGTATTAAAGAAAACACACAAACAGGATCACACACACACACACACACACACACACAGAGTATAGTTCAGTCAGTAAAGTGACTGGCTACAGCATGGATGACCATAATTCAATTACAGAAAGTGACTGTAGTGAGAGGCTGACCATTTATATCCATCTAGTGTCCTGGTCTAGAATGAATGGAGTCTTATCTCCAGGGCCCTTATAATGTTCCACAGCATGATGCCTAGTCACAAGGACAACTTTCTTAACCCTTCATATGTATGTGATTATATTACATTAAACAGTGATGGGATGTACACTCTGATTCAGCATTTAAGCCGAAATAGAGGTGTTTTCCATGAAGATTTGTGTTAAATGAATTCTGATAATGAATGTACTTCTATGCCACAAAACATACACATAATCTGACCTCATAGCAGTTCATCTCAAGAATCGAGAAGAAAACAGGATTATGGTAAATGGAAGGAATGATGTGTATGAATTATTCTGGTTTTTGCTTTAAAGTTACTGGGCAGAAAATACCACACCTGAAGACATGATACTATACAATGATCTGTCACATGGATATTAAAGAAGCCTATACAAAGTGCTTTCTTAAGTGCATATTCTCAGGCAATGTTCACTCTGAAAACTAAAGTAAACATGGGAAGTGAATTATGTCACATGAATATACCCTATACCTGAGATGCTGACTTTACCATCTGACAAGTTTCCAGTGTCAGTCTGGTTCTGCCATGGTAATGTGTAATTTAATTGACTATGAGCAGGTAAAGTAAAATTCCATTCCATGTTGTAAATAAATTTAAGGAAAACAAAACAGCCATAAAATGGATAATGTATACTTGGAAGAAAAAACATGAACACAAGTACAGTACAAATAATGAGGTGCGGGGACATTAGCCGCATTCTACGAAGAACAGTGATATGGCAATTACATTGCTCAATGATCTAAATTCTCCGATGAATTCAAGGTATCCACTGGTATCTTCATCCACATCCATCAACGACAATGACTGCCATAGGAAGAGGAATAATTGAACAAACATTACAGTAAATGTAAATAAATCCTAAAATTTTCCAATAAGATTAGGCAGGAATTTAGTAAAATGGATCACTACATTATCTTGGCAAGCATCTCTCAGCTTAAGAATGAAATTCATAAACCAACCCCACACTCACCTAACCCAGCATTTGCCACACATTTGGCACATGGAAGTGGATGCAATGTTCAGTGCTCCAGAACCTGACTTGTAAATAGTGTAAGAAATAAAGTACCCTAACAACCTTAAAGGTACAACAGTGTACACCCATTTTACAAATATTTCCTTCCAAATTTTACATATCACACTGGCACTGACAATCATTTATTGCTCACACAAATGTATCAATATTAAGGTAATAGCAATGCAGGTAAGATTTGTTCTTTTTGTAAGGCCAGAGATGCTGTGTTCCAAAACCAAAGACTCATAGTTTTTGAGTATCAATACAATGCATTATTATGCTGCTGACACATGAGATTTTTTTTAATATGTTTTTCTGAAATATCGTTTATTAAGCAGCCATAGGAAAATTTAATATGTAGTAAAGACTACTACTGTAAGTTTTGTGTACGTTATGGAGTATATCCCTTTCCAACATTGATAAAAGAACAGACTACTCACACATACAGCTTTCAATTCACAGCACTGCCACTATAACAAAACCACTTTCACTTAATCTCTCCATTAACAGTTATCAAATATCAGTTACACCACTAACAAGCTGAGAATGTTTGTTGCCTTTCAGAACAAAAATACAACGGAGGCAATAAGAATATTAAAAGAAATTCTGCATCTGAAGATTTTTACCTAAAATGTGATAACCTAACAAACATTTTTGTTCTAACTGAAGAATAAAAACCCAACTAGATGCCACTTATTATTTTATTGTACTTCTTATAGGCTCAACATGTTTCAGGCACTACTATGCCCATCATCAGGAGCTCGCGACTATAATGTTGATTACCACATTGGTCGTTTCGTTCTTGGTTTCCTGTAGGTTGGAGGTCAGGTGGGGTTAGGCTGGAGTAGTGTCCGGGCTGCAGGTTATAACCTGCAGCCCGGACACTACTCCATCCTGCCCATAGCCTGCAGCCCGGACACTACTCCAGTCTGCCCATAGCCTGCAGCCCGGACACTACTCCAGCCTACCGGACACTACCCCAGCCTAACCGCACCTAACCTCCAACCTACAGCAAACCAAGAACGAAACGACCAATGTGGTAATGAACATTATAGTCGTGAGCTCCTGATGATGGGCATAGTAGTGCGCGAAACATGTTGAGCCTATAAGAAGTACAATAAAATAATAAGTGGCATCTAGTTGGTTTTTATTCTTCAGTTAAATAATGCTAACTTCAATATCAAACTTGTAATTATAAACATTATCTCTCCGGTTTACGATTATATCTCAAGATTGTTTCAAATACAAAAGCGATTTATTTCTAAATTTAAGTGTCTGTGATAACGCTGTATCAGTCCGCTGTGCTTTATGTTGGGTTAAGTGCGGATGTTTGGTATACGCGTCACGTAAGATGATATTGCTGGCCACATTAACCTTTAGACGCCTAATGTCAACTATAGTGGTCGTACCGCAGCGCTAACCTCTAAAGTTGCATTTTATATATTTATTCAACAAATACATGTACTGAATATTTTAAACATGGTATATGCTCTCCGTTTTTTTTTCTCTTCAAAATGCTGTTTGTTTCATAATTCTAACGTATTTGGTTCCTGTATTATTCACATTTTATATACAGAATGTGCTAAAATTAAAAAAATAATTCCGGCACCAAAAGGTTAATGAACAATTACCGTGTATATTAGTTGTATCGTAGTTCATGAAACTGGTCCCCAAAAAAGATTTCATTGTCTTTAATACAACCTTGAAGCCGAGAATTATAAATAATAAATCATAAACATTCTTTCCATTTCGGAAACACGTAATTTTTCGGCTTGGTACTGGTTTGGTACTTTAAAATAACCATACTGTAATAATCTAAACCTAGATGGGTGTCCAACATATGTCATTTCGTGTCCATGAGTGCAATTCGTCTGGGATTTTTACCAAAAATCTTTTTCAACTAATTAGCTGGGACTTTTGACCTTAGAAGGCTAGTGGGGCCTCACTACCCCTCTGCCCTTTTTTTTTTATACTGCTGTTAAGACATGCCTATTTTTTTGGACAGCTAATAGACAGCACTTCTTCACTCCTAGCATTAAAAATGTATGCGCCTGGCACAGTCATGGTTTTACTGATCAAATATTTCGGTGTAAAAAATGTCAGGCCCTGATACAGGCACAAGTGTAATTAAACTGTGCCCTGGTTATTGATTTAACATTCACTGCGACACCAAGATCAAATACGGCGCGCTTGTCAACAGCTACCAGCATTCTCACTTTTTTCAAGCTGGTTTAAAATATAGGAGATAAGTTTTCTGAGATATAAAAAGACGAATATCAAACATTGCACAGAAGTTAGGAATTCTCACGAAATATCATTGGGTTTGTTTACTTCTTATTGAGTATAACAAAAGACGTTGTAGCTTGTTTTATCACACAATGTAGATGGCCGTCCGGACCGCACCTGCGCACCGGACGGCCACCTACAGTGTGTGATGATACCTGGTGCTGTATAATACAATTTTACCTCCTGATGATGAGCACATAGTGCTCGAAACATGTAGAGGAATATAATAAACTTATCATAAAACAAGTATTTGTGCATTAAGTTGGTCAATCGCTAAGATTACTGTAGTATATGTTTAGCAGTGATTAAGTTACTTAAAATATAAAAATATTCCGATTGGTTCCCTGAATGTCTTTGATTCAGACAGGGCTAGTAATACTTAAACTCCCAAATAATTAGAATGAAAAATATAGACATAATCTAATGTGTTGTTTTGTAATACAAACCCCGGTTTTACCGGTAAAAATTCTGACCCTGCCCCCACAGAGTCAATCTCAGCGTACCTAACATAATTATACAGGGTTATTCATAAGTCCGTGAAACATTTTACAAATTCGCAACAAATAAACTACTCAACGGATCGTGGTGGTTCTTACGCCGATTGAGAGAGAAAATCTCCAAATTTTTTTTTTAGATATTTCACAGATGCTCAATGTGTCCACCTTCGGTAATACGGCAGACTTCTATGTGATTGTCCATCTCGTTCCACACGTGTGTCAGCCTATCGCGGTCGGCCAGATCCACTGCAGCGGTGATACGGTTGCGAAACTCCGGTGATTAGCGGGGAGTGGAGGCACAAAGACAAGTGTCCTTCACAAACCCCCAGAAGAAAAAATCGCACGGGGTTAAATCCGGGGACCGGGGTGGCCACCGCATTAACGTGTCATCTTCTTTTCCTGTTGCGTCCTATCCATCTTCGTGGCAAGTTTCGATTGAGATACCCTCGCACGTCTTTGTAGTGAGCCGGAGAGCCGTCTTGTTGAAAGATGTAATCACTATTGTCTTCATTCAACTGTGGCATCAGCCAGTTTTCTAACATGTTCCACGGACTTATGAATAACCCTGTATAGACCGCAGGAATTAGCATACTTAAGTTATTGCGTAAGCAGAAGAGCATTTACGATTTTCTTCAGAACCAAAAAGTAAAATTCTTGACACCTATGATATTTTAATACGCTAGGCGTCGACAGCATACTGTTTAATGTCATGTGAGTGGTAGTGCAAATCATGTCGCAGAATAATCAAATACTCCACATGCCTCATCTCATAATTTGTGAATATCTGAGTTCATTTTGATAAATTAACCATTTAATATTATACAAGACCATTATCCACCAGATATTTTGCGTCCCTAACAATACAAACGTCATATCCTCATACATTCTAGAGCATACTTCCGGTACTTCGGAAGAATTTTCTATTCCCATCTTCAAGGAAAAGCGGCTCCTGCCACAATGTACAATTCCACACTTCTGTGGGGACTGCAGCCTTTAATTTCTCAAATCAGATGACGAGAAAACCGTCTTATACAACAATGAAATTTTAAATTTTGTTTTATGTACACGTTATGAAATAAGATTTATCATACCCTTATTAATAATGGGCCAGAGATTTAACCCTTATCCTGCTAACGTGGAGAATATGGTGAGCTCCTAATAATGCCAGGAAATGGCAGATGGTATTTAACCTTTTGACGCCTAATGTCAACTATAGTGCTCGTACCGCACCGCTAACCTCTAAAGTTGCATTTTATACATTTATTCAACAAATATAGGTACTGAATATTTTAAACACTGTGTATACTCTCCGTTTTTTTCTCTTCAAAATCCAGTTTGTTTCATAATTCTAACATATTTGGTTCCTGTATTATACACATTTTATATACAGGGTGTACTAAAATTTAAAAAAATAATTCCGGCGCCAAAAGGTTAATTTGGCGTTTAAAGAATTAAGAATACAAATTTGAATTCTATGATAATAAAAGTTTCCAAGACGCATTAATCAGACAGGCTTGTAGAGCAACATAAACTGAAAAACTTCATAACCAGTGCGAGAGTGAGAAAACTAATGGACCAAACAATAATCCTAAACTTTAATTATTTGCATTTCAGTAACATAAATTACTTAAACTATGCTATTTTTCACTTATAATTCCCCCTCTCTCAATTTACACAATATATAAACATATTACCCTCTTGTGGATATTATTGTGCTATATTATTATACTATATTGTTTCGAAATTATTTCTTGCCATTGTCAATGTAAGTGATATGCAACTTTCCTAATGTTTTGTAATTTCCCCCAAATAATGTAATATGCAGTTGAGGGCAACGAATTACAGAAAGCCTCCTCTTGCAAAATGTACAGGTTTTGGTGATATTTCTTGTTGCAGTTGTGTGTTTATTTTGGGGCACCATGTAGTGCGTCATGTTATTAAAATGGAGGCATTGAAATCCTGTTTTACGCTTATTATTTCATGACAGTGCATTAAATATGAAAAACATTTGATCATATGTTGTTAATATTGGTCTCCGTTGCAAAGACGATAGGGAAAGTCAAAATAAAAGCTAAATGATAAACAGAATTTTAGTCATCACAAATATCTCTTACAATAATAAAACAATATTTGCCTAAATGTTTCGAACCAAAAGTCGAAAAGTGTCATTTTATAAAGGCAATATATTTAATAATAAAAGATGGTGGTGGTGAATAGAATTGTCTTTTATCATTTAGCTTATGCTAAACAACAGGAATTCTTCTCGAAAAAAAAATGAACGCAATCCCTTTACTGACATGGAGACTAGCTTTTCATTTGTTCTGTAACGGTATACCATTTTGATTGTAGCAAAACATGATGCTTATTCAGTTTTAATATATCTACATTTTGTATTGAAACTACTCGTTGTTGGGTTAGTCATAGAATTACAATATATATATATATACATTTCCATTTTTGTGTAGTCTTTTCAAGTTTTCAGTATTTGATATATCTTCGCACGTTTAACTAACTACTTACATGGAGAGAAGAGTTTGTGGGGATGATACTTCCCTCATCTAGTCAAGAATTTCCCCTTATTCTACCTAACCTACAATTTTGTTGTCGTGCATCAAATATGGAAGCATTTCTATAAAATATTCTCAACTTAATTAATAATCAAGTTATAAGCTATTCGTTTTAATAAACCTTTAGTTGCCTTACGTTTTTCATATCTGCAGACTAACGTCGCCATCTTAATTATACGAAATAAGAAAAGAACTAATTTTATATTTCATCTGAATCACCTGTGTGACAATACGTTTCAACTGTTTTGGAAAACACATTCGGATGTAAGGCAGAATGAGTCGGTAAAGACAACCTGGCACAATTTTTATATGATGTTTATTTACTATCCGAACTGTTTTGGTTTAACAGCCATCCTCAGGGATATTAGCGTTATTTATATATTTTTTTTTCCCCCCACTAAATAGCCAGTGAATATGAAGGAATTTTGGAAGATGTTTCTCGTTAATTCCCATCATGTCTACTCTAAAGTAAATTGTGGCGATGTTGATACTGCAGCAATACGTTGAATAAGAATGTGAAACTTCAGCGGCTTTTTAATATTTTAGCAACCCCGAATTTTGCAGCAGTTTGCAATTCAATCTCCCTGAAAGCCTTGTTACACATTTTTTTTTAGCATTTTGTGCATCTCAAATGCAGTCGAGAGACGCGCTTTAAAAAGGTCAGTTTGTTACTGTCTTGAACAAGGCGACATAACACAATAAACTTATCTTGCGGCGACAGAACTGAAATTATCTGTGTGATCTGCCTGCGCCTGTCACAGCCATTACATTACACGCCAACCCAAGCCTAAGCTAGGGATCGAGGACTCCTTCTACAAGTCTAGACTTCGCGAACTGCATTATACGGAAATGGCAGTGAGCATGACTTACAAATTACGTAACAATAGTAATATGTTTTATTTTGGGTAATTCCCCGGTGTCACAGGGCTATTAGCACTGTGACACCGGGGAATTACCCAAAAGAAAACATATCACATATAGAACACAGCGAAAGTTTAAAATCAAGTATACGTAACAATAGATTTATTTAACCTTTTAAAGCCTACTGGTCACGTGATACACCAACAGTTTAAAATTCAACAACTGTAGGCTCTGCCCACACTGTATTTTTGTGTTTTGTATTTATCTGAGAACAACTTGTGCCACTTACAGCATAAACTGGTTGGTTTTTATAACCGAGATGAAAAGTGTTTACAGCGCGGTACGGACTGGGTTTTTAAATAAAGCAGTCTGCGCTTCTTCTTTAAAAGGTTAAGACAAATCCCAAGGCACATTAAATGAAAACTTACACCCCTATTCTTCTATTATATGAATATGGACAGCCAACAAGACATAGGATTTTGACAATAAGAAGCCGTTCGGTTTATGAAACTGTGCTGTTTGCCTTTCAATAAGGATGCTTCAGGATATTCGTTTATTACTGAGCAATACTATATTCTAATTAACAGAGATGAGTTTGTCCGCAGAAAGTACACTGCATTGTGACAGTTGTTTGGTAACATAATTATTTAGGTTGTGAAATACTTCAATTTGGAAGACGCGTCGATAATTAATGAAAGTAAGCGCCTTGTATTTAAAGCCGATGGTTAGTGGCCTTGCTTAAGCGTGATTCTAAAATATTTGTACCGTTTGTAGTCTTATTTAAATTTTTTTTTTTCAGTTCCCACGGCTTTTTTGTCGCCAGAAAATGTAGTGAAAAGAGCGAAGTATAAAGGAGAAATACAACTGCAAACGAACAAAAATCGGGGATGTGAAATTGAATTCCTATTATAACAGGAGGAAAAATAAGGTTACATTACTTTTGTCAGTTTTGGTGTGAATGGAACTGAACTTCACTGTAGCATTTTTCATAACTCCAGTCTGAATACGATAGCTTTGAAAGTTAAAAATTACCTACATAACCATTGGTCATATTTTACGACAGCACGTGTCTGTAGCCTAGATTTTTACACCCATTGTATTGTATCGTCATTATATTTGATTTTTCTGATTTATATGTTATACATATACATATACATATATATATATATATTAAGTGTAACCAGCTCATTATGAGATATTACCATTTGTAAATAAAGACGTTAATATCTTGTGTTCCAGTCTCTGTTTAAGGACCTAATGACAGACCTTTCAATTCCAGGAATTCGTGTAGAACGACACGCACCAAAGGACCTTTAACCCTTATCCTGCTAACGTGGAGAATATGGTGAGCTCCTAATAATGCCAGCAAATGGCAGATGGGATTTAACTTGACGTTTGATGGGTTAAAATTGAGCGTGGAACACACAGCGACATTAGAGCTGAAGTGACGGAATTGTACCAAGCAATGAAGTATTACGTCATAATACTGGTTCGCCTTCATATACAATATCCGCCTCCTGTTACACTGAAAGTATCGATATCGTTTTTCGTAATCGAGGATTCCCAAGTTTCGAGTTGGAAGCGGAAGGTAATTAAATTGACTAAATTTCTTTCGTGATATTCTAAAAGGCGTGAAAATTCTGGGGTTTTCCCCCTTACATTAGGCTGCAACAGACTCGTTCCACAGACTTTACAATTCATAATTCACACAATCATCGCCACTATTCGACACTACATATTTTATGCACAGCGTGTTTCTTTTAGCGTGCCCCTGAGCACAGGAGCCGTCATAGGATATCCCGGCGAATGCGGGCCTTCTATACGATAAGCTACTATGATCAGGGACGCGATACAATGTACACTGTATAACTTAAAGAAATTTCTTCAGATCATCCAAGAACGTGTAATTGCACTCATTACACACGTAATAAAGTGCAAATTACTCATAACAATGGGGAACGCGGTACGTAGTGGTTAAGGTGCTGTGCTACAAATCGGAAGGTCGCTGGTTCGATCCCAGATGGTGTCATTGGAATTTTTCATTGATATAAAATCCTTCCGATCGCACTATGGCCCTCTAACAGAAATGAGTACCAGGAGCATTTCCTTGGGGTAAAGTCGGCCGGTGCGTAAGGGTGACAACCTTACCACCATCCTGTGTCGTCATGAAATCTGGGAACCTTAACTTCCTGGAACCATCTGGGCCGCCCCAAGCCTTTAACGGGACTGATTTACCTTTCACTCGTAATAATTTTGTCACAAATGTCGTAAAGGCGCGTAAGTTGTTCGCTGATCGGTGTCGGCCTGTGAAATGGGTCATGAGTTTTTCCTTGCTTATCCTACAAATTCGATGCCGCGCAAGTACCTGTATACAGGGTGTCCAAGAAGGAATGTGCCAGAATTCGGGAGGGTGTTCCTTATGTTAAAGTATACCGATATAACCCAAAACACCTATGTCCAAAGTTGAACGGTTACGGAGATAATGGCCAGAGAAGTTTGAAACTTTGAC
>Ga0123354_10018469_pt1 | contig 10931 bp, 4 predicted proteins | sample TergutLab28metaG_2_FD_97872 | JGI IMG/M metagenome (GOLD analysis project Ga0123354, IMG submission 97872) | Labiotermes labralis P4 segment gut microbial communities from Petit-Saut dam, French Guiana - Lab288 P4 | ecosystem: Host-associated > Arthropoda: Insects > Digestive system > Gut ... | reverse complement strand
GTCATATTTAGTAGCTTTATTAGGTTCAATTCTCCCGGAAGATGACTCAGTAAGAGTCGAAACATGTAGGAGATTTAAGATAATAACAATTTTAATGTTTTAATTATTGGATTTTAACATTAACTGATATTGGTGCATTAAGTTGGAATAATAAAAATACTAGAAAAAAAAAAAAAAAAAATACTAGAAATTTTAACTTTATTAGACTTGGGTGAAGCAGAAGTTGGGTGAACGGTTTTCTGCACGAAACAGAGACCCCTACACCTAGACTGCCAAATCCCACCATGAATTTTTGATGCACTATGATACATACTCGTTGAAATATGGGATTTTCGGCTAACCTTGTCATCGTATCCAGCAACGGCTCTATGTCACTAGCAGATCTCTCCGAGCGGAACATCGATCTGAGCGTAAAGATGCATTGTCAGGAATTTTCAGATTCTTTGACCGGAAGGTGTTTATGTTGATCATTTAGAGTGTTTATTGTGATAACACTGTGATGTTTATGCACAAGGACTGGTGTTCAGAAGGAGTAGAACCTTTAATAAAATGACGGCCTCTGTCACAATTTACATGTTTCATAAATCTAATTCAGAACTACACTTTTTTTTGTATAAGCCATCGATATATTCGAAACCACAAGCATATTCAATGCAGCAACACATATTCTGTTTTGTGTTTATTTTAATATAATTCCAAATTTAGATCTCGTGTTGCGCACACAAACTTGCCCTGGACTATGAGCTGTCGTGTTTTTCTCGTGGTTGCATATAATTTATTTCGTTGTCTTTGGGAGAGAATAGGCCTTTGATATCGCGCCGCTTTCAAAAACACCCTGTATATTTCGCTAGCGTATAGATAATTTATTTTATATGTAAATTTTATTGCGAGAGACTTAAAATTACGTTAATTCTTTGTACCATTAGGGGTGTTAGCTACTTCACTGATTTAAATCTTACACAGGACTTCTCTTTGAAATATGTTGGAAATTTTCCTTCCCCCAACTTTTTTCTTTTCCTTTGTCCTTATACTTCTACAGTCTTCTGTACTTACCCTTTACTGAACCCTCAAGTCGCGACGTATAGTACAGTTTGTGACAGGAAAACTGAAGGTGCCAGTTTCAGAACTGTGAAAGCATCTTTTTTTCCCAGAATTATGTGGCAAGTCCTATAGGCAGTGGATGTTATTTGATATAAGTTTCTCAATGATTTCAGTGTAACGTCTTTCTCTCCTTCTTGCTGTTCTTAAACAAGCACTCGCACCACTAGTAGACAGCTGAATTCCGACTGCCGGAAGAGATTACAAAGTTTACTATAATCATATTCAGCTATTTACGCTTTCCTAACTTTCTAGATTATGTAGCGTCAGATAAAAGGGAAAAATCGCTATAAATAATTACCAAGAAAGAACTTTTGTGGGAAAGCTTGGAGCCAAACTGAAGTTCCCTAAGCATGGCTTTCGCCTGAAGTAAAGTGAAATAAACTTGTCCCTGTGAATGCGATGACGTCATATTGGGGAAGAGGAGGAGGAGGAGTATAGCTAGACTCGTTTTTAACCTTGGCAATAGTTGGAGGCGATGGCTTTACAAAACAGCCTTGGGAATGAGAACATCGTGTACATGGAACAGGAGCCTGGGTGAGCATTATGTTACGCCTGGGAACTTTGGAGAAAAATCTCTTGATTCTATCGGGACTAGAATTTGGAACAAAACGAATTACATCAATCGTAATAGCTGGTGACAGGGAATCCATCCGAGGAGGATTATCAATTTATAAGGTGCTAAAGTACGCTTCATTACCTGCATAAGTTATATAGTTTCAGATGAGTTAAGGAAGTGGTCCTAATTTTTGAGTATACAGACATTTTGGAGGGCGGCGGTACAGGAATTAAAAGACAAAATAAAATTTCAATACAAGTCTCGTGAGCTTCATCACCAAGGAAATTCCGTCAATGAGTAGCGGAGTCAGTTCTCCTGCGTGAAGAGGGTAAAAATGGACGCACATATTTTACTCATTGACACGAGAACGTTTAGTGCTTGGACGCAGATCCACGGTTTACTTCTTTCTACTCCATTCTGTTGTATGTAGTGTAATGCTTATTTATTGAATACTTTCCATATCCATGCATTAAAGAAATATTTACACTTTTGTAATGAACCATCAAATGCCCACTGATAAAATACGCTACAACGTATATTACTAAGCGCCTACATGTTTCGGCCGTCTCTACCATCATCAGCAGTGTTCTTTACAAGAATACTGATACGATATAAACAAATCGCCATATTGCATACGTAAAAACCTCTGGATGTTACAGTGATTATCTCAAGCGGTCCATGTTGTTGTAAAATGTCAGTTTATACATTGTTAAAAGCAGATTAAATTTACATTTTGTTAATTACGCACTCAGTTGTTTTAAAAACAATGTCAATTGTATCGGTTTTTAACGATACATAATCTGTAACAATAAGACGGACCGTCCATATACAACAATTTATTACAGTAATCCAGAAAGCTGAAAGTTTAGACTGAACGAGACGGCAATCATCAGGCTTCACGTTTAACGACTATAAAAAATAAATTCACACACCTGCAGCTATATATATATATATAACAGTACTAACGTGTCATCGAGATCTCGAGACCCTTACATAAAATATTTATAAATGTAACATTTGGAAAGCATTAAATGAAACATACAGTATTATAATAATACAATAGTATAATACCTTATATATTGTGAAGACCACATTATATTGTGTATCATATAAGTTATGTAGAGCGACACAACATTGTAAGTACAATTATCCGATAAAAATGACTCTTCCCACACATTATATCTTCTTATTACATTATGTTGTCTCATTACAGACATCACTAACATTACTAACATCCAACGGAGGAATAGTTTATTACTTTCACATTATTTAACCGCCCATGTTTGCCCTACCAATCACCAGTTCCGAACTTTTAATGTTTATTTTTTCTAATTTTATGATTTTTAAAGTTTATGCGTCCTAATTAATAAGGTTTTTTACGATGCATATGCACCTTCTCACAATGCTTTCCAAATATGGCATTTATGAATATTTTATATGTGGTTCTCGAGATTTAGACCTACGATTTTACTGTTTTAAGTACAGCTACAGCTATATGAATTTCTTTTTTTATATTTGTGAAACGTGAAGCCCGAAGACGGCTGTCTCGTGCAGCCGCAACTTGTAGCATTTCTGTGACTATAGTAAAGTGCCGTGTATGGACGGTTTGTCTTACTGTTACTCATTGCATTATTACAACGGACACGATACACAGTAAGGATACATAACCTGGCGTTTTATAACCACAGTGAACGTTTGAGATAATTATTGTATCATCAAGTGCTTTTAATTATGCAAACTGGCAATTTTTTATATTTAATCAGTACTTTTGTACAGCACACTGATGTTTGCGGCAGAGGTGACCGATGCATATTCACGTATGTGCTATATAGTGCATGTTAAAGTACATTTTATAAGTGTTCATTTGTTCGTTTACTACATCAGTGTAATCGGTTTATGTACTTGTCAATACGTCCTCCCTCGAGCAACGCTGTCTGTTGTGGAGGATGTCATTAATTAGAGCAAATGTTATCCTGTAACTAAAACTGTGCCGATTTGGAATATTGTGCCGTTTACCGTATACACTCTTGTAACAATAGGCAGTTAGAGACCATCTTTGTACGTAAGCGATTTAACTTCTTTATTTATTTTGAGATTGTTTTTTCTAAACTATTTCTGGTCCACGCCACCCTCCGGCCGCTTTACCCTCGGGAAAACCCACTTCTTCTTATTGTGGAGGAAACTGGGTAGTCCCCAGGACCGGTCTGGAAAAAAGAAGAATCTTTTTGCCCTCATCGGATTTCGATCCCCGGGCCGTCCAACTTGCAGCAAGTCGCTGTGCCGACTGCGCTATTCCGGTCTAGGCTGTTAAGTCTATTATCATAGTGTTTCTTGTAAAATAATTCTTACTCCAGCTCGGTGCTTGGGAATTAATAGACAGAATTAAACACCAATCAGCGCTTTCAGTGTTATAGATATGTAAATTTATCATCAAACGCTTGTGGTGTTGTAGGTTGTGATGTTAATCAAGGCAGCTCTGGAATACAAACAAGTCTAAGATTCCTTGGATATTTACAGAAATGTAGCACGAAAAATTGTAGTACGTTGTTACGGTACTCAAACTTCTCTGTGTGTTTTCATAAGAAAAACGTAATTAGACTGTAACATAGGGATGTTTAAATATTGATCTGATTGTAATCGACAACTTTGTAATAAACATGAACTTAAGAGCACCTGTAATTTCTGGTATCAATTTTATAATATTTTCCTGAAGTTAATCGATCAGGCGAAAAAGTGTTGAAAACGAAAATGGAAAAAATAAGTAAAAATTTTGGTGTAAAAGAATTGTCTAATACTGAAAGATGCTATAAGACTCTGAGAATCCAGTTTACTAACTGAATTTTTTTATTCTTTGTGTGTATTTTCGTTTGGGCATCTTACTACTAATGTTGCTTTTAATAGCATATATCTCCCACTTACCGTTCAAGCTAAACAAATATTTCCCAGTATCGCTAAATACAGCACTGTTCTTGCAACAAATAATCCACCAGAACATAATAGGATCTCCCATTAGATACGCCACTGTGTTCAGCACATTAATTCTGCCACAAGAACTATAACGCCCCCCTCACGCGGAAGGTTGTTATTTAGTACGTGAACAAAAACAGGATATACCCACTGGAGTGAAGCAGGTTTGAATTTAGATGAACGATATTTCATTTGAATCGCTCGCAGCTTCGTTTGCGATGCTATTTATCACATGGACTGTATCATTCAAGTAAAGTTTTGAGACTGCATTTACACTTCGTGCACAGAACTACGTGGTACACATACATATCGCGACCAAATAGAAGCCGAGATCTCCGCTGTTCTCGATGTTACACAGCGTTAATTGGTAGTTAGTTAGCCGACGTTTCGGGAGAACCTATCCTTGGAAATGGTACATTTCCAAGCGTCAAGCACTCTAAGAAGATTGAACCGATAGGTTGGCACGAAACGTCGGCAACTAAGTACCAGTCAACGCTGTGTAACGTCCCAGAAGCGTGAATCTCTCATTTAGACTGCGGAGAAAGCCTGGAATCACGCATTTGAGCTGTGCTTGTGCTTTCTACTTGGTCCAGTAACCAATAGCAGAGCAGTAGATGTGCTCTCGCTCACCACCTGCAAGAAGAGGAAATTAAAGCTGTAGTTACGACACTTGTTACATCCATATTCAGAATGCTTCACATTATAAAACACTAATTACTTCTAGTGTTCCAGACCCAAGAGGGCTCGATTCCTTGCCACACGTTTTGTCTCCTAACAAAAACCCTTCTTGTACCTACACACACATCAAAAATTATATCCCACTTTTGATGTGTATTGGACCGTGCATTATTGTGATAACTGAAGAATAAGTACCAACTCGATGCTACTTATTATTTTATTGTACTTATTATAGTCTCAACATGTTTCGGACACTACTATGCCCTTCATCAGGAGCTCGCGACTAAAATGTTGATTACCACATTGGTCATCTCGTTCCTTAAAGATGGAAGAGGCAGTGTTAATGTAAAATTGTGGTTCTTAGTGGTATATGTTCACACAGAAACATATACGACAAAGAACCACAATTTTACATTAACACTGTCTCTTCCATCTTTAAGGAACGAGACGACCAATGTGTTAATCAACATTTTAGTCGCGAGCTCCTGATGATGGGCATAGTATTGCCCGAAATATGTTCAGCCTATAAGAAGTACAATAAAATAACAAGTAATATCTAATTGGTTTTGACGTTTTGCTGACCGTGCATCTCAGTATATTTATCTCAGTAATTAACCAACTTGATGCACAAAATTTGTTTCACAATAAGTTTTATATCATGCTTCTACATGTTTCGAGCACATGTGCATCAAGTTGGTTAAATACTGAAATAAATTTAATTGGTTCCTATTCTTCAGTTATATACCATTTATTTTAACTATTCACTTTCTAATGTGACCTGCTGTTTCAATTGAGGCACATCGTAACTCTCTGCCATTTATATTGTAACATGATTCGTATCTGAATTTCCCACAGGACTGCACAATGACACGGCCCACAAGACTGCATTCTACACGATCAGTGCCGTGAAAATTTGAAAGCTCATGTGTGTAACAGTCGTTTCTTTGCCCAACGACATGTCCATACACGCACGGTTGAAACTCTACAGCGAGTGAGCGGACAACTTGACACTTCAGATGAATAAACCTCTGGGAGGTCGAACTTCACATTCGAATAGTTAAAATCCTACTTTATATTTCGGGATATCCGCTTCGAATCTAATATCGCAGACTTGTTGTTTTGACGAGATTTTTCGTGGCACTTCTCATTCCTCCCACAGAATTGCTTGGTAAATTAAAATCACGCCAAGACCACCTCCTTTCTAATTCACTATTCCATAATCATTCCATCTTTCGGCTGTGTGTGGTCTTACCACTTGAATGTATCGCTACTAAATTAAGAATGCCGAATAAATCCCACGTAAAAAAAACCGCAGGTATCCCTTATTATGAAGGTTTGAAAGACCCTACGCTCTTTTGCCTGGCCAGTTCTTACAATCAACCTGGTCACTTTTCGGAATTCATTCTGTTTTGATATTCTAGAGCCTATTCTTATTCCTTGATTTCAATAGAATTTCTTTACCAAATCTTTATGAATATTGCTTCGGATTACCTCAGGTACTGGGGGATATACATTTGGCAGCGCGACGAAATGCGTTGGTTGTCCATGAGGAGTCTCTTTCTCATTTCACTCTTCCGTAAAATATGGACAAGCTTTGGCTATGATCGAAGCGCCAGGCGGAAACACTACGACAAAACACTGGACTGTGTCGCTGTAACCAAGAGTTGTTGACGTCAGAGGGCTCAGTTAAACATGCAAACTGAAGGAGGACAGCAACGACATCTTTTGCAAATATTCTGTAGTATTAAAATGCGATAAATAAATCCTCCTTACAAATACAGTGATGCCTATCCCAATTTCTTTCTTACTGCTTCTCATTTTCGAGATTGTGGACGCTAGCTGTCAAAGCTTTCGTATATTCTCGTTCTTAGCGTTGGGGTTTCGAACCCGGCCTGTTTCTTTGGCACAAGTATGTAGCCCACTAATTATGTTGGAGAAACTGTGCTGTTGTGGGTTAAGGCTGCCTAAACTGAGACGGAGGAGGAAGTTACAGGTAGCTGGAGGGAACTGCATGAGGAGCCTCATGATGTGTCATGCTGCCATAGCAGCGTAACAATGATCAAGTTTTTCATTACGTCCACCGTCTTTACACAACATATATTGTGGCTAATGTTTAGTTAAACAAGCTACGTGTTTCGGTCTTATTAGGCCATCATCAGGCTTACAGGAGATTAGAATCAACTTGGTATATATACACAATGGGATGGAAACAATTCAATTTAGATAATGATGATCTTTTCATAAACGATGAAATAATCGGGGCATGCAGCAGGCATGAGAGTGACAAGGAAGACTTGATAAGTTTTGGTCGGGATACCTGGACACAAGGTTACAAAACCTATGCGTAGAAAGGAGTGTAATATTAAAAATACCTCTAAAGAAACAGGATAGAAGGATATACTGCATTATTCTGACACAGTATAGGGGCCAGTTGCGGATTGTTGTGAACATGTTGATGAACGTAACGACTTCAGTACAATGCGGGGAATTTATTGACTGACGCTGCAACTGTTAGCTTATGAAGGGAAATTATGCTGTATGGCTTTAGTGATGATAATAATGATGATGGTGTTGATGATTATGATTATATTTATGGTGAATGGACAAGGCAGCAGATTGTTATAGCAGAAGAGCTCTTCCGAATTTTGGCAGGATTATTGCCTGTTTTGGTTGAGGTTTCTATTGCATCTCTCCCGCAGACTAACAATATGCATACCACGAAATATGGGACGATAATATTTTTTAAATGTATGAGTATTATCCACCTATTATTCAAGGGATTGTTATATGTTTTGTCGCTGTTTATCTGCGCAGCACAAAAATATTGTGAAGTAGTCGGAACAGCAAATCGCTTCATAGAGAAAGGCCTTTGTAACCTGTTATTATTAATTATTGGTTGAGCTTACTGACATAAGCACGGATTTTAAGCACGTAGTCATTTAAAAGTCAAACATTTTATGTAGCCTCCTTTACGGCAGCTACTGCTATGGATACCCTCCCACCCCGCCAGCTTGATAAAGTCCCTAACTAGTAATTCTTCTAATCTGAATAAATTTGCAAATGAAGAGTAAGTCATTTATTTCTTATAAGCACTACCAATCCCTAGCTTTTTCCGCTGCTATCATCTGTTGATATTTAAAATGGGGTAGGGTGCATATCTTGCTCTTCATTTTCTTTCTACCCTCTTTTTAATGTTTTCCGTTTTTAGAAGTCTACAGCTGAACTCTCTGTGCCTGTTACATTCCTTGTTACTAAGACCTTACACTAATCTGGCTTTTGATCATTCAGGCTGTAAAACAGGGCTCGGCTACGTAATTTCCTGCATCTTTATGATGGGACTGTGGAAGGAAATATCCCATTCACTGCATTACATGGATAGGAGCAACAAACGAAGACAGAGCCACAGGCGAAGCGCTCTGTAACAAAGAAAGTGAGGTAACAGTTCCAGATGTTTTGTGAAAGACAAGAAAACACACTCCGCTTTATGTCACATTTTATTATCCAGTGTTTGTGTATTAGATTTATGGTGACACTGTCGCCATACGTACGACGCAGCTCTGTGAATTGTCGTATAGGAAGTAACGGTGGTACTGTCGCAAAATTGTGCTGCGAACGAGTTGCTTTACTTTGTAGCCGAACGTTTTGCATTGTTTAATTATATTTACATTATAAATGGATAAATTGGACTATTCAGCCTCCTGACACTTGTAGCTAACCACACGTCTAGTTTATTAATATCTCTGAGATATAAAATTAAAAGACGTTGAATGAAAAAGTCGAGAACACCACTTGCCCCTGAAATTGTCAAGGAATTGTCCAGAAAATTTTGAAAAGATCGAGTCTCAACTGTGGAGTGGTAACGGGCATATATGGAATATTAATAAGAAGGAATACACATCAGATGTTAATAATAATGTTATTTTTATTGTTGTTGTTACTAGTTGTATAGTACTATAGTACTATAGGAACAGAGAAGATCACATTCTGTAATTTATACTTAAATTTTGCACTATATACACTTCTTAACCCTGTAGTAGGCTTTTTCTGTCCGCCTCCCGCCCCACAAGTTTTCAGTTTCTATGATTCCTTCACAAAATGTCTATCATATATGGCATAAACAGTCTCCCACTAAATTTTCATATTTTTTTGCTGGCTACAGAATTGCTTGTGTCATTCTTCCTCGGTGTTACACTCACCTCACACATGCTGTATATTGCAAGATCTTTTCGACTTACCGCATTTCTCTCAAAAAATTTTCCATTTTTATTTACCACGCTTTATCTTACCGGATCATTGTTTTAGACTTTTTATAGATACAGTTCTCTGATTTGTCCTCTTCACAATGCGGTATTTTAGGCTCACGGAGCATGCTGGTCCGTGTAGTTAGTTGCAAGTACAGGCATGTATTTGTATTCTTTAGTGTGAGAAAACAGCGAGCGTAAATGTTGGTAATATATTTATGTGGATCGTTCCAATCAATTTTGGCGTGCTCCTTATCCTCGTTCATTATCACGCATATATGTATATATATATATATATATATATATATATAAAGGTAAAGGTAAAGTGATCCCGCTTCAGGCCCGATGTGGCCGAAAGGGTGAGTATAGGTATAGCTCTGCGCTTCCATAACCGGGGCACTAGAAGGGGGTGAGTGGTCAGCAGCACGGCCCAGCCGCGCTTTGCCCCTAGGAAAGATCCGGTACCCATTTTACAGGAGGCTGGGTGGGCCACAGGGCCGGTCTGGACGGGCGGAAAACCTCGTCTCCACCAGGATTCGATCCCGGAACTTCCAGCCCGTAGCTCAGTCGCTATACCGACTGAGCTACCCGGCACACACACACACACATATATATATACACATACATGTACATAATATGTAAACATATATTAAAACGTGACTGAGAAGAGACACTAAGACAGCGTTGCAGGTACAAGTACTCGTTTCTAGCAAGAACCAGCCCATGGAGTACTGCAGTTTTAAGACACCTTTATACTGGTGTGTTTAGCTCATTTGCTGGCACTGACACAGCTCAAGACTGCAGTGTGCAGTGCCAGAGGAGGCACTGGTAATGTGTCCTGATACATCAGGCACTACGAGCACGTGTCCTGTAAATGTTGCAGATACAAGGTTTACGTACCTGAACAGAGCCCCGAAAGGTTTAAAAAAAATTACAAATATATGAATCAGAAAGGCAAAAGTAGGCTTAATAAAAACGAAAAGAAGAAGAATAAGAAGAAAAAGAAAAAGGAAGTGACGTTACTTTCCTAGTGAGCGGAACCGGCAGAAATCTCAGTCCACGAAGATGAAGAAGAATTTAGTTTTGGACTTACATAAACTGAGATACAGTCTCATAAAATCATACACAATACAGATTTCATTTGACAGGATTTTGATGATAACTGGACTGGTATAAAGCAGCGTAATGTGTCTACCGTTCATATGGATCAGCGTGAAAATATGAGTCATAATTTATCTCCAAAGCTGTGAAAAGCTGCCAACCACAATTTGGGTAATTAAATTTAATGGTTTTCCGTATTGTACTGCCATGAATACCTTCCAACCTTTAAAACAGCCAAGTATGCTTGCTTTAAAATTGTCGTCACAAACGCTGCAAAATGTACTGCC
>Ga0123354_10018468_pt1 | contig 10933 bp, 5 predicted proteins | sample TergutLab28metaG_2_FD_97872 | JGI IMG/M metagenome (GOLD analysis project Ga0123354, IMG submission 97872) | Labiotermes labralis P4 segment gut microbial communities from Petit-Saut dam, French Guiana - Lab288 P4 | ecosystem: Host-associated > Arthropoda: Insects > Digestive system > Gut ... | reverse complement strand
GAGGCTGGGTGGGCCCCAGGGCCGGTCTGGACGGGCGGAAAATCTCGTCCCCACCGGGATTCGATCCCGGACCGTCCAGCCCGTAGCTCAGTCGCTATACCGACTGAGCTACCCGGCCCACACCGCGCGGCCACTGGGACCGGCTATTTCTTCCTCTTAGACACAAATATTTTCCTTAGAACTGTTTTAAAGCAACATCAGTCTACAGAAAGTAGAATAAAAATTATAGTCCTGCAGGTTTTTTTTTTTTGCGTTTGTGGTAGAGGACAGAAGACGAAAGTTTCTGACATGGAAATTGGTTTCAAGTATCCCCCATGGGTAATTCTCAGTCAAGCAGCCTCCGTTTTATTGTTCGTTATTTCCCGTCACTGATGATTAAAGTAAGTTAGGTCTAAGAACTTAGTGTCTAACACTCTAAGAGTGTCGCTAAAAACTAGTAGCTAGGAAAAAACTACAGCTATGTTTCTTAACAATCCCATGACTGGGATAAGAACTATGTAATGTCTTTTAGCGGAACAACTCAAGGTAGACACCACTTAGCAGACTGGGGTGTAGAGGAGAGGAACTTTTGTGTACAGGACAGGAACTTAGGTGTAGTGGAGCGGAACTTGGGTGTAGTAGAGAAGAACTTGGGTGTAGAGGACAGGAACTTAGATGTATAGGACAGGGACTTGGATGTATAGGACAGGAACTTAGGTGTAGAGGAGATGAACTTGGGTAAAGAGGTGAGAAACTTGGGTGTAGAGAAGAACTTGGGTGTAGAGGGGAGGAACTTGGGAGCAGAGAGAAGGATTGAATTTTGTGCAGGCTGTATAAAAGACACAGTATTTGAAATAAATCCAGGCAGCTTTCTTTGTTTCTTATTTCAAGCGTGCACAAAGAGAAGCCATCTTTACAAATGGCAGGACGTGCGTTGTGGAGTGGCTCTAAATTCCCCTGAAGGTTGCAGACTCCGCAATACGATAACTGAAACTACAAATGTATTCTCTTTCACGTAATATTTATAGAAGCTTGTCTGGCAATAAGGGGTAGCGACTGAGTTGTCTTAGATGTGACATTAGGCAGGAGTGTCAGCTTACGGACATCTGCAAGTGGAAAGCTGCACACGTCGCATTGTGTTGCTGCAATAAATGTCCAGCTGATGGACAAGCCAGAGTGGAGCGAATTGCTGAATTGCTGGCAATAAAAGCTATAGGCATAAGCAAGATAAGCAAGCACTGAAATGTACAAAACGTATGCCAGTAGCGCCTGCTTAACAACAGCAATGGGCGATGGGGAAATATTCATATAACCTGCTAAGTGCATGTGTTAAGAACAGGCGAAGGTGTTTGAGATAACAACAGCTTAAAGATACACAAACGACCTTCATTACACTACAGTTTTATCTAGTTCAGAGATTGTTTAACGACAATCAACTACAGAGGGCTACAAGTTGTACAGCGTCGATGCTCAATTAAACAATACTAAACAGACGTTAAACTTCAAATCTCCAGATACAGGCTTCGCACAACCTGGCAAAGATGAAGTACTGACAGCAACCACGTCTGGCAACTAAGTCCAGCAAAGCTGTCGAACTACGAACTTACAGAAACACAATTTTATAACAGAATAAATGTTTGTAGGTGTTTCGAGAGCCGGTCCCGGTAGCCGCGTGATCTAAGGCGTAGGTGTGCGGCCGCTCGCCAGCTGAGATTGTGGGCTCGAATCCCACCTGGGGCATGGATGTCTATCTGTTGTGAGGATTGTGTGTTGTCAGGCAGAGGTCCCCTGCGCCGGGCTGATCACTCGTCCAGAGGACTCCTACCGAGTCTGGTGCGTCGTTGTGTATGATCTAGAATCCACGTGAATGAGGAGGCCCTGGCCCAATGGGGGTTGATGCGCCCCAAAAAAGGTGTTTCGAGAAGTCTATTTTATATTGTGGCTTCAGGGTCATTACTGTTCTTGGGCAAATTCTTCTCCGGCAAACGCTGAATTCATTCCCTGTACTCCAGGATCGCAAGAAGTCTGGCTTCTGATATTGCCTCCAGTTTAATCAAAACTGTCAATCTGTTGCAAACAAGCCTTCTTTCATACTCGTTCACTGACTTTCCTGTCTCTTGAAGTCACCGTGTGGAATTTTTGTTCAAGTGGCAGTGGAACAGGTTCTTCTCCGAGTACTTTGGCTTTCCCCTTTCAGTTATCATACCACCAACGCCTAGCATTCATTTATCCATCATATGGACCGATTATGTATGGGTCCTTTTCAGGCCGCCCTACCGACTTATGCACCCTCACAACGTCAATTAAAACTAAAAATAATAGTATTTTAAATAACGGTCTAAGAAATATCACATGAATATTTGGGTCGCTCCGTTATGTGTCTCAGATTTCACAGACGCAATGGAGGAAATTCCATTTAAGTGCTTCTGATTGTTTCTGCTTTGGAAGGAGACTATTTTCTCCGTATTTTTTTGTGCTGCAGCATTGGGTTTGTGTTTAAATTTAATAGTAACTTCTACCGGCAGAATGATAGGGCGTGGTACGTACAACGCAAAGGAAAAAAATAAAAAATTATTACAGTCTGATTTGAAAACCTGAAAGGCAGACACTAAATGGAAGACCCAGCTGTGGATATAAAGCAGTCCCATTACAGGCCTGGACAGGCCCAGAGGGTTCCAGGAAGTTAAGGTTCCCAGATTTCGTGACAACGGCACAGGATGGTAGTAGATTGTCAGCCTTACGCACCGACCGCCTTTACCCCCAGGAAATACTCCTGGTACTCATTTCTGTTAGAGGCTGAGTTGACCCCAGGGCCATAGTGCGATCGGAAGGATTTTATGTCGATGAAAAATCCACTGACACCAGCTGGGATCGAACCAGCGACCTTCCGATTTGAGCTGTGGATATAGAATGTTGATATTTACCTGCGTCCTGACGCAATAGACTACGTTTTTTGAGGTTCTGGACTGGGCCCATCCGACGCAGGTTGTCAAATGTGTGAATGGGATAATCAGCTTTCTGGTTCCTCAGTGTGAGATAATTGTTTGGGCAACTGAGCGACCATTAGCTACACAAAAATTATTTCTGTACATAGTTAGTTGATACGTATCTGACAATCTCAATTCTGGCTTTTTTACAGATAACCTTTTTATGTAATAGCTTTCCATGGCCACGTGTACTTTGTATCACCGAGGAGAAGCTTGCGCTCACTCATTTAACGTCCTTCAAACATTAAAATAAGCCAGGGAAGCCGCTGTTTGCGGCGGAGGTTTGTCGTGATAACAAAGAAGGGACCTATATACCATCCATCCATCTATCTATCTATCTATCTATCCATCTATCTATCTATCTATATCTATCTATCTATAATCTGCTTCCCCGTTGCAAAGAATAAACTCATGTCTGTAAAACAAAAACATTCCAGTACTGACCCATGACAGCACGTAAAGATGAAAATGCCCATTGTATTTTTCTTAACAAATATAAACTCTCACACTCTTTCCAGACTGTGACCATGTTGCTGGATGGAAAACAATAAAAATATTTAATTTGAATTCATAATATTTATCCAGTGCGTCACCGTCAATAAGTTTACCTGTGCGCCGTACCATTGCGTACTATCACAAAGTAAGCACTGCGTTATTCCTACACTGCCAAATGCAGCTGTGTTATGACACCTCAAGACTCACCGTTACCTATTCTGCTACATACCTTAGCAACGTTTTATGCAGGACAATTTTCAAGAGGTCGATATGTACACGCAGCTGCAATGTTGTTATTTAACAGTGCTAACATTTAACGGTAGCTGAATTTGCCTATTAACAATCATGAACTTCTGGGCCTATATTTTAGCTTCCTAGTGCGATATACGCGAAGTAAGCAAGTTAGAATTTTCCACGACTTGGTTACCTGCAGTTTTGTGACTTTCATAAGGAATGTTACAGTTCAGCGTATTAACACAGCCCCCTGTACTGGCACGCTCAGCTCAGTCAATGATTTGTTATCCTGTCGGATCGTGAAGCTTTTGTCTAGGGGTAAAGCGGTTAGAACCTGACGATAGCCACACACCTCTAACTTTTACTCAAATTTAAGGAAGGCGGCAGCTGGAAATTCATATGAAGACCGAAATTAATACTTGGCTTTAGTGCCGACCGTTTGTCGCCTTTGGCCTATACTGGCATTAGACAGAGAGACAGACAGACACAGTGGGCTTATGAGGCCTAGAAGAATAAACCTATTACATAACGAAACACATCGTCCAGGGTGTTGTTGAACGCGTGATAGTTTATCTGTTGAAAAAAAAAAAGTTCTGTACCTTTTGTGAGCCCAAAAGTACACACAAGTGCCCATCTTGAAATACAGAATTATATTCCCATTTATCAGTCACACAATATCGATTTTCAAAACAATTTTTGTCCGCTTTCACGAAGCGAATAACGGCTACTACTTAAGTCCGTTTGTCCGCATGGAGCAAAGAGATTCCTGCTGGACGGGTTTTAGCGAAATTTAATATTTGTGACATGTACTATAATTTTTCTACACTTTTCGATTTGGATTAAAATGGGACCAAAACAACTAACATTTTACTCGAAGGCTACAAATATTTATGTGATGTGGCTGTATAACAGAGACTGCATGCTGTGTGACGTAACAACTAAGGCCTAAACAACTGACCATCTAAAGGTCTCGTACTTTACGAGAAAAATATATGATCTATGGCATGGGTCTCTGACCCACGGCCGTATAGATTGTATTGTTTCGCGCGACCACGTTTGTAAATTATGTATAAATTATAAAAATTACACAGTAATTTAAGCGGTTAGGAATAACTTACTGCCATTTTCTTCACGTACTGCCCGTGAACCCGCCCACCATAACGAGTGTGGCTGACGTAAGACGCAAGCAAACTATCAGCTGATTAGAAATGAGACTGGAGAGAACAACAGTATTATGCGCAATAAGCTAACGCAACAGAACGTCTTCCGATCATTCTGCTGCAAATTACGTCACCGTTATTTCCAAGAATTACCGCTAGGTATGGGAGGGAGGGTGCGGGGGGAGTACTGAGACAAACAATCGCTTTGACTTTTACCTTCCGTCTCGTTCTTGGGTTCGAGCCTCGGGCGATTGCGAATCGCAACTGCTTTTCTAAAGCATGCAAACAGCTCTGTGCGCAGTATGAGGAGCTGACGCTTGATTTGTGACGTAACGTTTCGTCGCGAGGAGGACGCAAGCAGAATGTAGGCCTCGGTGCAGAAACCAGATGCTGCAACTCAACATCTAATGCTCCTGATGATGGGCGTATGTACCCGAAACATGTCGAGCTAAGAATACATCAATAAAATTACCTATTTGCATCAAGCTGGCATTTCACTTTATTTCGTGAGGACGATGCACGGTCAAACAACCCTCCAGTTTCCATATGACTGTCACTCTCTTCCTGGGTGCAGGGGATTTCTTAATTAAATATTCTGGTAAAAGTTAAAGGCCCTGAGGGTTCCAGGAGGTTGAGGCTCCCAGATTTCAAGACAATCGGCACATGACGGTGGTAAGGCTGTCAGGCCTACGCATCGGCCGCCTTTTCCCCCCAGGAAATACTCCTGGTACTCATTTCTGTTAGTGGCTGAGTCGACCCCAGGACCATAGTGCGACCGGAAGGATTGCATCAACGAAAAATTCGAATTACACAATCTAGAATCGAACCCGCGACCTTCCGGTTTGTAGTGCAGTGCCTCACCCAACTGCGCCACCGCGTGGCCCTAAGTATTCTGGCGGTCACACAAAATAAACATATTGCCAGTTAAGAAGTTCCGCGATTATTTGTAACAAAACGTTATTTTATTTTTAAAAAAATTCAAGGCAGTCATTATATAAATGTATCCACGGATCCTTTGGGATTCGCGGGGCACACTTTGCGAACCACTGCGTTACTTCTCCCAGCCCTTAGTGCCGACATTTTCGGCCTACTTGGAACTACTAACAACAGTGGCTGCTACGTTAGGACTGAACTGTGGCAGTAATAACTCTGTATCTCCGTCCGCCGGTACCTGTCAGCATACTCTCGTTAACGATACAAGTTCCGCTCAGTAATACGGCGTCGCAGTGCATGTCGCAACCATGTGGGGGTATGATGATGACGTCACCAGGTACGAGCTTCGTCGTGGCCAGCTCCTCGTACTTGTCTGCACCTCGCCATACAGTCACCACATCATGAGACTGAACGGTGTCACGTAAACTCTGCTGGTTCTGTAACATGCAGGATGATCAGATTACTGGGAATACCTACGTAAAGAAGTGGGCGGTACCTATTCCTTGTTAGCATTTGTCCTCGCACTCGCTACATCACGCGAGTGAGCTGTGCCATACAGTGAATATAGGCTTGCAGCTAGTTAGCCTTCCTTTTTCCACAATGATGATCCCCCAATGATTTCTTCTGCATATGGAGTTAACCTTGAGAGCAGGATGTTGGATAAAATTTTGTATGTAGATGGCAAAAGTGATATGTCCCTATAATTACTACAAGAAGTGACGAGAAGAACATAGGCTTGTCGAGCAATCGTAACTTTATGGAACGCGTTTCCACACGGGAATATCTTCATCAGAAAATTATATCTTCACATTCAGTATCGTATTGAATGGTCCATAGTCAAATTTTTCTCTAATGTTAAGAAAATTCGAAATAAACAATCCGAAGTTTATTAGCGTTACAATTAAAAAAAGTCCCTCCTTTTTGCAAATTCATTTGGAATTCTGAATTTAACAAGTGGATTGAAAATTTGACGGAATACAAGGTTTCAACGACCCAAAAAGTTATCAAGCGGCTGGTATATTATATTTTCCATACATGTTACTGTTCTGGAGATCATTAAAACTGATTCAACTCTTCCTTTCGCATGACTTATGTTTGTTGCTTAGATCTTTGTACCGTAATTTTAGACAATTAGATCAATTCCAAATTTTAATTTCGCCTTAAGTAATACCTTTCTTGTCTGAATTATCGTGGAAGAGACGCCAAAGGACGTCATAAGTACGATGGCAACAAGGTAGTAGTAATAGCCCTCGGAAGCCCACACACATAGGGTGAACAACTGGAAGATGTAGAACGGGTTGATTACTTCTAGAAGCAGCAACTTCAACAGGCTTTGCACCTCGACTGGAATGTCGTTGAAGCCGTAAACAATTCGTCTGCAGAAGAAAACGTTACAGGTTTTAAACTATAAACAGAATTAACGTCGGCAGTTTGGCCTATATATGTGGTAGCTTCAAAATGTTTCCGGAATCACATTATTTCTTAGAAATACAAAACAGTACAATCACTTCAGCTATGTTTCCTTCAAGACAGTTTCCCTGTGAAACTATACATTTCAGCCAGCGACTGTAACGATGTTGGAAGCATTGCTGGCATCGATTTTGTGAAAGCCTTTTCAGCTCTTTCGTCACATTCTTAATTGCGCCTATGGAATCACAAATGCGCTATCCCTTCAGTGTTGATTTCAATCGAGCGAACAGGTAGAAATCAGCTGCAGCCAGGTCAGGAGAGTATGGGGGATGCTATAGTGTTGTTTCATTGTCCTTTGCTAAGAAACCATTAACCAAAGCCTATTGGTGTGCTGCAGCATTGCTGCGAAGGGGAAACCAATTTTTGATTTTCCATTTCATGTGGCGTTTGTTTCTGACGATACCCCTAAGGCGACGAAGGATGTCAATGTACAGAAATTTCCCTCGTGCAGCAATTCCTGTAAATTATACAAGTGAATTCCGGGAACATTTTGAAGCTACTAGTGTACTGTAACGGTATAACAATGTACTGCTATACAGTGCGGGTTTATATTAGTTTTATTTTACTTACCCCTTATAAATTATGGGAGACGCTATATTGCAGAATATTATAGAGGTCCTGCAGTTTTGCCACCAAGAGAAGTGTCTGTTCTTTTTAGTAATATCAACGACACGAGTATCATTACATCTTGGGGTACGGGTCGGCTACAGTGAGATACAGTTTAAAACACGCAGTAACTCTGGTCAAAAAGCGCATAATAAGGGGAAGGACGTAGTAGACTTCTCTGCACTGGCCCACAAATTCAGAATAAGGATAGAGCATCGGGCAACATCAGCCGACGCCATATGTGCAGAAACATTTGCGCTGATCGAGATAACACTAAAACCTAAGACAAAACAAACGAAATGGGTTTTTATGTTTTGCTGACCGTGCATCTCGGTACAGTCTTAGTAACTGAACAACTTAATACACAAATTCTTGTTTTATAATAAATTTATTATATTCCTCTACATGTTTCGAGCACTATGTGCTCATCATCAGGAGGTCAAAACTGTATTATACAGCTAGGAAGTGTGACTAGGAAAAGGTATGTAGTCAAACACAACTTAATCACTGAGGTGTATTTAATGACTATGCGATGGAAGCAACTACACGTTTCGGCCTGTATTGGCCATCATCATTTCCTAGTGTATTATACAGCATCTGGTATCGTCGTCACACTCTGCAGGTGGTCGTCCAGCACGGGACTTCCAACTATAGAGTATGATGTCTGGAATGTCTAGAATTTCCGCAGTGCCGCAAGACAAGGAAATGCGACTGTACAGAAAGTATGTGCAAGGCAAACTGCTTAACAACGCAAATCAATTTCGAGGCAAAAAGTAATTTTATAATCCAGTCTCTCACTATAGTGCCCGTGGACGACTTTAAATTCAGAAACAAATTTTATCTTCTCTGGGTCTTAAAAAGCAGTCAGGTACCTACCTCAGGTGCTGCTGGTACTCGTTGAAGCCAGAGAAATCGTGGAGCTCTGCCTTTGTGAGGCCCTTGTCCAGACCTGCCAACTTAACAAACTCAGAACGATCCTCATCCCAGATGTAACACAACTTTTTGATCCACACTGCTCGAACGTTCTTGATGTCTGAAAATGATATTGCGTAATAAGTATTGCGTGGGGTACGTACTGGGGTCACCAGGTGGCGCAGTTGGTTGAGGCACTGCGCTACAAGCCGGAAGGTCGCAGGTTCGATTCCCGATGGTGTCATTGGAATTTTTCATTTATATCATCCTTCCGGCCGCACTATGGCCCTGGGGTCGACTCAGCCTCTAACATAAATGAGTACCAAGAATATATCCTGGGGGGTAAAAGCGGCCGGTGTGTAGGGCTGACAACCTTACCCCATTCCTGTGCCGACTGTCTTGGAATCCAGGAACCTCAACCTGCTGGAACCCTCTGGGCCTGTCCAGGCCTGTAATAGGGCGACTTTTTAAGGTAAGGTATTGCACGTTTTTATTACAAGAAGTGTAATCATGACTTGCGAAGTAAAAAGGTAAATTTCACGCTATAACAGGCCATAAAGGCCTACAGGGGGGGGCAGAGGTATAGCTCTACTCTTTCTTTAACTTCGGCACTAGAGGGGGGGGGTCAAGGCCACGCCCTGTCCGTTGTACCCCAGGAAAGAGACGCTGTACCCATTGTACGGGAGGCCGGGTGGGCTCAAGGGTCTTTCTGATTGGGTGCGGAAAACCTCGCCTCCATCGGGATTCGATCCCGGACGGTCAAGCTCATAGCGACTACTCTACACCGGCCCATATCGAGTGACTTCGAAGAGTCGTACTTCCGATTACCTTTAAGAAACTGTTTCTATTACGAACTGTAACCTTCACAATTTCCCTGTCGTATCTGAAGACAAACAACCTCTATACCTGATACAATAACCAACTTTAACATTGCAAAAGCAAAACAAGCAAGCAAATAACATGGCGTGAAGAAACTTGTTGCACCTGACCCTGAACCGGGGGTGCATGATTCTAAACACGTAATCGTTGTAGAAATCTTTCGTAATAGTCACAGCCTTCGAAAAATATGGAAGAAGGCAGCATGTTTATAACATGCCAAGAACGTTTCTGTCACATCAATCCAGCTGCATCCCATTTCAAGGCATACAAATATAGAAGTTATTGCACTTGTTGTTAATAAAATGAACAAACACAGAATTAAACTGCCTGGAATTTAAGTTTCTTATGTTTTTGCGAATTTCTAATGGAAATGTAGTAAGCGTTCCCGTAATTGGAAACATATATATATATATAAGGTAAAGGTCACCATATAACATGCCGTGAAGGCCCAGAGGTGGAGTAGAAGTTTAGCTCTACTCTTAGTTTAACCTCGGCGCTACATTGGGGTTGGGTGGACAACGCCACGCCTAGACCTCTTTACCCCCAGGAAAGACCCGGTATCCATTGTGTAGGAGGCTGGGTGGGCCCCAGGGCCGTTCTGACGGGTGCGGAATATCTCGCCCCCACTGGGATTCGACCCCGGACCGTCCAGCCCGTAGAAAGTCGCTATGCCGACTGAGCTATATATATATATATATAATATATATAGTTCAGTCGGCATAGCGTGATATATATATATATATATCACGGGCTACAATTGGTAAAGACAGTTAATAAACGACTAATTTACAACAGAGGTTTAAGCAGTAATTTATATAATGCCGCAAACGTAAAAAGACTTATAAACCTGACATTGCACGTTGCATGTCTCACAAGTTATCGACCATCTTCAGGCACTAAGACATATAATTTACAACCTACGTGGATATGCGCTAAAATTATTTTGTTATTTGTGAGATTTCACAAGTTTTACAATTTCCATAACACTGGATTATTATATATTTTTATGCCTTAAATCCCCTTTCTTTTGTTACCCAAAACCATGGCTCATTGTTTCTATGAATGTTAACAATGTTTTAAAAATATTTATGTTTTGTTGACCGTGCATCCTTGCATAGTCTCTTTCAAATGAAGCCAACTAGATGCACTCTACTTCTTTCTTACTTACTTACTTACTCCATGGTGCAGAGTCCTTCTTGAGAAGCTAACTGGTTTGCAGCTAGTCAAGAAATTCCCCGCATTTCACGGAACCCGAAGGTTCATTACCGCACTCACAAG
>Ga0123354_10018467_pt1 | contig 10933 bp, 4 predicted proteins | sample TergutLab28metaG_2_FD_97872 | JGI IMG/M metagenome (GOLD analysis project Ga0123354, IMG submission 97872) | Labiotermes labralis P4 segment gut microbial communities from Petit-Saut dam, French Guiana - Lab288 P4 | ecosystem: Host-associated > Arthropoda: Insects > Digestive system > Gut ... | reverse complement strand
GATGTGGGTATGTGGACTGGATTGGGTTGGCCCAGGATAGGGATAGGTGGCGGACGCTTGTGAGTACGGTAATGAACCTTCGGGTTCCGTGAAATGCGGGGAATTTCTTGACTAGCTGCAAACAGTTAGCTTCTCAAGAAGGGCTCTGCACCATGGAGTAAGTAAGTAAGTAAGTAAGTAAGCACAATTTGTGAAAAGATGGATTCTTGTTAGTCAAATTTATAGTTTCCAATATTTCAGTAAAATATTCTCGGGCCAACAGCCGCATCAGGTGGTCAACCGACGTTTCGAGAATCATCTCTTTCTTCGTAATCAGGGAAATGACTAACTGGGCTGTCCGTCCGCGTCGTGATATACCTGCCGGACGTCTCTGCTCTGCTTGGCCCTGCTTTTCGTTCATTAGCGTGGTGTTTGTAGGAGACCTGGCCTGGCTGAATATGAAACCATCGTCTCTGTTAAATTCAGTCGCTGCGGAAGCTTTAAATTATATATTTCGTACGTTTGACAATCATCATTCCGCGAAATTTACTTTCCGCGAAGAATCTTCGAGTTTAGAATGCATAGTTGCTGTATTGAATGTTACGAAGCTATGAACCTCTTGTTGTTATAATTAGACTGGTCTTATGAAAGTTCTGATATGTTGGTACAATTTGCCTGGAAAACGCATAAAACGTGACAACGATCGAAGGTAAAAACTAATCGTGTATTCTGTTTTTGTGTACCCTATTGCTGCTGTATTGTACATCGCTACTTTTTATTGGACACGAAAAAAAAAGTTCAAATTCTGATGTTCAAAACCCAACTAACGCAAATATTGTTACATCTTCGGTAAAATGTTATATTCGATTGTATTTTTTCTTTTTATTAATCAGCCAGCCCTTCCCTCATGTTACATTCGGCGATGATTTCATTCCAGTTGGTGTGGGAAAAAAATGAAGTAGAATTTCTTTTCATTTTCCACATTAATTATTCGGGAACTTTGTTCAGAAGGTATATTTTGTAGGAAGACTACACAGTGAGCTGCTGGAGTCGTTTGTTTCCAATGCTAACAGAATATCAGTCCCCCCTACGTGGCGCTGCGGCCCAATGCGGGCCATGACCTCCCCGTTCTTGAGGTTTCTAGACCACACAATGTCGCACCACAATCTATAGGACTCTTCTGGATGAGTGATCTTTTCGTCGCAGAAACCTCTACCTGGCAACACACAATACTCCATACAGACATACATTCATGATCCCGGCAGAATTCGAACCCACAATCCCAGCAAGCGGACCGCCGCAGACCTGCTATACCAGAATAGCCGTTACGATTATGAATTCTTACGGTGATACAATGGTCTTGTTACGAGTCACGGTCGTTACGAACAGCATAAGACAGGATGAATTCACTTTAACAATTTGAAGACTGGATGATGATGATGATGATGATGATGATGATGATGATGATGATGATGATGATCTTGACGATCTCGATAAGAAGAAGAACAAGAATAAGCAAAATGGAGGAGTGTACGAAGAATCAGGACTTTTTTGCACGAGAGAAAGAAAAAATTTTACCGCCCTGAAATGCCCCTTGCAGTATTCGCTTTTCGTTCTGGTAATGCTAGGCTGCACGTAAGGAAGGGCGTTGGACGGTGGAAAGGTAAGGTGATGGGAAGTGGGCTGTTTAGTTTACATTAGGGGAAACAAGTTCAGCGTCTGGCCTGAATTTTGAACTTGTTTACTTTTGTATTGTCATGGCTGCATAATGACGAAATTTTCATAACTTTGGGGGAGCGGAGTTTTGATTGAAGTTGCCCATGGCAATGCTGCTATTGTCCAGAGGACGTTACTTTTAAATGTTTGTAATTTATTGAAATGAGTCACTGCAGCATAACCCCTGGCCGGGGGGCTTACAGCAGTTTGGCCCGGAGGACAGATTTGTTTATAATTAATGAGAAATTAATATCAGTGGCGTAGTGTTTATTTGCTGCAGGACAGAGCTGTCTGCTGCCTGCTGCACGCTGCCTTGCGCGAGACTTTAGAGCGTATCGTCCATTCAGAATGTCTTGTCCCATTGGTCCTTTTATGTCTGCATTAAAGAATTTAACTGACTGAACATTTTGCAAATATTAATCTTAATTTTCCTATCCTGGAATTAGGGTTATGAGAAGCCCATTGTTTTATGCTTAAGTTTCGTTCTTTAGGCTGCCTTAGCGAACACTGACAGCCATACTCAGCACACATTGCAACTTCTGCTATATTATTATCATCCATGGAAGGAAGGTCATTAAAATAAATGTAAAGTTGACAGGCAATCTATCTATAAACGTTGTGGTGGAAAAGCCATAAGTATGATATATTCTGAGTGTGTGTCTATAGCTTTGGTTTATCCAGCATACGAAATGCATGCGCCATGTTGTATTGTAATCTGAGGCTTGTCTGGATGTGCGTATTATCTCATAAGCGGCACGATTTAAAAAAAAAAAAATTACTGAACACAAAACGTGTGTTTTGATTTTCCCTACAACCTTTTTTTTCCGAAACATTTCCCAGTCTAAGAGGAGCTAAGCGAGATACTGCCACAAACGTACGAAGGTCTTTATGTAAAATGCCCTTTATTCTTGTCAGATTTTAACGGAACTTGAATTTTCTCGACAGATTTTCGAAAAATACTAAAATATCAAATTGGGACCCGGGTTGTTCCATACGAACGGAGGTACGGACCGACGGACAAACAGATATGACGAGGCTAATAGTCGCTTTTCGCAATTTTTGCGAACACGCGAAAAATGTTGGCCCGTGGCAACTTCCCCGGGGAATTCCTTCCCGATTTTGATGTTGGATTGAATAAGACACTCCAGGCATTACAGGATGTTATGGCTTTTGAAGCTAATTGAAAACTACGTCTATTGAATGAGATAGAAATTATGCCTGTACAAGTTTTGCAATTAGACTGTGGTACACACTTTGACAAAAGCTGTTCCTTCGTTCAGGCGTAATACGTTCTGAGCGTTATCAGGTTTTGGGAGCAAAATAACTAATCTCTGTCTAGTTTATGAAGAAATAATTTTATGATATTCACTCTCACGTGTTTTGGCAAAAACACGTAGAGATAATCGCAGTAATTGTTGAAGTACGTATAATGTTCTGAGTGCGATCAGGCCGGCTGCTGTACGCCTTTTGGCCTATAATCTATTAAATTTCAGAGTAACCTACAGTCCTCACCGACTGTATCCGAGGTTGTTTAGGTAAACCACTTGCAGTTTGTATAGTTCCAATAGTTCAGTTAGAATTAACTTCACTTTCAGCTGCAGTTGTCTGGAAGGCAATCATTTTCTGATTAAACTAGTTTTTATGTTTTCTAAGGTTTGAATTTGGTTATTAAGTTAAAAATTTTGAAATTGAAGGCTGTTAAAGGGGTTTTACTGATGATTCAAGTGTCTCATCATCCCAGAAGAAATTAATCTTCAAGTTAAAATTACTTGCTTGAAGGAAAGATCGCGATTTCACGTGTAGAAATGAGCAATACCGGGAGAGTCTCCACCATTAATACACTACGAATTACGTTTATGGCATCTTCATTCGGAAGAAAACCAGTTGGCCACAATTTCAAAACAGTTAAAATGTTTTTTTTTCTCCGAAAATTCTGTACGTGTGAAACATTTGCAGAATCGGTTACACCAAACCCACAACTATGATTGCAATGAGCCTACCATTCATCCCTTTATCCTCTGCACTACTATGTGAAAAGTGAAGATTAAAGTACAGTTATACGGGACTGTCATATGTGTTATGTATGAGTGTAAAACTTTGAGCCAGGTTACAGTTTATTCCTTAGGTTTAATGTTTATGTTGTGGCTCAACAATGAATAAGCCGACAAATGTCCTGGTGTGTTCCACCTTTGGAACGTTTCTTAACGTTTTTGGACCTCATGCTGTTTCACTGTCTGCCAGTTCTTCATAGTAAATCTTGCAACAGCTTGACCAACACAAAAGCATGTGTTGTGTTGTGTTGTGTTGTGTTCATTGTCCTCTCTCCATAACATTCCTGTAACATTTTATAAATGTCAGTGCCATATTTCTTCGATATAAGAAAAAATATTCATGCTCATATGTTCCTATAATAAGCACACAGCCATGTTTTTGACAAAGAATCAAAACATTAGGCATGTAGAACAAAAACAGTAGGTGGATTCGAAAGGATATTTGACGCAAAACAGCTGAACCTGGTGTAACACAAGTTAGATCAGCGGTGTTACCAGCTGCTACAAAATCACCAGTCCATTTATTTAATTATCAGATCTCGTATCTAAAGTGCCTGATAACAGAGTGAGCGAAAATCGCTGTGATTCTTTGTAAGGAGGTTGCTTCACTGTGCTGGACGACGAAAGTCCCGTACATAAGACTTTTTAGGTAGCGTATGTTACATTTATCACCCCTGAGGATCACCTCCAATACGTACTGTGTTCGTACGTACTGTACAGTTACTGTGAATTCCACTGTAAACGTCTGACGTGCACAGGAACATTTGGCTCACATTTCAGAAGGATGCGGCGTTCCTTCTCGGCGCCTACGATGTGTCTGTCGAGGCTATTGTGTGTGCTAATGAGGGAGAGATGCGAGTAGAAGGACAGTAGACCATCTGCCCAATCAGATCTTAGTTACAGTTGTTGATGTGGTGTAGGGTTGCGGCATCAGTGACCAGCCACACCAGTTCAGCCATTTGTTTTTGTTAGGAAAGACAGGCGGCTTCTGTCCGCGGCGGTCCATGTTCTGGACAGTGTGGTGCCGTGTGACAATAGTCACTCTGGCGTGGGGTGGGTTGCCGATCATTACGGTTTTCGTAGTTATAAGGCCGACCAAGTAAGTGAGAATGAGGTGGGTGGGATATGTAGCTGAAGGTAGCAGGTCGATACTTTGTTAGGATGGCGTATGGTTAACATTTTTTTTCCCCGTTAGTGTCTCCAAAAACCTTTCCGTGACATTAGGCACTAAGTCACCACAAGGAACTGCTGACACACTAAGTCACCATACCGTTGTGCTTGGACTTCGCTTGAACAGCACAGTCGTTGAGCCAGATTTGAAGGAATACGATGGACACATCAAAAGAATTTTTTTCAACAGTAGGTTTTCGTTTCTTTAATTCTGAAAGGAAGTGTGTTATTATGTACACCACCAGCAAAACTGTGTTTTTAAGTGGAAAATTTCCATAAGATTCTCGGAATAAACAAATGTACCTCATAACATTAAATAACTGGTCTTTGTAATTAAATTCCAGGGCTTGTTTTGTAAATTTGTAAATTAAGTTCCAAAGAATTTAAAGTTTCAGTGTTTTTTTCCCCCCATGACGGCGCGTTAACCCTTTAACGCCCAGTGACTGTAATATTTTACCGTTTGCAGTAACACTAAGATACTGCGCATTATGTCAGTGTATTGTGTTTACGTGTTTGCAACGATCCCTACAATAAGCAGCGATTTCTCCCGAAACAGTATTAGCCTGTTGGTGTACGTAATGGAAGAACAGCGTACTAGTATTTCCTGTGAGGTGGGAACTGAGGAATGGTGTAAAAATGCTGTGTAAATCAATGGAATATTATGCCTCGGAAGGTTAACTGTTGAAGCTAAAGATTTTTCGTGAGAGACTGTGGAGGCATTGTTGAGGAACAGAAACGTTTGCCTTAACTTTCCTGGCACAATTTAAAATCCTACAGATGTGATCTTAGGAAATTTAAATAGAAATGGAGATACAACGTGATAAAGAAGGGAATTGTTTTATGTGCCTTTACTGTCCCCTTTCAAGCGCTAAGAATATTTAAGAAAAAATAATGAAAATGTATCTGCGATATTCACAACCGTTTCAGTTTCTATTACAGCCTTCGCCATACTGCAGTATTTTTCCCTCTTGTCTTAACGTAATTATAATTGGATATAATTAGACATAAATGTCTCATCGAGGTATGAAAGTAGGCGTCAATCCATGCGATTCCAGTGTAGTTCTATAAGTTCAACACAGCGCCCTGTCATCTCGGTAATATGTGGACCATTTAAACGATCCATTGTCTTATCGTACGTGAAAGGACTTGTCTGACCAACGTAAGGACTTATCTCATGAATATAAAGTTCTTAACTTAGTCTATAGTTTCATTATTTACTCTGAGAACACGTCGAAATGTATACAAGAAATTCTGAAGATACTGTACTTTGCGCTTTAAATTATACCTATTTTTACTTTCCTGTGTTGCTCTACAAGTAGTTTTATTAATGTCCTATATCAGCTTGTAATGTTATATAACTTCTTTAATGTTGTATACGAAAAGTATCGAAAATCGTCAGATTAGAGATTCAGTAAACGGTATTCGAATTTCCTGCCCTTCGGATCCGACAAAATTCTCGGCTTGGCTTACTACGTGATAGTAGATATTCGGAGCGTAAGAAGAATTTTACTTCTACGTATTTTCCTGCTTTTAGGGATTCCGCTTTTGTAACCAATGCGAACTCCGCAATACTGCCATCAGAAAATTCGGTGAAGTATTCCACACGCTCACTGTTACGAGCAAACTGTAAACTTTACGTTTTTTGAAACGTGCATTGTGATATGCATATGTAATAAGAACCAACAAAATGCACACTTTTTTACGTTAAAGATTTAATTTAATTATAGTGTCTTCGGCTTGTTTCGAACATCCAACTCTTCATCCTCAGGAAAACTTGTACATGCAGTTTTATGGTATTTCATTCATGCATCCATACAAGCAGTCTGGTCGATGCCGTCGACCAGACTGCATACGAAACTTTAGTGTACCCATTTTTTGCTTAGTGACACGTTATTCATAAATATCTGATTTAAAGTGACTAACTTAACCCTTTAAAGACGAATGGCAGACTGCTTTATTTAAAGGCCCAGTCCGTACCGCGCAGTAAACACTTTTCATCTCGGTATTAAAAACCAATCAGTTTGTGGTGTAAGTGGCACAAGTCGCTGTTTCTTCTCAGAAAAATACAAAACATAAATACAGTGTGGGCAGAGCGTACAGTTGTTGAATGTCAAACCTGATGGTGCATCACGTAACCAGTAGGCTTTAAAAGGTTAAAGACGAAATAACTTAATTCCTGCCGCGGACCACAGAGCGCCACATAAGCTGCTGGCAGCAACAGTGATCCGACAACCGTAATTCTTCCTTATAAGTAGAAATGTGTGATACCATCAGCTTTCCAAAAAGAGTTGTGACCACTGCAGTGCGTTTGCAGTGATAGTGAACTGATCCATAATAGAATTAAATAAAGTGTAAGTCTGATAAACATAAAATTTGTTTAGTGCATTGTTAAGATATGTAAAACCTTATAAACGTATTTCAAACAGAGAACAATATTTTGTACCTTTAATATATGTTAAATAAATGTCAGCTTATCTGGTACATACGTAAATGTGAACTTTCTGTTATTATATGACTGGGGTTGAATTTTTTATTTAAACGGGAATTTTTTATTCTTATCCCGAACATTTTATTTTTGAGAATAATTTAATATTTTGAAATGCTTTAATGTTTTCAGTTTCAAACTCATCAGTTGTGTTTTCTCTCTTGGAAGCTGCGACCACAAATGTAACACTTGTATTTTTATGTTATAACTTTGGGGTTGGTACTTTCCCCATGGAGGCTTGCAAGAAACGAACGCAGTACGTTAGGACACGCTGTTGTTACCATTAATGTATGTTACGTATTACAGTACGATAGTTGGTGTTATTGTTGTACATGGCTTTTGCAAATAACATAGCGAAATGAGTTTGGCATGTTGTTGGCGTTACTTTGTTCTGCTGTTTTCCCGGTCGCTTAGCTATTCACCTAAAAATGACTCTGCTTTATGCATTTTCTGTGGCACGTTGCCAGCTTCTGTCTGCAAACATCCTGCCCACGTTCCGCTCTCGCCACAAAATTTGCAATTCCTGGTGTAACAAAGAGCGGTACGATATTTGGGATGAGAGTTTTTGTATGGTGTCGTGTTGAGCAGAATATCGCAACGGGACGGTTCAATTAATGCTGTTGACAAGGGAACGAAGGAAGATCTTCAAGGTACGAGATTTTAGGTCGCTTTTTGCGTTTGTGTTGTGCGCCAACTGTTATTTGGACAATGGAGAAGAAAGAGCTGGACTAAACATTAATCACGCTTCGGACAATTGGAAATGCATCTAACATTTTATTCGGAAAACCTGAACTTGTCGTACATAGGATTTTGATATTAAAAACCTGTGTTGCAGGGATATGATAATATAGTTCGTGTTGAATTACTCCCCTTCCAGACGAGGACTAATTGTGACCATTTATGAGTGCAGTATTAAGACTTCGTCTCACCAGAATGGGGAAATTTTTATTCTGGTTTCTTAGTAACACATGCACAGATTCTCGTAAATTACGTTAGGACTGAACAACACCAAATACCAGACCGTACGATATCTCACTCCATAAAACAGTACTTTTCATTCGCGATGCATATCAAGTGTGATGATTTTCTGAAAGCTTGGCTATGGGTAATTCGTTTTGTCAGTATTTCGGACAACTTGTGTTGCTACTGACTGCGAAGTATGCCATTGACCTTGGAATTGGTTTGCGTGGGGAAAGCCGGTCGTCCATTGTTTCTGACCAGTAGGCCTATCCTATTTAGTCCAGTTAAAAATACGTCGGGCTGAACTGAAGGCGTGTTTTGTGCTTATTTCGACAGTACAGTTATTTTCTGTTCTCTTCCGTTTATTTAGAACATTGCATGTATTTGACCTCAGCCTTGTTATAAAAGAAACACCAAACAAATAGCGACAAGTATTTGTTAAAAAAACTATGTGATGCAGTGATCGGGACTAGTGCTTCTAACAGGATCTCTGTGTTTCTCCTCCGACCGGTAAGGGAATCTCCCCACACCGTGCAGATCAGCTGTATTCTCTTGAGTCAAACACAGTACTTCCCAAGATGCATTCCATATATATGGCTTTTCGGGAGTTTTCTCTACCCCCCATGTAGAAATATTTTATCCAAGCCCATATTGGGCACCGAATGATACTCTCCAGATTTCTGGAAGTGGACGAATCATAATATCATTATTCTCTTCGATATTATTCTTGTTTGGATTATAATTTAAATCGTTTCGAAAGTTCCCTCTCTTGCCTTCTTCAGGATTTAAACAGAACACCCAGAAACACCTAAGGACGGGAGAAGAATTACTTCTTGAAACGCCATGCAGCGTGCCTCAAACCTGCTCACGCAGTAGACTATGTCAGGCTTAAGGCAGATGGTCTTCAAACCTGCTCACACAGTAGACTATGTCAGGCTTAAGGCAGGTCGTCTTCAAACCTGCTCACACAGTAGACTGTGTCAGGCTTAAGGCAGGTAGTCTTCAAACCTGCTCACACAGTAGACTATGTTAGGCTGAAAACAGATAGTCTTAAGTCTAACCTTGAAAGTGCCTTCCCATTTACTGAAACATCTGTACGGTTCTATTTTCTACAGAACATGGCAGTTTCCATGGGATATAGAATTTTGTATCTTAAGGAGGCGTATTATAATTGCTATTTTCTGTTTGAGTGTAGTATATTTTCCTGAATTCCTCAGGATCACCTCAGTTTATGGACAGTGTCTGTCGTCAGGCATTCTGCGAACACAGCACGCAATACAGTGCGGACATCAAGTGCTACTAGAACCAAGTCTAGATATTGTTTGTTCGTTAGATAAGAAACCTAAACTCATATTTCTGTTGGTGTGCAAGTCCTGGTTGTCAGGGTCTGTAGCGAAGATATTCAATGACATACGGCGTACTATAGGCGACACTGTCAATTCGATATAACATCAGTGTGCCCTACCCTTTTGCGTTTACCGATCCTGGAAATCATTGAAAACCGAAGTAAGCAAGACAGGCAAAGTACTCGTACGTACGTATAACCTAACATAGCGGCGCTTTCGTGTAACCATAGTGGCAGTAGAAAAGCAATAAGTATTACATATTCTTAGTGTGTGTCTGAAGCCGTAGGTATCCAGCATGCAATGCGCATGTGGCCTGCCTTGCTCCACAGTATTTTTCCGCATTATCTCATAAACGCACCATTTTCGGGGAGGGGGGTGGGAAGTATTGAATATAAAATGTGTTTTGATTTTTTCTGTAACTTACGTGTGAAACGCTTTTCATTCTAAGAAGAACTCAGCGAGATACGACAAAAATGTGTATTGGTCTCCATGTGAAGTACCCGTTGTGCTTGTCCGATTTTATTTCGGCTTGAACTCTCCAGACATATTGTCGAAAAATGCTCAAATACCCAATTTCATGCAAATCGGTTTAGTGGGAGCCGAATTGCTCCATTTGGACATACGGGCGGGCGGACAGACGGACAGACGTGACGAAGCTAATAGTCGTTTTTCGCAATTTTGCTAACGCGCCTAAAGAGTGATTTGAGTTTGCTTTGAAGAGATATGCCATGATCAGTTTCATATTTATTTCGGAAACTTCCACCACAGAACTTATTTAAGAGCAGGTTATGACTTACGGTAACCACCACCACATCGTGCCCTTCAGTAACTACTGTGCCACGAATCGATCTTCGTACGCTTACTTGTTGGTGAAATATGTGACTTTGGTGCTGAAGTGAATTGATAATGATCAGAGTCTTCTGGAATATGACGCCGTGTATTATGTTAGATACATAATGAGGGGATTAATGATCTGTACTCACCCAATATTGTTCGGGTGATAAAATCGAGAAGAATGAGGTGAGCGGAGGATGTAGTGCGTATGGGGGAGAGGAGAGGCGTATACAGGGTTTTGATGGGGAAACCTGAAGGAAACAGACCACTTGGGAGACCCAGGCGTAAATGGGAGGATAATATTATTTTTGATAGGGGCCATTCCGTTGTGTATTAGTATATATATATATATATATATATATATATATATATATATATATATATATATATAT
>Ga0123354_10018465_pt1 | contig 10934 bp, 7 predicted proteins | sample TergutLab28metaG_2_FD_97872 | JGI IMG/M metagenome (GOLD analysis project Ga0123354, IMG submission 97872) | Labiotermes labralis P4 segment gut microbial communities from Petit-Saut dam, French Guiana - Lab288 P4 | ecosystem: Host-associated > Arthropoda: Insects > Digestive system > Gut ... | reverse complement strand
TATTTCTGATTTGGTCTTACAAGTTCTGACATTAGTATATCGCATTGAAGATTATTTGCTTCTTGGTTGTCTAATGTTTTGTCTTATACAGTTAATAGAAGTAACAACAAGACAGGCAATGTGTGTATGAACATAACATTGAGACTGTAGCCACAGTTATCCAGCACACAAAGTGCATGCAATGTATTGTCATCTGGCTCTACCATATTTTTCCATGTCTCATAAATGGCACGATTTTCGGGAAAAAATTATTGAACATAAAATGTGTGTCTTGATTTTTTTCTACAACTTTTGCCTGAAATATTTCTCATTCTAAGAAGAATTGAGTGCGATATAGGTCAAAAATGTATATTGGTCTTCATGTACATTACCTGTTATTCTTGTCAAATTTTAATTAAGATTGAATTTTCTTGACAGATTTTTTAAAAGTAATCAAAAATAGAATTTCATGAAAATTCATCCAGTGGGAGCTGAGTTGTTCCATGCGGGTGGATGGACAGACAGCTGATAATCACTTTTTGCAATTTTGCAAACATACCTAAAAATAAAATGAATAGCAAATGAAACACTATATTTTGGGACTGTCCCTGTATTCCAAAGATGTAGTGTTTTATTTGCTGTGCATTTTTCTGTGTCCTACTGCAATTTGTTAAATTTAAAGCATCAGGTGATGGGCAGAGTCTAAGAAGTGGACAATCTTAAATGTCTCCTCTTTGCTGTATATCTTTTAGCTCTGAGAAACATCAGAGACTCTGCACACTCATGAAAATTCCTCATAGACTAGAAGGAGATGTAGTGGGACTGGATGGTATACTAGTAGCAGTGATCTGTTAGGTTGAGTGCACAGAAAGGGTAAATGTGATCCTTGGATAGCAAGCAGGAGGTCATAGTGAATTGTGTGTTGCTCCAAATACAATGTGACACATGCATGACCATCAGGTATTAACACTTCACATGTCTCAGAAATTGACCTAAATTCTTTATTCATGATTTTTGCAACCCAAATATAAAGTTTTTAGTGTCCTTTTTTTTTAACAAATATCGGTCCAGCACACTTAAAACAGTCACTCCTGCTGGGTTTGGTCTTTCATGGTAACTAAAATAAAAGCAATGAAAGTGAATGGCAGGTGGTGGAATATGCCACTGCAATACATAGGCAGGAAGGCAGTTGTGGAATATGTCAGTATAATACTCATATTTCGAGTATGTCATATACATGTACAGAAGGGCTGACAAACCATTTACATCCTCTGTTTTCTGACTTGTATTTGTGAAATTTCAGTGCATTCATGTCTAGTGTCTGACAGACTGCCAAGTTTAAAATTCAAAGAATTAATTTTGACAGGTTGGGGGCAACATTTTAAAATAGTTAGAACTGAAAAGTTTTGTACCTGAGCTACTTTTTTTTTTTTTGAGAGGAAATGGTCTGAGGAGAATATTAGAACCCGGGAAAGAGGAAGTTATAGTGAAATGGAGAAAATTGCATAATAAAGAACTTTATAATTTGTATTCACCTTAGGTCGGTATTGTGATGATGTTTGAAATCAGTGAGAGTGAGATGGATGGGATGTTTAACATACACAGGTAAGTGATACATACAAAGTTAGGTCATGTAACCTTACTGGAAGACTTGGGTGTAGGTGGAAATGTATTGTTAAATTGTGCATACAGTTGACTGAATTAGACTGTCAGTTCATTAGTGGACCTTCATAAATGTGGTAATGAATCATTTGGTTTTTTAAAGTATGAATTTTTTTGCAGGCCTGTTTAGTTTAGAATGTGAGAATAGTTTATATGTCATGTTCCTTGACACCATGCCCCTGATTGCACGTGAAGGACAACTATTGCCTTTATTTCTTCACATCCATACTGCTGTAAAATATTTGAATGTTTTTACATGGGCTTTAAATAAAACCTTTATATTAAGGTAAATTTTGTTCCTCTACTTTGATGGGGTTTTCATTGTAGCATTCAGCATGTTTCCCACCGTGTCTGAGATCCAGCATCTCATAACACAGTGTCCATAGCTTTTACAGATGCTAACATTCACACCTTACTCACACAATGCAAGGTCACCTCACAGCACAAGCATGTCTTTTCATCGTTTTGCCTAGGTAAGAGCATGAATTTCCTTTTGTACTTCTGTGCATAAGCTACAGAGCTATTACATTCCTTAGTATTACTTATAATATGTTAATTGTTTTACAGTTGTGTATGTAATTGAGTTACACCATATCAGTGACCCCTTTATCAGCAGATTGAAAGAGTGCTGGAGTAAAAAATGTAGGCCCATGCTCAAAAGTTGTAAAACTTAAATGCTTTCACTAGTACGTATTTTAAAAGGACTGTATGCCAAACTAATGTAATATGAAATGGCATTTCATGTTTCAAGGACATGATGCAGTGACCATGACAGTGTGAGGAGTGTCGGATGTATTCATACTGTCAGTTGTTAAGATTATACTGCATTGGTGGTGGAGGAATTACATATGGCTTTTTGGCATTGGTGGATTGGCTGACAGGATGAAACCAAACTACTGATAAGAAAACCTGTCCCATTGCTTTGTCTATAACAAATCCCACATGGACTGGTGTGGGATCAAACCTGGGCTGTCATAGTTGTAGCCCATTCTGTACCTACTTGAGTCATGCATGTTCTCAGTGGATGTGATGCCAAGAATTGAGCAAGATTATTTATTGATGGAAAATGAAATTATTTTCACCAGGTTAAGTCAGTTGCTGGTAGCAGAATGGAGTGTTTCCTTGCTAAATTAAAGAGAAGACAAGTCACATTATTGGCCTGATGCTGTTATTATCTTAACATGTTCACACATATGGTAGGATAAGCAAGTGTAGCTTTTGCTTTTATGAGCTTAACTGTTATCATGACATATTTTGCTGCGCACTAAAGATCTACTCAACTCTCAAAGTTTTGTGTTTCTGCTACTGACTACCACTGCTGGAAGCACTCTGCAGGCCTTTACCTGGAACTGTGTAAATGCCACTTTTTGTATCTTTTCACACATCTTACCATGATTGCAGCCTGTGTGCTGTTAATATGGGATGGATTCATAAGCAACAGTAATAATCGGCAATTGTGAGTGTAACCAGGGGTGTTGTGGAAGCACAGTGACAATTACTGGCCATGTGTTGCTGTATTAACTGGGACACTAATGGAACTGGTCCACTGTCATGAGGGGGCTACCACTTGCCATATTTCAGATTAATTGTATACTCATAACTGATGTGCCCTCAAAGTTCACATTTTTCAGTCAATTTGAGGATGATACTTGTATTGTGATAATGTTTGGTTGTCACAAGAACAGGCAAGACAGTAGGCAGTTGTTGACTTGCTTGTGGTATTTGCAAAGTGTACAGAGATACATAATATTTTGAGTTTGTAATATGTATAATTTGTAATTGTTACCTGGTGAAACCAACGAACCCCTTCTCAGGAAAATGTATTTAAATACATAAACTAGAGATAGATTTATTGAAGTTAACAAATATTTTTGGAGTCTACAGGCCATAAATGACTCTCTTTCCTACATTCAATACTGACTGAAAAGCTAAATTTTAGTTAGAGGTTACTGAAAATTTAGTTGTAACTATTTCCCCTTCCATTTTCACGGACCCCTGAAATCTTTCCGTGGACCCCTTGGGACCCCAAGTTAAGAACAGCTGCATTAGAGAGACTAGATGGTGAATGCTGTGAGGGAAGTAATCATTGTTTGCTGTAAGTGTCAAAACAGGATTGTTGCTGCTTATTTTTGCTAAAAGTATGATGTAATTTCAGGACCACCGATTATGGAGCCAAGGACATGAATCCGAGCAGCCTGACAGTTGTGGGGTTGTGAAGAAACAAAACGAGTTTGTAATAAAACATTATGGGCTGTGAGTTATTAAAGGGACCAATAGGAACATTTGTGTTTAGTAACTGGAACACATTGCATGCAATGTAGGAATGAATGTGTCCCTCTGTGCTTATATTTAATATAAGAAGTTCCTTTTAAATGTCAGATTCATTTTAACAGTAAAAGCAATTCTGCATCAGTAAATGTGTGTGTGTGTGTGTGTGTGTGTGTGTGTGTGTGTGTACATACTGTGTATTCAAAAATCTAATCCGCACCCGAATCTAATCCACATTAGTTTTTGCCAATTTCTTAAATAAAAAAAAAGTTATTTTGCAGTTCTAATCCACACCAATGGGAAGACAGTGGTGAAGATAAAGATGATAGTGACTGGATGACGGAAAACAATTCAGTTATGAGTGATGACGGCGAGTATGATGAATAATAAATTATAAATAATAAATAAAATAATAAATTATTGCATTGTATTGTTCTTACGGCATGTACAGCAGCTCCATCATTTTTCCAAAATCCAGCCCACGACCGCGAATCTAATCCACATGTGATTCTAATAAGCATCTGATTTTTTAGCCCCCTGAAACTGTGAAAAGGGTGTGGATTAGATTTGAGAATATACGGTATATAAGATTGTTTGTCATTGAATACAAAGTGATGAAAATTGGCAGTCAATTTATATATTTTCTTACTTATGATACAGAGTGACAGATGAATACATAATATGGTGTTTTGCAAGTTAGATTCTTTTGCCATTATATGCGTCCTTGTACTAGATTCAGAATTGTGTGGGATATATAACATTTCAAAACATGTCTTCAGATGTTTGTCACCAAGGGTGGTTGTATGATGACATAAGTACCAGTCATGCTGAAAATAATACAGTGTCAAGGAAATATTGTGTGTAGATAATTGTTAAGTAGTATGTTGCAGTAAGTCTAATTTGCAGGAGTTAAACCTCTGCTTTCTTCTTATTATTATTATTACTACTACTACTACTGTTACTATTCCTACCATCTGCCACTGTGGTTGTGAGCAAGTATGCTTCATATTTTAAGTTAAATTGCATGAGCAGTATTTGAAAAGTAACAAATAATCCTGTTTGAAACTTTTCCATTCTCTTTGTATGATCTATTTAATGAGTTGTCAAAACTTTTTAAATATTTGTGATTTTGTATTGACAGCTGTGTGAACATAATGGTGATTTGCAATAGCTGTGGCCTGAGATGGGAACATTTTTTTAATCCACTGTGATGAAGGGTCACTTTGAAACATACAAGTATTTTATTTGTGACTGAAATGTGCATGTCCAGGTTTTTCGCTAATGTTATTTGAGATGTATGCTGTTTTGGGTTTTTGTGTAGCATAGAATAGTAGTTTCTTAAAGACGTTTTAGAACAATCTATTGGTCCCATCTCCAAGGAGGTTGTCCCGAAATGTCAGTAAGAAACCACCACTGTATGCTGTGTTATATCCCAAAAGATAGCAGATCTCATCTACACCAGCAGAAACCTGAAATCACACATAATTGTTATTTTAGTGGTACTGAAAATGCAATAAATATTTCTGCCACTTTGTAAAGAATTTCATAATTGTAATTTTATATTAACTTATCACAGTGAAAAAAATATACATTCAGCAGGTTGCGTTCAGAATTTCTCAGAAAACTTTGGTGCTCAACTTCTGAATAACTTGGATTTTGGAAAACAAGCCTAAAGCACGTATCGCTCTGAATTTTATATCCATGAAATGTAAAGAACTAAAAATGGAGAAACATTGAGGTGGACTGTTTACACATCATCTCTTTAAACCTCCATTTTTTTGGTGCTGATGTATCCTCTTTTTTTTATGGTAAATAAGTGAGATACGTCCTCTTTTCTTGTGATCGATATATGGTAACCCTACATTCTGTGCACTATAGACAATGTGAAATGTTAATTGCTGTTTTTTGGTTATACGAGGGTGTATCAAAAAGTTCCGAGACTGGACCTATAGACTAGAATGTATTTACTTGATTTAAGTTTGGGCAGCATCCCCTTCAAAATAGTCCCCTTGTGCAACGACACATCGATCCTAGCGCCGTTGCCACTGCTGGAACGCGTGCTGGAAGTCCTGTTCTCGAAGCATACCAAGAACATTCTGCAATTCCCGCTGGATCTCCTCCACTCTGTCAAAGCGGCGACCCTTAAGCTGCAGCTTCAAGTTCGGGAAGAAGAAGAAGAAGTCGCAAGGGGCCAAATCTGGTGAGTACAGCGGATGCGGAAGTGTGATAATGCTGTTGTGGGCGAGAAACTCACGAGTTATGAGAGCTCGGTGAGAGGGTGCATTGTCATCATGGAGCAGCCAATTGCCCGCGCGCCACAATTCAGGTTGTTTTCGCCGAATGTCCTCCCTCAGACTGCGAAGAACTGTCTGGCCTTCGGGGAAAATTCATGGTGCACAATCCCTTGAATGTCGAAAAACAAGATGATCATGCTCTTGGTCGCGCTGTGGCTCTGCCTTGCCTTCTTCGGTCTTGGGGATCTTGGGCTCTTCCATTGTAAAGACTGTTGTTTAGTCTCGGGATCATACCCGTAGACCCAACTCTCGTCCTCAGTGATGAACCTCGACATGAAGGATGGGTCATCCAGAACACGCTGACGAAGCTCTTGACAAATTGCAACACAGTGCTCTTTCTCTTCAGGGTAAGAAGCCTGGGCACGGAATTTGCAGCAACGCGGTGCATGTTTCAAATCACACGTGAGAATTGTCTGCTCTGTTCCGTATGACACATTAACGATTGTAGCATGTCCTTAATGGTTCTCCGACAATCCTCATGCACAAGCTGCTGAATTGCTTCCACATTTTTAGGTGCTGAGTTCATGTGAAGGTCGCCCTGACCTCTCATCATCTTCGAGTGATGTTCTTTCTCTCTTGAAGCGCTCATGCCACTCGAAACATTTCCATATGCACATCATATCATTTCAAAAGTCTTGGCTCCAGATTTGCTGAGTTTCACGCAGAATTTGACGCTTGCTCTCTGCTCCAGTATCACGTCCATGCTGAAATCGCAAATATGAAGGCACACGTGGTGACAAACACTCGTGTTGTGCAACTCCCAATGTTCACACAGCAACGCCACTCGTCATACTGAGTGGCACCATTCCCTGCTCCCAAGCATAGCGCACGCTTTCACATACTGCCATTGGTTTGCGTTCTATGGAACTAGTCCCAAAACGTTTTTATACACCTACATATCAGTAACTTACTACTATGCCTTGTGGGGATGGCTAATAAACTGATATTGGGTCTTATACTGTGAACATTATAAACAGAATTATATACTGAAGTTGACTTGACTTGGAACCTTACAATTTGTGGGAGGTGGGGGGCTGTTCAATGTTACACTTTTTGAAGAGCTGAGGGTGGCTGTGTTTAGCATCTGCTCTAAGCAGTCATTTATTGCCCATATTTGGAGCACAGGTTATATTCTGTAGCCTATTATTAATGGGAATTGTAATGAGGAAACAAATTCTACTTTTTTTAACAGTTGATGTCTGCCAGGGGTAGATTAGTAGAATGTTTGGGGTTCACTGGTAGGTAGGTGCATAATAAACAAGCATGTGTTAGTTTACAACATATGTTACGAATAAACATAAATGTACAGAATACATTTGAAACATGTGAAATGCAAATGTCTGCTACTACACCAAAAAAATCTGCATGGATGTTTTCTTGGGGACTTAACAACAGTAAACATCATGTTGTTCTCCCTCCTTGAAACGGTGGACAAAGCTTTGCTGCAGTCTCTGTTGTTACCACACTCCTGATATTCTTCTCTGAAAGTATGAATTTCTGTGTATTTCTTATTTTTGAAGAAGAAAACATAATCAATTCTGTCAGTGTTTTCAATCCTTACAATATAATGAAATTTGTCCTGGTTGACATGTAAATACAATCATTATCACTGCATTGACAATGATCATGTAGTAGCTGTATAGTTCTGCCTTGTTCACCTTGTGATGCTGTAGTGTCAGAACCCAGACCAGAATCAAAATTGTCATGTGATGACATGCTTTGTTTTCTAGTCTGCTGTAGTACCATATTTTTGGGTCATTCTTTCCTGTCATGTTGAATGTATGTGTCTTCTCTGGCATTTCTTTCATTGTAAGTTCTGGATTTCCCATTACAATTTCCTGCTTTTATTCTTTCTGAAACATTGGGGTATGAACATACATCCTTTGGGATTATATGTTTATGTCCAACATCACAGAATCTTCAGGGTGCACTTAAAATGACAGTGTGCTGAAGCATGGGAGAATCTATTGCAGGAATAAGAAGGCCAGTCCTCTGCTTGGATTTCATTATTCTGATCTGTTGACCAGTAACCATTGTTACTAAATGCCACTGGGCTGAAAGGCCAAATACCAGGTTTGTAAAATCCACTTGTTACGTGTGATTTAAAGTATGTATTTGCTGCAAGAGGGGTTGTGTCATAGGTTCTTGAGATTCTGCCAGAACCAGTCATTGAGGGCATGTTTTCATTTATCTGGGGTGTGGTACCATATTATAGGTCACTGGTTCCTGACATTTCAAGGCGGCATGGTGGTCTTGTCTGTAAAGGTAAAAGTATGCAATTAAACTATTCATTGTGAATATCAAAATGTACTGTTCCCCTCTATCTCTTCCCATGTACCCAAGTGTTCTGTCAAGGCACTTGAATGTTGTATGACATGCAGACCATTTTACCCCGCAGTTGGTATCTATCTGCCCCACTCTGCACTGGCTACAGTTACTTGAGGCTAGAAGGAATGAAGTAAGAGTCAGCCAAATTCACCTTGACACAGCTGGGTTCATTGTTTCATAAATCATTCATAATCACCAAAATTCCTACTGGTTGTGAAAAGTTACTTTTGAGGCATAAATTGAACTTAGGCTCATAAAAACGTTAATATACATTTACCAGATAAGCATCTTTGTAATGGAAATTCCTTGTAAGTGTAACCAACACCGTTTTATCAAATTTTTCTTTTAAATGTGTCTGTGTATCATGTACCATTGATCCACTCCTTTCCCTATTTTTGCATTCATTTGCCACACCCAGTGTTAGCAAGTTCTGGTGTAACTAGTGTCTTTTAAATGTCTGCAATTGGAAACTTTGAATGTGGCACAAGGTATATCATTTCTTGTAGTGGTTCACAACAAGGTTATTTCAGTATGGAAACATGTGAAAAATAGTTTCGGTAACAAAAAAGTCTGTGAAAATAGAGTTTTCAGATGTTCGGAAAAATGTAACTACAAAAGGTTTACTGTGTTCTGGGATATGTTGGTGTATGGTTTGGTGGTTGGCTTCCAGTGTTTTGGAGGAACCTACCGTTGTCATCCCCAAGGTGTGGCCAGAAGCAACAGGTTTATACAAAGCTTTGACACCTCACTGCCAAAATAAACTGTGTCATTTCCCACATGACAATAAGTCCTCATAATTTCTGTAATGATAAAGTTAAATTGCGCCTGGTTCCAATATCAAACTTGCTGGCAGAAAGTGCCCATGGATAATGTGAAGCATCAGATCGGTTGGCGTGATGTGACACACTGCATGGGCCGGTGTTTGCATTTAAATAATTCCTGGGGTAAAGGTGTTCCAGAAAGCCCAGCAATAATAATTGAGATGAAGGAACTGCTCAGCCTTTAATACTTTCGACAAATTGCAGGGATACTATGATACAGTACACACAATACAGGTACAAAATGGAGACATGTAGCAAATAGAGTGTATATGGTTATATGAAATGTAGTGCAATATCCTGTACAAAGTAATACGAAGTGAACCGTATACAGTAACATTAATTGTGCTGTACACAGTAATATGAAATGTACTGTATACAGTAAAAGGAAACGTTCTGTGCACAGTAATATGTAGTGTATTGTATAGTAATATGAAATATCGTGTACACGGTAATATGAAGTTTACTGTGTACAGTAACATGAAATGTGCTGTGCACATTAATATTAAGTGTACTGTGTACAGTAACATGACATGTGCTGTGCACAGTAATATGTAGTGTACTGTATAGTAACATAAAATATCCTGCACACAGCAATAAGAATTGTACTGTGTATAGTAATACGAAGCATATTGTATACAGTAACATGAAATGTGCTGTACACGGTAATATGTAGTGTAACATATAGTAACATGAAATATCCTGTACACAGTAATGCGAAGTGTACTGTATAAATTAACATGAAATATATTGTACAAACTAATATGAAATGTAATGTGTACAGTAATATGAAGTGCACTGTATACAGTAACATGAAATGTGATGTACAGTGTAATATGTAGTGCACTGTATAGTAACATGAAATATTCTGCGCACTGTAATATTAAGTATACTGTGTACGGTAACATGAAATGTTATGTACATAGTAATGTGAAGTGTACTGTACAAAGTAGGATGAAATGTGCTATACACAGTAACATGTAGTGTATTGTTCAGTAACATGAAATATCCTGTACACAGTACATAAAATATACTGTATACAGTAACATGAAACGTGCTGTGAACAGAAATATGAAGTGTACTGTGTACCATATTATGAAGTGTACTCTATACAGTAACATTAAATGTGTTGCACAGTAATATGTAATGTACTATATAGTAACATGAAATATCCTGGACACAGTAATATGAAGTGTGCTGTGTACAGTAATATGTAATGCATTGTACAGTTACATGAAATATCCTGTATAAAGGAATATGAAATGATCTGTATACGCTAACATGAAATGTGCTGTGCACAGTAATATGTAGTATATTGTGTACGGTAGTATGAAGTGTACTGTATACAGTAACATGAAATACGCTGTGCACAGTAATGTGAAGTGTATTGTGTACAGTAATATGAACAGTATTTTATACAGTAACATGAAATTTGCTGTGCACAGTAATATGTGGTATAATGAATATTAACAAGAAATAATCTGTACACAGTAATATGAATTGAATTGTATGCAGTAATGTGAAATGTGCTGTGCACAGTAATATGTAGTGTACTGTATAGTGACATGAAAAATCCTGTACGGTA
>Ga0123354_10018463_pt1 | contig 10934 bp, 8 predicted proteins | sample TergutLab28metaG_2_FD_97872 | JGI IMG/M metagenome (GOLD analysis project Ga0123354, IMG submission 97872) | Labiotermes labralis P4 segment gut microbial communities from Petit-Saut dam, French Guiana - Lab288 P4 | ecosystem: Host-associated > Arthropoda: Insects > Digestive system > Gut ... | reverse complement strand
CAGGGGAAAACTGAAGTACTGGGAGAAAAACATTATACAGTGTGGGTGGTAGATGAATGAATGAGTATGGAGCAATGATGGATGGATACTGACAGGGGAAAACTGAAGGACTGTGAGAAAATCATTATAGAGTGTGGGTAGTAGATGAATAAATGAGTATGGAGCAAAGATGGAATGATACTGACAAGGTAAAACTGAAGCACAAGGAAGCAAGACATTATATTGCGTGAACTGTGGATGAATTAATGAATAATGATCAATGGTGGAATGATACCGACAGGGGAAACTGAAGTACTGTGAGAAAATCATTATACAGTGTGGGTAGTAGATGAATGAATGGGTATGGAGCAATGATGGAATGATACTTACAGGGGAAAAGTGAAGTACTGGGAGAAAAACATAACACAGCGTGGTTGGTAGATGATTGAATGAGTATGGAGCAATGGTGGAATGATACTGACAGGGGAAAACTAAAATAGTAGGGGAAAAAAAGTGTCCCAGAATCACTTTTTCTACCACAAATCCTGCATGGACTGGCCCTGGGTTTGAGGATGGGTCTCTGTGGTGAGTGGCCAGTGACTCATGAACTGAGTTGTGGCAAAGGAATAATATTTTGTAGATCTGTTTACTGACATGTAAAATTCATTATTTACACAATTTCTATAAGCCTTTCTTCAAGGTCATCATGAATTATGATGCAGTAATGAAATCTGCATTATATATATATATGTATATATATATATATATATATGTGTGAGATGCATAAAATGAACTCAAAGAATTAATTTGTAGATTATACACAGCTGCTTGGCAAAAAATTCAAAAGAAGAAATGAGAAACATATTGCTAAAAAACAAAATTCACTGCAGATATGACAATAAAACCATAGTTAAATTCCAGCATCATTTTAAAAGCAACATCTAAAGGCCAGCAGCTTAACGATACCACATAACTGAATATACAATACTGCGAAACTGGCACCAACATGTAGGCAAGACTCTACGTCATCATGGAGCTAATGATGTCACTTCTAACAAGAAAAATACATAGTAAGTTCAGGGTACAGGTGTTCCAAGATTAATTAATTAAATGATTAATTAATGGCACATTTAAGACTGGAGGAATAGCCTCTCATTGTTTCTTAATGTCTGGCACTATATGGAGCAGAGTGCAAAGGTGTGCTGTCAAAATGTTAACTACTAGCTCACTTGTTGAACTCTGAAGCACCAATTTTCTAGCATGTACAAGACAACAGAGAGGGAAGAATATTTACCAAGACACGCGGACAATTGATGCGGGCGTACCACTCGAAACCATACAGACACGCAAGAACACCACTTCCTAAGGATAACAGCAGCCACACAAGGATGTTTCCAAGCACCAAGTCCTTTTTCCAGATGAACATACCAGCTGCAACCAAGACCTCCATTATTTATATAAACTGAATTAAGTTCAAGAAATCTGATGTTCTAACAACTGTGCTGCCAAATATTCGTCTTCTGGGATGTTACCCACTGCCATTATGTGAGTAGGTCCTAACTTTTAAAATATACGCAGTACCTTCATTGTCAGGGTCAAACATTCTTCTTGGAATGCTTGACATTGAAGATGAAGACACTACGATCCTTCTGAACATCATGAACCACTTGCCCAGTGACACAGCATCACATCCGAGAAGACTTGAAAATTCACTTTATCTTTTAATTACAAGACAGGCAATCATTTGACATAACATACAGGTATGTTCACATAGCCGCTGTTGCCATGGAAAAGCAATAAACATTATACATTGTGAGTATGTGTCTGTAGTCTTAGTTAGCCACCATGCATTGTGCAAGCACCGTACTACACTGTTATCTGTGGCCTGTCTGGCTGTACCACATTTTTCAACATTATCTCACAAATGGCACAATTTTCAGAAAAAAAGTTATTGAGCATAAAAGTATGTTTTGGTTTTCTCTACAACTTCTATCTGAAACATTTCTCATTGTAAGAGTTCAGCAAGGAATTATCATAAACGTACATATGTCTTCACATAAAGTACCTGGCATTCCTGTCAGATTTAAATAAAACTTTAATTTTCTCAACAAATTTTCAAAAAAATATTCAGATACAAAAATTTCATGAAAATCTATCCAGTGGGAGCCGAGTCCTTCCATGTGGATGGCCAGACAGGACGAAGCTGATGGTCCGTTTTTGAAATTATGCGACAGTGACTAAAAAAAAAAAACTGTGTTGACAAAAATAATCTCTCACTAATATTTCTGATTGTGTACAAACTTATGACTCAAATAAACATTAAAAGCTAACATAACCATCAGAGTTGTCCAGAACTACACACCTGCAATTCCTCCAAATGCCACAAACAGAATGGGATAGAAAAATCGAAATGTAAAGGTCAGAATATATTCATGGAAGATTGCTGAAATAATAAATACAATTTCAGCCTGAAAAAAACGTTTTCCTGGTACCAAAATCTCACTGAAGTCTCTGTAGATGTATGTGTACAGCCAATCGTGTACAATGATATTCCATGAACGAAAGTAGGCAGCCTGTGATGATGCAGTCCACCAGTCCTGTAACAACACCAGCAGTGTCAATCCTGTTCATTTTGTCAAAAACACACACACACTTAAATATTATACATATTTTAATGGGGAGCCAAGGTAGCTCAGCAGGTGTAGTGACTAGAATGCGCGTTGGAAGATACTGGGTTCAATTCTCAGCAGGAGCAAAAGATTCTACTCTGTCCCCCACTCAAGCTTCATATTATATGGGGTCAATGGGTGAAGTGGTCAAGGTGCATAGCTGACCACTAATCTCCATAAAATACTGGGGTTAAGAATGGGTGGAGCTGTACCTTTCCTCTCCATTAATGTCTTCATGGGATGCACAAGAATAACTTTAACTTTACATTAAATCCATTAGATACATGTCACCTTTTTGCACTTTATAAATTCATAAACAGTGACACAACACCCCATGGCAACCAAACCGGCAGTGAGCTAAATCTGCTTACTGTCTCTGAAGCAGTGAGTATGATAGCAGCAGCACTGCCTGTTGGTTATGGTTATACGTACCTTATAAAACATGCGGTCTGCAAAGTGCATCAGTTCAGCACAAGCATTCATCCAAGCATGAAGCGAGAGGTAGAACCCCACCAACAGATAAAATGTGCCGGGTATCACACTACCAAACACACCCACCACTACCATTTTATGGAATGGCTTATCATGGTGATTTGGAAGCCCAAAGTCACGATACACTGGTATCAAAAAGTGTTCCAAAATAAACGCCTTATAAAAAATACAACCAATCACTTCCATGAAGTACCGGACCACAAAATTCCAACGAATTTCTTTTGTCCTGAAAGGAAAATTGTTTTATATCTTCAGTGAACATAACCTGCAATTTTTTCTGAACAGCAAGGCACACAGATGTAAAAGCTAGTGAAAACACAACTGTGGGAAATGCAGAATACAATTTCCTCAGGCAAAGTACCTTTGAATTATAACACAGTACAGGCTTGCTTTTTGGGACTTTCACCTTGCATAATCACTAATACTAATGCCATTCTTGTGAGTATTTCGACCTTCTGTGATAACCACAATAACATTCTTTCAAATATTTTGACCTTTCGTGACAACCAATTTTAATGAGATTTTTTAAATATTTTAACCTTCTGTGATTACCAATTTTAGTGCAATTCTTTTGAATAATCTGACATCTGGTGATCACAGATTTCAATGCCAATCTTTTGTGTGTGTATATATATATATATATCCTTCTGAGATTAACAGTTTTAATGTAATTCTTTTCAATAATTTGACCTTAAGTGATCATAATTTTAATGCCATTCTTTTGAAAATTTTTGCTTTTGTGATCACCAAATTTAATGCATTATTTTTGATAATTTGACCTTTTGTAATTACCAATTTTAATACCAATATTTTGAATAATTTGAACTTTTGTGATCACCAATATTGATACCATTACTTCAAATATTTTGCTGGAAATACTAATCCTGAGCACTAAGATTATTATTAAGTTTCACTCCGTATAAAAATCTTTTGATATTCTAAAAGCAATCCACACTTGCGTTCTACAGCACTTATTTTCACATACAATTTTCTTTATTCCCAATCAAATTTAATTATATATGTACATACTTTCCCTTCTCTCAAAACTTAATTGTATATGGAAAATTATGGAATAAAAAAGTAAAGTAAATTAATCTTCCTCAAAAATAAATAGCAGATTTGTGAAGTATAGGAATTTAAAGAAACAAAATTATTGGAAGGATTGACATAGGCATTATTATTCTAAAATACTTACTTCTTAAAAAAAAACACCAAAATCAAAATATCCCTGCCACAATCTTAGGTCAAGATAGAAAATATCCACAGAGAGAAACACTTCTGGTGTGTTCAGATAAACGCAGCAACCAATGAACATTGATATCCTTTGTTATAATGGCAACTAAGAAAAAGACAGGAATATCTGCAAGCTTGGTAACCAACAAAACTAAAGCATCACTGGCAACATCAGCAACCATAACAACCACGAAACATTGGTAAAATTGATACAAAGGCAGCCACGGTAATGCTACTGACCAAAGTAGTCATAGCAGTATGTGAGTCTTCATATATACCAACTGTCATTTGTCTCTGATTTTAAACAAACTTGAATTTTCCTGATAAGTTGCAGTAAAAGTTCCCAACACATAATATCATGCAAACACATCCAGTGGGAGCTGAAGTGTTCCGTGCAGATAGGTGATAGACAGGCAGATGGGCAAATGGACAGATAGGCAGACAGACAGTTATGCTGAAGCTAATGTTCAATTTCTGCATTGCATTTTAAACACACCTAAAGAGTAATAAGTAATAAATAAATAAATACACAAATAAACAACCAAATGCGCAGTAACCACACATCATCACAAACAGAACACACGTGACAATGCAAACCTCAATATACACAAATACATCAGAACAAAGGTACAAATTTGCATTCTACAAAGTGCTGTAATCTGAAACCACAAATTTGTGCTTCTGTCTTGGACTCAAATCACTTACAAGTACACAGAAGACAGTAATGATAACTGCCAAATCAGTACGTTAAGTAGAAGAACTGGCTGATTACAAAAGGCATGAATTCAATATCAAGTAACTTCCCAGTACTGACCTTGGGTATTCATCTTTGTATATAAGAGTTGGGGCAAACAAGAAGTACAGAAACTTTGAGAACGCAGGACATGCTGGCATTTCTTGGGAGTCCCCAGTTTGATGAAATTTGTAGGCTAGAGCACGTGGTGCATTACTCCGTACAAACGCATAAGTCTTCATCATTAAGCGGATCTGAGGTGACAGAAATACAGTAAGGAAAGGTTAAACTGCAATCCTTTTACACATTTTGGACAAAAGCTATTAACCAGTATTTAAATTGCATTTTCAGTCGCACAAAAATTTGTAAAGCTCAATGTTTCAGTTTTCTATTGGGAGGGGGGGGGGGCGGGCATGTAGGGGGCCTTGTAACCAGAATACTCTGAAAAGCACCTGTGGTCCAGAACAAGTAAATTTGAAATTAGTACCACGTAATTTCAACAGCTCTCCCGTCTTCACCGGATATTTCCGATGGTATATCCTGAACTGATGCCCTGTTATGGATGTTAAATATTGACAGACTGTACTAAATCAAACCTGACAGGCACTATGACATTAAGAAATGTACCTCGAAAGGCAGGAACAACTTAATATAATTTAATGATTTCTAACTACAGAACTGAACCAATTACATACGAGTATGGCAGTAACTGCAAAAACAGTCTAAAAAGTTTAAAGTATGCCACAATTTCAGGTGTCTAATCCCCCCCCCAAAAATCACAGAATCACATTTCATTTTCATGTACTTTTCTTCACTTCTCAATTCAAGTCAAACTTTTTTTCTTTAAGACGATCCATCCCCTCATGTTTTAGATAACAAAATCACAGTAAATTCAATACATTCAATAAAAAACATTGGTGTGTTGGACTGAATGTACTGTGATTCTTGTTAAGACAAACTGTGTATTTTAATACAAAATGAAAGAACAGAAATGTATCCAAACATAATACGAGAAATTTGTTTCTAATTCAGTACCTGAGGAATGGTGGGTGGGGTGGGGGGTCACCTAACAATCACGCACACAGTTAAACACATTCTGTACAAACATTTCCCTATTAATTGAAGATTATGAACAAGCTGTTATATACTGAGGTACACAAAGCAAGTGGCACTGTCAACTCTGCCATGTTTCATAGCAGATCTCAGAATCTACACAGAGGCAAAGAACAGCACAAACACATCTTCCTTACCTGCTCCAATAGCAAGGCCACGGACAAAGCCGGAGGAACAAAAGAGTCCATAATTTTGATAGGAAGTACACACAGGAATGCTATCTGATAGACAACCAGCAAAATGAGCCAACCGTTATCCCAACACCTCCCACCTAAAGCTACAAACAAAAGAAACTCCAATGTCAACTTGAACCATCACATCCTACTGTGTTATAATTATACTTACACACAAAATCAGTGTGTACAACTGCCTCAACCAGGCTGTTTACAACAGAAACATAGGAAATAGTAAGGTGTACAGTGGTGCCAACTGACAATGTGTTCAGTATATGTAACTCCTACAGTGAAGAGTTAAAAGCAAGGGTCACTCCAAAACATGGCATTGGAGGCAGGCATGGAGGGAGAAGCAGGAGTATGGCTCTACCTGTGATTTACCTTGGCACTACGTGGGGTGGGTGGTTAACACATGATTTATCCCAAGGAACAGACCCAGCAACTATTGCAAACTACAGCAATATACAGAAGTATACAGTGTTACATATTTGGATTGGGATACTTGAAGGAAACGGCCACTTATGACACCTGAGAAATGATGGTACGATAGTATCAAAACTGACTTCGGAAAACGCATAATGGTGTGAACTGGGTAAGTGGTCTAGTATGGAATCCAACGGCGTTCCTATGAATGTGGCAGCGAGCAGATTCCATGCTAGCATAACCACAAGAGGTATGGTCGTCTGTCTTCGCACCAGCCACAGCTACGGTTTGCAAATTGTCAAACACACCCCCCCACCCCCCCTAACTTTGGGCACACAGACAGGAGTATTAGCATGTATATGAAAGTGCCCATGCGCATGAATGTGTACAACAGATATTACAATGTAGTGAATATAATGTCAGAGATGTGCTGTAAGGAGAGTAGGAACATTTTGTGTTCGTACAGCAGTTAGTTCAAGAAAACTAACTATGATATCCATAGTGCACAACGGGCTAAAAATCTATTTCATAAACTGCAGAAATAGAAATACACACTCTTCACAAAAGGGGTGATTTTTCTTTTGGGTTGGTACACTTGCACTTAGTGTGAAAGCATAAGTTGTAAAGATGTCATCCAACACCACACAACGGAGAATGGGCTGTGATAATGTTGTTTATATATGAAATATACTGCACATGTGCAAAGATATCAATGAAAAAGTTATAATGTTTGTGATGCTCTTTAATGAAATTATGTTACTGAGTTTGGTACATGAATTTAGAGAAACAGACTGTGCATTACATAACATCAAAGGTGTTGATGGGTGTGCAACATGTGAAGGAATTGGCTTTAAGAAGTTCAAGGGAGCGGGACTCAAGTCTTCTGGGATGTGCTGCCATATCACATGTAGTCCTATCACATTCATGTGTACCGTGCAATACACAGTTCTATCAATTTCATTCAGACTGTGCTATATGTAGTCCTGTCACTGTCACATCTCAACAGACACTAACATCCCAGTTCTAGCAGATTATTAAATGTGTAAAAGCTAACTAGAAAAACATAAATTTTAAACTCATGGTTCCGTGCATCGTAATTCAATGTTAATAAAAATCCAACCAGATACAATAGTATGCAGATATTTGTTTACTGCATACTGTTGTATCTGGTTGGATTTTTATTAACATAAAAAAACATACTTACAATTTTGAGTCCATCGATTCCGTTGTACGGCCCACACCTTGAAGCAACAAAACAGTAATACGGTTGTGGCCACCATCACCAGCCAAATAAAAAAACATCCTCTGAACCCTTGAAAGTTCCACCGAACTAATTCAATACCAAAATTCCATCTGAAAAAAAAAAAAGTCATATTTCTAAATATCAAAATTATCTGTACAACATTCTTTCAGTGTATTGAAATATTAACAAACCTTCACTTCCAATACTAAATTCTAGGCTCCAGAAAATATAATACAGTGCATTTATCCTGAGTAATTGCTCTAAGGATACACGTCATCTGGAACATGACACTGTATCAATGAGTTACAGGTTACCAATATTCCAAATGCCCCGCAGGCCCTCAAAGGGCAGCAAAACACTAACCCAGCAACACAGTTACTTCCTCAAAGACTGGAAACTTTAGAAGCAATGCCATAAAAACCTCAAATCTTTGCTTAAATGCGTTTATTCTTTGACAAATTTATATGAAACTCAAAATACGACAATGGTAAAGGTACGGTTGTCACTGCACATACTGGGTGGAATGGAGGTATAGCGACACTCATTGTTAACTTCGGCACTAGATGCCAGTCAGTGGCCAGCCTTATCGCAACCAATTCACCCACCAGGAAACAAGACCTCAGTACCAATGAAATAGGAGATTCTGTTGGCCCCCATTAAAATCTGTGGCCTATGTTGGAATTATATATGAATATACTAATATTTGCAAATAGTTGGCTTACATAAAATCAGTAGTATCACTGCAATATGTGCTAAATAAAACATATAAAATAATGTCCTATACAGCTGGTTACCAAGCTACTCTCTGTTTGATTCACGGCACAATATGCAGCTTCCAATTGGAATATTGCACTGTGTTTTAGGGATAAAGCAGACACCGTGAATTACAGAGAATTTTTGTGCTGACTGTACAGTTTATTGTATCTACATTATACTGAGTAAGACAGCACACACAAATCATGTGTAAAAATACTGTTTGTAATGACACTTCTAAGGTGTATTTCTTGTTAGCTCCAAAAATAGGAAAAATACATCTATTTTTTGCATTTTCAGGAATAATTACTGCACGATTAGAGCAGCCATGTATTTTTTTTTAATAAAAGGCAGACTTACTTTCCTTTAATAACAAGATCATACACTGCTGTGTGGATGAACAACACAAGAAGTATGACAATGCAGATATTGTAGATTGTTTGGATGTGTTTATCCTCATAGAGGTCTGTGAGAGGAGAATTTCGAGGCAGGAACTCTTTCTCTGCCAGACCACGTCTGCTAGGATTCCTGAAATGAAAATCAGTGCATATTACACACTTACACTATGAAATAACACACTTAATTTATATATGACAGTATGCTGACATTAAACAACAGGAAATCTTGTAGTGTAAAGAGCACTAGCATCATACACAGCAAATACAACATGAGGATAAAGGTCACATGCATAAACATGAAACACAAACACAGCTGTATATACCTACATTTCTATGAAACAAGACACAAATATTGTGCAGTTCCTCCTTTCCTAACAACGAAGTCGCACAATTGAGAAATCATGAACTTTTATCACCACCACAACATTCAATCCCTGACTTTCAAATTAAAATAATTACCTACAGGACTGACACACCACTGTGTGTGTGTGTGTGTGTGCGGGCATGTGTGTGTGCATGCACGTGTGTGTGCATGTGTATGTGTGTGTGCATGCGCACATGCCTGTGTGCATGCACACATGTGTGCGCACATGCGTGCGTGCGTGCATATGTGTGTGTGTGTGTGTCCTGACATCAAAGTGCCTAAAAAATGTAAAGCTATCCCTATACAGGCTGACAGTCATACGCACCGGCTGCCATTACCCCTAGCAGACATTCATGGTTCTCATCTATCTTAAAGGCTGAGTCAACCCCAGGGCCATACTGCAGCCACCAAAATCTCTATAGGATCTCAATATTGGTCATAAAACTTTAACTTTTAGTGACTGTCTCCAATGTAAGACAATTCTCCTTAAATTTTGCAAGTTCTGTTTATAATTCCTAGTTTAACAAAACAAGTTTAAAAATGTTACCTTGAAACATCCAACTGTAATATGAATAATGTTTTATCCCCACATTCAGAAGGCAGTAACAATGCTGCGTGCCTGAAGTTGGTACAACGTACCAACATGCAGCGTTATGTATTCATATAGTGATACACATCACTGTACAGTGACTCAAGCAAACAACAAATGTTGAAAGTTAAATCAGTTATTAAGGTGAGCTTTTACAACTTTCTCACAATCAACATGGTTCCCAGCAACATTATGGAGTGTCCATTTCACCACGGAATCAACACTCAAATATTCTGCAGTCAACAAACATAAAACAATAATAAAAAAAATATTTTTGTGTGTAGCATTGGCCTCTTTCTGTGAACTGCAGTAGCATAGATGGCACAGTGATTTGGTACAGGCTGGACGGTTCAGAGTTTGAACCCAGGTGGGGGCTAGATTTTTCACACTCATCAAGACTGGCTCTGGGGCCACCCAGCCTCCTGTACAATGGGTGTCTGGTCTTTCCCAGGGATGAAAGTAATCCTGGGCCATGCCATGGCTCACGTGGTCAGCTGTTAGCCTTTCAGCACAAAGGCCCAAATTCAATCCCAGGCTGGTCCATTTTGGATTTATAGCACAGAGATTGACACAATGACAGGTTTTTCTCCCAGTACTTCAGTTTTCCCCTGTCAGTATCATTCCACCATTGGTCCATACTCATTCATTCATCTACCACCCATGCAGTACAATGTTTTTCTCCCAGTACTTCAGTTTTCCTCTGTCAGTATCATTCCACCATTGCTCCATACTCATTCATTCATCTACCACCCACACTGTATAATGTTTTTCT
>Ga0123354_10018462_pt1 | contig 10934 bp, 9 predicted proteins | sample TergutLab28metaG_2_FD_97872 | JGI IMG/M metagenome (GOLD analysis project Ga0123354, IMG submission 97872) | Labiotermes labralis P4 segment gut microbial communities from Petit-Saut dam, French Guiana - Lab288 P4 | ecosystem: Host-associated > Arthropoda: Insects > Digestive system > Gut ... | reverse complement strand
AGGAACTGAGCCCTGGACTGTCCAGCCCATAGCAAAGCCACAATATTGACTGACCTATTCCAACTCTTCAGCAAAAACATGAAGGTTGTTCCTAAAACACAGTGATACTGATCATCAACAAATTCCCTGTATTTCACCAGAGTAATGATAAATATTAAGCATGCAAGTCAAACAGGCAGCCTGTTACTGTATGACCTGAAGTCAATTGCTAACTTTATCTCCTACCCTGAAGAAACAGGCAGCAGGTTCCTCTGAAACACTGGTAATGAGATACCACAGTGAGCAGTGTCACTTCCCAGAACACAGCAATCTTCAAGAAATTCACTGTTTTCACGGCACCAGAATTTCATGATTTATTCACAAAGTATCATCAACAACATCATCATCACCACCACCGCCACCGCCACCGTCTACGCCGCCGCCGCCGCCGCCGCCGCCACCACCACCACCACCACCACCACCACCACCATCATTAGTCTAGCGTTAGTTCTTGATACACCTGTTTCACAAATCATGTTAATTTACTTCAATTGACACATTCAAAATCCTGCTTTCTAAATTCCATTTCAATACTGTCCTCCAACTGCATCTCTTTATTCTGATATTTATGAACCATCATTTTGCATGAATTTCTCATTTTGTCTACATGAGTACATGTCCTATATATCTTATCAATCTTGATTTAACTATTTCAGGGTTTCTGTCAGACACAGACCAACATCTGTGGATATAACACTCCAGTTTTGTACTACTGGAGACCCTAACACTTCCCAATAAAAAGACAATAAGTTTATATTGACCGTGCTGCTCTTGTTTTTTGAATAAATAAACAAATCTGTCCCAATCAATCCAACATCCAGAAAGTCAAGATTAAGTTCAATGTGTAAACCACTTTTGCAGATTGAATTTCAACAAAATACTTTAACTTGGTGGAGTGGCATACAAAAAAGTACATAGACCCCAAAAAGGTTCGGTTAGCCTCAAAATATTATATGAAATCTTTGACAGCAAATAAACTAAAACCATTATATCAGATACACTAAGCCCATTATTTATCATTTGTCTTACAGCCTGTTCAACTGATAAAATTATATGCAAACAACAAAAAATAAGTAAAAAGAAAGACAAACTTCATGAAGTTACAAATTAAAACACAGTACATAATTATGAACTTTGTTTTACACTACACAACTATGACTCAGAACAATATTTACTGCATCAGAATAGACAGCAGTGTCTTGAAGTTCAAGAATGTTACATTTCAGATTTAGACCACGTGGCTGCAATGCTTGTATCCACCTTCTCCAGCTCCTGTATTATCTCTCTTCAAGCTCTCTCTCGTTCATTAAGTGAGGTTAAGTTCTTTTGTGCTATTTCAAAAGTGACTGTCCATCAACCATTTAATGCATTTGATTATTCATTCATTCCATTGGCATGGGCAGAATGTGATGATTCCATGCCGTTCTCATGAGCTTCTTCCATTCCTCTCTGTAATGTACTTTTTCCTGCCACCCTTCTCCACCAACTATTCCTCCATTTTCTCTCACCTCATATTGCCATCTATTTCTTGGTCTACCTCTCAATCTTGTTGTTACCAAATTCACATAAAATACCCTTTTCGGAAATTTTATTTTCTTCCATTCTCTGTAAATGCCCAAACCAATGTACTCTATGTAATCTTATTGTCTTCATTATGGTAGGTTTCTTAACACTTGCACAAACTTGGTGCATTTTCTGCTGCCAGAAACTGTCTATATTTTGTTACAAAGAGATTTTCATGATTTTTATGCATCTAATGTAATATAACATTCGTGTTATTAATATTTCACTTCTTTTTAGAACCAAAGGGGTATTGTATATTAGAAATTGAAATTCTTACAGTTGTGATTCTGATGTTCATGATAGATTTACATGGCAATGGTACCAATTAATCATGAACTTCTAGACTAATATAATGAAGACTACAACTTCTCGCACGGTCTACAGAATCTCACCTGTGTAAACGAAATGCACCACGCGAAGGTACTGTGCCAATGAAGCAGGGTGGCATTAACATTCTGCATCGCACGTATTAATCATCTAACCTAGAATTAGATTAAATATTATTGGATCTGGTATGTAAAAAAGGACTATTTAAATTAATTATTGTGAACAAGATTTGAGATCCTTAAGTTTGTCAGCATGGAGATACTGAAGTTGTGGGTTGTGACATCATGTACTGTGGCAGACAGGAACATGCAGCCTTATCTTCAGGGCAGAAGATGGAGATGGGCACCGTCCTGGCAGAGAAAATGCTCCAATTCAAGCTTCCTGCCCCGCACTCCGTCCGCATTCCAGCAGGCGAAGCATAGGGCTTTACACCGCTCTTTCCTCCTAGGGTGTGCTGTAATATTTGGCTACAAAACTAATGATGGTCTTCAGTACAGCGGGAAGGCGAGCTGCCCCTGGGGGGAGGGAGCTGACGAGTGAACTCCACACATGTATGGAGGAGAAGGTGATCGAGGAGATTTGACATTTCCTCGAGTGGGGAGGTGGGACTTTGAGTGGGGACCACCAGGCTGGGTATTGTGGGAGTGGCAGCCGCGGTTTTGACACTCGCGGCTGTTTTCTTCTTCTTACACTTCCCAGTAGCCCGTTTAGAGGCTGCTGTGAATTTCGGCTCAGGTTTTTGAGACCTGGGCGTCTCGCTGGTGGCGGTCACTATAGACTGCTCGGGCGCCTACCAGACCGGCTGAGGAGGGGGATTTGGTGCGGGTTTTTGGATGGAGGTGTGGTAGCCTTGACGACACGCCCCCCTCGGACGACGTGGTACCATCCGTCGCCCAGGTCCATCTGCTCGGCAGAGGGCCCGGCTTGCTGAGGTTTAGGAGCGGCAGGGTGGTCTGTTGCGACGCTTTTTCGACCACGTTCGGGCGCCTACTTTATAAGTATAATGGTAGGAAAACTTGCAGAAAAACAAAGAAGGCTTTCGCCATGTTTAGAAACTTAAATAACTGTGTCTTAGTCACACAGTAAGGGATAGTAGGATTTTTTTGAAGTTTTTAGGGTGGTTGCTGTATTGACAAAAGTGAATCTGAAGTGATACAAGCAATGATGTTAATATTACAGTCTGTGGGAGATAACAGCAAGCAGTTTGAACCATGTGTGCTAAGTATATTGGTGTATAACAAGCAGATAGCTTGAATTGAGGTAAGCTAACGTGTCCATTTTTGAAGTTGTCAATTTTAACGAAGTCAACTTCTTAGGCTGCTCAAAACCTGAAAGTGGTGCAGCAGAAATGTTGGCAGCTTGACACAATTGAAGCCACATGTCACTAAAGTGGGCAATTGTTACTGCTGCATCCCTTGAAATAGGGAAAGTAATTATGTTGAGTGTCTGGCAAATATTGTCAAGGCTGTCAATCCCATCAGGTAAGCAGCAGTGCCTTGTAAGTTCCGAAGGATTCATTGGAGGAACTGAATCATCAGGAATAGTGGAAATGTATCAAGAGGTCAGTAGCAGAATGTGTATGACATGTTACAGATAGGTTTGGACACTCAATTAATGACACAAAAGTGAAGAAACTTCATGATAGTAAAACTATGAGTGGATTAGGCCACCTATGAATGCTGCATTTGGTCTACTGCAAATGTACTGTGGTGTGGCTTTAGGAAGGAATCAGAGGAACTTGAAGTTCATGAGGAAAGTTGTATAGGTGTCGTTTTTGCACATTGCATCTGGAGACAGCAGTCCACATTAATAGGTGTGCTCTACAGGTAATGATTCATGGTGTGGATATCAGACACCAAAGACAAGTGTAAAAAATGACCATTATAAACACACCCTGCCACAGCCTTTACTAGATGCAGTTGAGCATGCATATTTACAATGAGGTCTTCTCCAGTGTTGAAGGAGCAAGGCATGAAACTGACCAGTTAACTCCATCTGGTGTTGAGTTTAAGAACTGGAATCAAGTTATAGGCCTGCCCCCACTGCCTAATGTGCCTTAATGATGTGGGTAGGGACAGTTTTAACTTTATTTAGCCTTACATTAGCCAAGCTACATGAATTGTTACTTTTCAACACAGTGTAAATGGAGAAAGCGATACTGGTACATTGTAGCCAGCTCCAGAAAACGCTCGGATAGTGAAGTTTACAAAATGTGCCTTTCCTTTCTACAGGAAAAATTAATCTTTCATCCTTTCATTGCTATGTACTTGCCTTCCTTTATTTTTCAGTCACTAGCCCAACATAAGAAGAACTTCAATTCATAGGTTCAGATTTTACCAAAGTAAAATCATTACGTTAATTTTTTTAAGATATCGCTGAGGGTCAAGCAGTTGCTCGGTGTCATCCCATCATCTGATGACAGTTTCATATTTGCGTAAATATTCGAACCTGGTGGATTATTATCCTTTGTTCTTGTAGCAGATTTGACAATTTTCTTGCCACTTTTCCTGACATTCTTTCTGCTTTCCTTATTTATTTTCTTGGTAACAGTTTCTTTCTGCATTAAAATAATTTTTTCTAGTCGCAGGTTATCGGGTGATTTTCTTTGGTCCCCTTACCAGTTTTTATTTCCTTGGTCTACAAATTTATGGTAGAAGCGAAGTTTTTCCTGGGTTGATCTTTTCTATATGTATAAGTAGGTCATCCGTCCCATGATGGACTATGCTTTCCCCGCTTGGTGGTCCGCCGCACGCTCCCATATCAAGAAACTACAAGTGCTGCAGTCCAAGTGTCTTCCCTTTGCTACCAATGCACCCTGGTATATTCGTAACAAGCAAATTTACGATGACTTGGAATTCCCCTACTTCTCTGACCGTATCAGATCTCTAAGAGTTTCGGCTCGAAGTTAGCTGATGTGGGAAACATGTTAGTTGAGCAGCTTGGCAGATATTTGCGCTGACCAAGTGTCGACCTGCGTCCCCTAATAAGGGGACATCAGGATCGCCAACTGGCCTTATTTCGGCTATGCTGACTGAGGTTTTCCGTGATTTTCCTTAGTTGTAAGGCAAATGCCTGGGTATAACAATTAAAGACGGGGCACGGTCCGCACTCTGTTCAAGTAGGCGACTTTTTCCCGCGGTTAATCCATTATTAACCTAAGTTCAACCACTCTGGGTTCAAATCCCAGTAAGCCTTCCAACCAAAGTCACTCCCCCCCCCCGATAGGACCTATTGCCACCTAAGCAACAGGCGCTAGTATGATCGCGTCGGACTTTTCAATGCGACCGGAAAATGTTAACGTAAGCAAAATCCATTTTAAGTTTGGGTGTGTGTTACTGAGCCCAGCGATGCGATTAACGCAGGCATGACTGTATAGAACGAAGACGGTCGACTTGCGCTTCGCGCACCTCTCCGCCCTGGGTTAGATATTTGGTTGGTTTTGGTTGGAATAAGGCCTAGTCAACTCCGAAACATCTAGAAGGACCAGTCAGCGCCAAAACACCAAGAAGGACTAGGCTGCTCGATACATCTAGAAGGGCCAGTCAGCGCCAAAACACCAAGAAGGACTAGGCTGCTCGATACATCTAGAAGGGCCAGTCAGTCCCGATACATCAAGAACGGACAGCCAGCCCCGATACTACAGGGAGTAATTTGTCCGCGACTAACACAATAGTAGGGTTGTCGGTGACAATCCAGAAGGGAGTAACGACGTTTGACATACATCACGATACCTGAGTGGACAGGGGCCTGCAACACTGCCGGATAACATTTCTCCACCGACCGAACTGCCACACATCCTGTGAACCGTCTTCTACGCATCTCGCTGCCCACTGCCACAACCGACCGGACGGTGCCGCCATCTGCCTGGGTACAACATCGCGCAACCGCACTGCGCACTTTCAACCGAGCAGTGCCACAGTGCAGAGCTCACGGAGCGAGGCTAGACTGACGTATCATATTCTCGACGATTAAGTAACAACGCACACAACACAGCACTGTAAGACTTTAAGGCAACATAAAAAACATTATATGTCTGTTACTGTGGTTGTCAATGCTACGACCCTACAGTATCCCACAGGGTCTGTAGAGGTCTTCATTTGATCTGAGATTCACCCTTATTTTTGGCATTCTGTTGTTGTCCATTCTTGTTTCATTATGTAGCCATTTTTATTTGTATCTTCTTAATTTCTTGCCAACTTTCAGCTCTTAAAAAGAACATTTCTTTTGTGGTCAAAAAGTGTGTATCCTATTGTTCTTCTGAAAAACTTCATCTCCATTGGTGTCAGTTGTTCTTTATTCGTCCAAATTTCAATTCCATGCAGAAGAATGGGAACAGCCAGTACATCATCTACTTATATTTGAAGATTTTTGGACCAAAGTTAGTTATAAAGTGTTGTTTACAATTCCCAGTATTTGAGAAACTTTTGCTAGTATTTGTTGAAATCTTTTTCATTTTCACAGGACATTTCACAACTGAAATATTTAAAATCCTTCACATATATTATCCATAATGATGTAACATCTTGCTGGGTCTTGTACTAAAAAATGCCATCAGATTTTTCTGGTAATATTTACATTTCAAAATCCTTTGCTATATTTTACAATTTAAATACTCCTCTCTGTAAATTATCCTCAGTATCAGGTATTATGACGTGATCCTCTGTAAGATGAAGTGTTTATTCTAGCAGTGATTCATAAAGGAACACCTTTTGTGTAAATCTGGTTCCATTTCACTCTCATTTCATTCATGTAAATGTAGAATAATGTTGATGATACAGGGAAGCCTTGTGAAATTCTGTGATTAATTATATGTTCTTCTGTTAATTTGTTGTGTATATTTACTTTTCTTTCCAGAATAAATTTCTGTTGGAATATACTTCCTTTGCAATATTTCGAATAATATGTCTTTTTTAATTCTGTCAAAGGCTTTCACACAATCAATATATGCTAAATAAGTTTCTAAATTATATCTTCCTTTTTCTGTAAGTATTTTCATAGTGAACGATGCATCAATACAATATCTGCCTTTTCAGATTCCATCCTGGCAAAACAAAAGCAACTGTTTTGTCTGTGCTTTCAATTTTTTATTGACAACTGCACTATATTTTATAAAACACATTAATTAGACTATAATTTTCCACCCTTTTTTAAACACCTTCTGTGTATATATAGGTATGACAACAAGCCCACGTGATCTTCACTTGGAAGGGGTGTTGACACTTGTTAGAAAAATCGGTGGCCCGGGACTTTGTGACTCCCTGTCGGCTGTTCAGGCAGCCGAATCCCGCGACTGTGGACACTTGCGGGGATTGTAAGTGATGGGGTTGCACAATACTCATCCGAGTAATGCAATTCTCATCAGTAACAAAGAAACATATATTCTGAACACAATAATCAATGTACAGGTTAAACAAAACACAAGAAAGAATAAATCCGAGCACCACCGGAGTTGTGGAGAATGTCCCGTGGTAGATGCCAACGCCCATGCTTCGACCATTCCAATCAGATAAGTGACTACTAGCTTATCAATAATCATTTTGCTCCATGTAATTACTTACACAGCTATCGGAAATTAATCTGAAAAAACAGGCATTACAACATTTTCGGCTGTAAGCCATATGGGAAATAAATAAAACAATTCTAGGGAAGCCAAGAATTTGGTCATTGTGAATACTGGAGAACGTGAGAGTTGGAGTTCCTCTTGCTACCACAACACAATTTAATTTGCCTATGTCTGTCCATGTATTGCTGACCAATCACATTTACTTTTACAAAAACCTCCATCCTTAGCAAATTCACTCTCCTACAACTGAGCCCCTACTGAAAGTGTTTAAATTAGCCTTCCAGCTGGTGCAAACTACAACATCCCTTGCACATTAGACGTGAACTCACACACATAACACTCAGCAGCTCAACACAAAGTCTTGATTGTCTTGCCACTTTCCTCTTACAACTATAAACAGTTCAACTGAGGGTGCCCCTCAGCTTGCCAGCACATGTGAGGTAGCGGCAGACTGTGGCTTTCTTTGTCAATATAAAAGGGACACTCTGATCAAAGTGGTCATATTAGGGAGGTGGCCTGGTCAATGGAAGGAACCACAAAACAGGTAGCAAATATATGACACATCTTTCAGATGATACATTTAATTGATGTATCTACCCTTCAATAGTTACGCTGTACTGTATGAAGACTGTATTGTTTGATGAAGTATGCTGTCTACAGGCACATAATGCTGTGTTGCCCACTGAAAGTTTACTTGAAATAAACTGTCTTGTGGTCATATTGTAAAGATGAGGGCAGTAGGTGCATCTCATACATCATTAGAGCCCCGTGAGGCTAGAGATTGTCATGCCCAGAAGACAGCATTATTCATGGTGATTGCAATGAGATCTTCAAATCTCATATACCCTTTGCTCCATGCAATATACAGCTGAACATATAATTTTATATTACCTCTTTACACCACAATACAGTTTCAAGCATATAACATTGCATGACATCAAGTTTAGTGCCCTGTAAAATACAATGCCATTTATCACGGTACACACAAAGGTTTCGGACAAATATATGCCTCTATCCGCAGGACACCTCAAGTTCCTCCTAATTTAAAATTTCAAATCACTATCTCCTTTCGTTTTGACAGGCAAAAAATGTATAATCCATTAAAATGTATCTATATGAACTTATCAATATAATTATGAACTGTGTACTATAATACACATTGTACATCCATACCCAAATGAAATTCTCACAGTAACATATGAATGCGTTAGTAAAATTATCAATGATCTACCATCCGCACTATGCAGCATATAGTGAGATGAAGAACCACTAGCATATACAGCCAATAGCAGCAGAGTGTACAAATGGCACATGGACTTCAACAGATTCCTTGGGTTTTTCATAATAACTGTTACTACACTGCCTAACAATCAGGTCAACAAATGTGGTATGGCAAGCAACATTGCTGCTTAGCTACAAGAGACATTCCTCAAAATGGTTGTGCTCTGAATTAACAGTGTCAATATTTGTCACCTCTCTGTTGATAACATTGGCAGTATCCTTGCTGTCCAATATTGTCACATGGTTCCCGGTCACAAAATGCACCTCAACTGCCTTCTCACAGCACTGCAACATAGCATGAAAGATGTCAATTTAGATCATATCAAGGCCAATCCACTTTATAATTCCAGAAAGTTTTGCTTCTTCCACTTTTATCTGTACTCATCTCATGGAAAATTGGACACCTATTTAAGTAAGTTAGAGTTGATTACTTAGAATATAATTGTGAAAAATGAAATTCTGATTCTGCATGGAGACTGGTACATAAATTTCTTCCATAAGATTAAAAAAAAAATGGAAATTAGGCTTTCATTATGAGAAACAGTTCAAAAAATATTGTCAATGTCCCGACTAGAATCACAAAATCGATATAAACGTTGTTGAACAATATTGGGATGAATGAAAAAATCCTTAAATACACTCTGTAGTATTAGATTTAAGATTGTCTCAATTTATGCTGAAGTGCTAAATATACCAGTTACAATCATCAATAATATGCAACACAGAAATAAAATAAAAATATTTTAGAGTAGATAATTAATGGGAATTTCTCTGTCCATGAAAACCAGGGCACATAGCCTTAAGCATATATAGAATCAGATGTAAATACAAATTTTTTATGTTTTTTGGGATGTCTTTTTTATTATTATGACACTACTTTTTCAGCCAAAACATTATATACGAGGGATTCAGGAAAAATTAAATCAATGAATGAAATGAAAACGTCAGTAAAATGATGCCAAATTTTAGATAAGCAATAGGGGGAAAAAAATGGACCTGCCAGTACAAAATTTATAATATACTGAAATTTACAGAATGATACATAGAAAAGTAATAAGGGAAGTAAAGACAAGAGAAAAAGAAAAATATATTAAATGTTAGTAATAAAATAAAGCAGTGTGGCAAATAATAAATAAATTGAAAAATCAACAAAATTGAAATAAACTGGGTAACTAATAAATTAACGAATTAGAAAAAGTTGCGGTACGTGACACACATGCAAAGGGCAAAGGTAAAATTAGAAATATGTTGGGAAGCAATATTCTTAAATTCTTAAGGCCTGTATTAGAAGATAAAATTGAAAAGATTACAAACAATTTAAATGAAAAATTTTGGTGGACATTGTAAAAGTACCAAATTTGGTTGTAAGGGAACATATGAAATTTATATAAGACACCCTAACAGACAAAAATAATGCTTTATTAGAGTGGGGCATCAATGCAGTAGAAAGGGGATAAAGAAAATATCCACAACTATGTAGCAGTTCTCTTTCAGGCCACAGAAAAAATCTATAACATGACTATAAGTTCCTCCGATCTATCAAAACCATATGATGTATTTTTCTTCATAAATTAGATACTTACAGAATAAGAAGGATAGCAAAATCTCATGTTTAAATCACATCTATCACACTGAAAACAATGTAATATCTACCAATAACTACAATCATACACAACACATCCTATTGCAATCATTTGTCACTTGGCAATTAGTTTAGCCGTGACCCATGTGGGAGTGTGATGTGAAGGTACATGATACCTAATAAAATTTTCAACATGAAGATGAAAATCTACAAACCTCTCCACTCCTACCCAACTCTTGCCCACTAGCAGTGGGTCCTGTTAAGGTGAGTACCCCATGGTAAGGTTGAGGTAAGCAACACCTTAGGCAGCATGGGATAGCGAGCAGAAAGAGCAAGGGGGTCATTTGGACCCCTTCATAAGGGTCTATCAGATAGGGTAGGAGGGACCCTTCAGCTTGGTTGCAACCGTCCTAGGAGATGGACACTCCAAAATCAAACCAAGGGTAGACGCTCCGGAAGCTGTGGTGAAAGCAAGTCGTATAAAAGATTAAACCCTGATCAAAAACCATGGCCCTTCAGGTTGAGGGTTTTACGATGGGCTAACTCCACAGCTTAGTAAAAATATACGCTTATGAATTT
>Ga0123354_10018460_pt1 | contig 10934 bp, 6 predicted proteins | sample TergutLab28metaG_2_FD_97872 | JGI IMG/M metagenome (GOLD analysis project Ga0123354, IMG submission 97872) | Labiotermes labralis P4 segment gut microbial communities from Petit-Saut dam, French Guiana - Lab288 P4 | ecosystem: Host-associated > Arthropoda: Insects > Digestive system > Gut ... | reverse complement strand
GCACCCGTCCAGACCAGCCCTGGGGCCCACCTGCAGGATCACTCTGATTCTGCAGGTGGGCCGGGATAGCTCAGTCCGTATAGTGACTCGCTTCGGGCTGGATGGTCCGGGTATCGAATCCCGGTGGGAGTGAAATTTTCCGCACCCGTCCAGACCAGCCCTGGGGCCCACCCAGCCTCCTATACAGTGGGTACCGGGTCTTTCCCGGGGGTAAAACGGCCGGAGCGTGGCGTTGACAACCCACCCCATCTAGCGCCGAAGTTAGAGAAAGAGTGGAGCTATACCTCTACTCCCCCTCGGGGCCTTCGTGGCTTGTTTTAGTGTGAACTTTACCTTTACCGACCCCTGATTCTGCAGTCGTATGTAGATCGGGATTGTCAAATGTTTTTTGTTGTTCGGGCAACTTCGGCAAAATTCGGTCTTTTTGCGGGGAACGTGGTGTTTATTCGTCACTTAAGGACGTAAGTGGATTTGTATCTGAGGTTTACTTATTTGTTCGGTATGAAATCTGCTCATAATGCTGCGGAGTGTCTGTGAGTTGCGTGGAAATTGGGAAAGGGAAAGCCCACAATTTTCTTTTGGGCGTCGTATTACATTTACGAGTGTACCGTGAAACCACGTGACATTTTGAAAGTAAAGGGCACTTTAGTACGGACGGCCTACTGCCTCACGGGGTACGCCATTTGCAATCTTGCATATAATTCAGAATAGCCCTACTGTCTTGTTAGCGTATCTTGTCACGTTTGCGGAACTGATCCTTGCTGAGCCACTGGTTGTGGGCTAGGCGACCGGGGTTCGGGGCACAGGCAAGAATATTGTCTTTACTACGATGTCCAGACCAGCTGTGGTGGCGCTGTGGCGTCTTGTACAGGAGGTACCGCAGCTCTTGGTGCAGAGCGCGGTGTTCAGTTTGAAGCGGGCCAATAAACTGGTCTTACAATACAGACAATGAATGCATAACGTAACAATGAGGCGCGTTCTTGTAACCGTTCTTACAGTGGGACAGCAGCGAGTATTACATATTTTGAGTGTGTAGTTGTAGCCTTAGGTATCCAGCATGTAAAGCGCACGTGACCCGTCTGGTGGTACCGTGTTTTTTTTACACATTATCTCATAAACGGCACGATTTTCGGGGAAAAGGTTACTGAATATAAAAAGTGCATTTTGATTTCCTCTGCAACTTTTGTCTGAAACAATTCTCATTCTAAGAAGAATTCAGCGAATGTACATCGGTCTTCATGTAAAGTAGCCGTTATTCTTGTCACATGTTAATGAAAGTTGAATTTTATCGACAAACTTCCGAAACACACTGTCATGAAAATCCTCCAATTTGGAACCAAGACGTTCCCTGCGAACGGACAAGAGGACGGACAGACAGACGAACAGACATGGCGAAGCTAATAGTCGCTTTTCGTAAGTATGCGAACCGACGTACAGTGCATACAGTTTGTCTGCGAGCCTACAAGGTCTTTGTGGTTAGAAGCTTAGATAGAATTTGATGGTACCTTGAAGTGTGACAGGGAAAATCTACATGAAATTTGAGATTTTCGTGGTGGTGGAGGAAACTTAATTTGTGGTATTCTGGGTAATGAGGCTGGCCTGATATGTGGTCAGCAACACTGTGGTAAGGTTCCTCTGTAATGCAGTGAACCCCTACATGACGAGGTCTTTGGTTCTCCGCAGCAGTGTTGATGAAGTTCCAAGTGTCTTTGTTGTTGTGCCCTTTCGAATGGTAAATAGTTGGCGATGATTCGGAGAAGCTTAGTGCCTCCATCGTCAGAGTCAGTAGTCCAAGAAGGGTAATATTCCACTTGGATTTCTTGACCCTGAAAATGGTGGCAGTACGATTCTCCGAAACGTCGGTAACTGATAATGGACATGGCGTAATATCCCAGAAGACTTGAATCCTTTACCCCTACAAGACAATGGCCTCTGTCTTTGTATTTAGGCAGCAGGTTCACCCAGTGCACTGGTAGCCAGGTGTATCACTGCACAGTGTCGCAGCCCTGAAGATTATGCTTAAGGTATACTCCAGTTGAAATATGATGGCACACGCTGACGCACGGGAGGGGAAGTGAAGGGGAAACTGGCGAATGGAGTGGGTAGCCAGTACCCTTCACACTACCTCGGAACATGGTGTACCCAGCATTACCACCGCTGATGCGCACACCTCGGCTGGCAGTAGTCGACTGAACTGACGCCCCCGCTTATTTAAATTGACTCGTCCGTTTCGCCGAAAGACGAAATCTGGTTTCTGCGCGTGTGCCATCACATTTAGACTGGCCTCTAAAACCGAGTGTGTCTTGTTTTGAACGGTCAGCTGACTGCGGCAGTCCTTACCCCACTGTCAACGGTACATGATGGTTTTGTTGAGATGTTCAGTTAATTAGTTCACTCATTGTGTTCAACACCCATTCACGTGTAGATAATTAGCATCTGCCTTCCCTAACCCCGACGTGTGCGACAGATCCAGTTTGTTATCTGTACTTACCACTCCCCTTTGTGCTACTCATTCTCTCCACACCTCACCTTTTCCCGCATGATGCCTCAACCTCATTTCTAACACTTGTTTCCTTTATCCCTTTCCAGTGGTATGTCTAAATATTTCATTAATTCCCCTTGTTTAACCCTCCAACCTAATTTATATTAATATTGTAGTTTTTGGGGAGTGGTCCTTTGCTGTTATCTCCAAGCTCAGTACTCATTCCAGGACTCTTCCACATTTCCTGTTATCCGTCTGTGTTCATGTTATTTACCCCCCTCGCAGGATCTGACGGCATGTTACTTGTAGCTTAGAAAGGGCGCTATGCACTCGCAGTTAAACTGGGCGATTTTACTGCGTGACGTCATACTTTACGGAAAAACAGAGTGAACTGCGCAGTTTTGACAGGCAATAGCGCAAGACTCAGAACTGCCCTTTCCCATCTTCTTTCACACAGAGAGCATCCCAGTTCACTCAGGGAATCCCACAGTTTCCTCATTTTACTTGCCGACACCACGATGGCATCATCTCAAGGCACATCTGTTTCTGGCAATTCATTCAGCAGATGAACATCGCATGATATATTCCTTTTCAAATACCACTTCTTACTTCACATTTTACGCTTTCTTTTCTTCTTTTCGGATAACATTATGGCAGATGTGGCTAGCAAACAGCAAACGACAGTCTTGTTTTTATCCACCACAGTCACACGCACAAGAAGACCCACAGAACTGACAAAAAAAACTGACAAACCTGTAGGGAAACCTGTGTTGTGCCGGAGAACATTCAGTTCAGTTTTTTGTGCAGTTCGTTTACATAGTTAAACTGCGCAGTTTAACTTAGGGTTTATGGGGCCCTTTAGGGTGTACGCAGCCCTTAAGACTGCATGATGCTGTCAATTAGCTGTGCAGTAAACCACAAACTGCCCCCTTTAAGCGCCTGCTTTCATCACCCACTGCTTAGTGCGATATATAAACATTTATCTTCATCAGCAAGGTACTGCATGCAGACACATTGGCTAGGGCAGGTGAATCTGTCACTAATCGAGCACAGAAGAAGCTCATAATTTGGGGGTGTCCACTTATCCTCTGTCTTTGTGTTGTGCAACTGGCGAATTGGTTGGTAGGTCCAGGCTTTTCTTTGAATTGTTTGTCTGGCTTCTCCTGTGAGATTCAGAGTAATGCTGCTGCCATGCATTCCTGTGTGTGGTTGATGCGGTGGTAGTGTGGCTGCAAATATTAGGTCCTTATTGGTGTCTGTATTTTGTACTGTTCAGCAGTAGACTTAGCACCATATTAACCACGCACTGATGTATTTTAATGGACTATTTTAATAGCTGTAACTTCAGTAAGCACTAATTAATGCGCTCCCTGATGATGGTGTAACTGTCACACCGAGACATGTGGGAGCTGTTTTAATGTAAATTTTAACTTAAACATTAATATTGTTTCTTAAGACAACTCACTAGTGCATCAGTTGGTGAATAAATACAACTTTGATAATATAAAGATGTATGGTATGTGGAGGGGGGGGAGACATATCACATTTTGAAACATTTACATGGTGCCAAGTGATGTCAGTCGCCCAGTGTTTGAAAGTAGATTTTCTTGTAGGTCCCAACTAAGAGTTGGCCTTGCTTTTGGCCTGAGGAGGATTGATGCTGTCTCCAAAGTGCACCATTAGAGTAGATTTTTATTAATTTTAAGACAAGATGATGGACAAAGTCCATGAAATAAATTATTCCAAGTACCAGTAAATATGTTTTTGTGTTTCAGGTTCATGCAGATGTTGGGGACTGTTGTCATATTACTTGTGCTTGTTGTCGCTGTAGTGCCACAAGAGAGGCCTCCCCTCGGTGATGTAGAACCAAAGAGGCCTATTGGTGGCGACTGGCCAGTAAGAAACCCCCAGCAGTGGGACAACAACGTGATCATAAATGAAGCGTGAGTTCTCACATAATGTAACATAGTTGTGACATAGCAAATAGCAGTTCTCATGTAACATAACATTGTTCTTGTGTAATACATTTTTTTTTATCATGACCCAACAGCCTTCCAGTGGGCCAAGGCCTCCTCATTATTGAGGATTCATGATCACACTCAGACACTCCACACTCAGTAGGACTCCTCTGGACAGGTGACCAGCCCGTAGCAGAGACCTCTACCTGACAATACGCAACACTCACAAGAGACAGACATCCATGCCCCTAATGAGATTTGAACCCACAATCCCAGCAAGCGAACGGCCACAGACCCACGCCTTTGACAGCGTGGCCACTGGGATCAGCACTATTATGTTCACCCATATGATTTATTTGTGGAATATTTTGGGTTTTGAAATTAATGATGAAACCATGAACTGAATACGGAGGGTAGCAAAGGCAAAGATGAAATTTATTCTTGCATTATATTTGATACTGTTATACTTGAAAATTTCAAAACCAGAGGAATGGTGCTGAAAACTGTAGTGTTTAAGTTGTGGTGTTTTGTATTAGGTACGCTGCATCATGAAAATGAGTTTAATACAAAATGTGAAGCTTGTACATAGCAGGTTTGCATGCATCAGTATTCTTGGATAAAGTTTTGTCAGCGATTAATCAAGGAAACTTAAGTGCATCATTAATTCAGTGCAGAATTTTTGTTTGACAAGTGCAGAAGGTTATATACTGTATCCAGAAAATGTAGAATCTCATGTTTTGAATAATGCAGTTGTAATGCAAAACCAACAGCAAAATTTATCTGTCCTGCATTTTCATTTCCCTGTGATGGAATTATTTATGCATCTTTTTTTCCAGGGCAAAATAAGCTGCATTATGACAGTTCAGGCATGGTCCTGTGTTTGTTTCCTGCCACGTTCTTCATTATTCATTATTTTCCTACCATACAGCACTGAACAACATTAAACATTAAGCCATGAGTTTTTGCATTGTCTATTGACTGAAAGAATGTGTGTTCTTGTTATCTTTGTTGACTGTGCGTACTATTTAGTGCTCTTGCTGTCTTTGGGAAATGAGTGTCAGCCTGGAGAGCCTGGTTGGGCTGTTTTTATTGTGGTCTGTTATTGTTAGTGTGCTGTTAGTTGCTAAGATTGCATAGTGTTGGTTACAAATGAGTGATCAAGTTGCATCCTTCTCATGGAAGCTGTCAGTATGTGCATGGAAATATAACACAATACTAACAAATAATCTGATTTACTAAACAATAATATAGAAAATAATACAATCATGAAATCTCTTACTTACAAAAATAATTTCCAATGCTTCAGGCTGGCTTGTTGTTACAAAATAAATAAATAAATATATATATATATATATATATATATGTCCTTAAACAACGCATGAAGGACTGCCAGTCCAGTAACACCACTTAACTCACATGGAATCAGCACAGAACCCTTTGGCCGCGCCTGAGAATACGTCAAAATGAAATTTTGCAACCAGGCCTAAACATAATTTTGACCAAATTAACTGTTCAGATGATCAGATTGGAGTGTTGTCTGAAGAACAAAATCAGGCCACAGGTAGGGCAGAAGAAGGGAGAGGAGAGAAGGGTAAACAGGTTTACACGACACAGGTCCATAATCGTGTTACTAAGGTCCCATGTCCGGGATTTGAGACTAAACACGGCACAAAGTTTGGACCATTGATGAACTGATTACTGACAGGGTATAGCCAGAGTACTTGCCAAATAAAACCGGTCTCACTGCCACTTTGTCTATCACACCCCACATGGACTGACCTCGGATTGAACCTAGGGCTTATGGTGAGAGACTGTAGGCTAACTCCTGGGCCATGGCACAGCCCATATGGTGGTATTCCGGGTTGTGGCACCATATATGGTCAATAGTGTTTCGGAGGAACATAATGCTGTCGTCTTCAGGGTAGATTATTTCCACAGTGTGAAGCAAACACTGGAATTTTACCCTAAATGGACCATGACAGCTTTCCTTCCATGTCTTTCCTGTTTGTCCTGCTATTCAACACTATAAGCCAAGCAAGTGACAAAGAGCTGCTAAATAAGCCAAGCAACTTTTTAAAGTGAAATTTTGTTCATAAGACTTCCTGTGCAAACATGTGGGACAGGAAAAAGTCTCCCATGTTATCCAGATGTGAATTATGCTAATGTGGCCAATACTTTCTGTAAATTTTAACTTCAGATTTATGTTTGAAAACTCATGTGACAACTCCCATAGTTCCATACCGCCCACACTCCTTTGCTGTTTCTCCCCATAGGAATAAAACTTCTGTCTTGAATTACAGGATAAAAGTCATGCCATCTGTCTCTGTTTGTCTCTTTCTCTCTCTGCCCTTTTCCTTCTTCTGTTTGACTGAAATTTTAAACCATGCCTAGAACAAACAGTATACTGCAACAGTTGATATTAGCCCCTGTGTGTCATTCATACATGTGATAGTTTACCCTGTAGACAGGGTTCAACAAATATTGGCTCATTTCACGAGGAAACAAAAATTATAGTGACCAGACATTCCTCCACAAGAGAAACCTGCCCTAAACCATGCGTCGTAATTGTTGTGCATTTTTCTACTTAATGATTGTGTAACACACAAGACAAATATTGTTCCTTGTGTCATATATTATGTGTATAAGATGTCACATACTGTTAAAATTTACTTTCTCTCATCTGTGGAGAGTGTATTAATGAAAAGATTTAAGGATTATGCTGAACACTACAGGTTTCTGATATCAGTATGTTACGTTTGACTACTTGGTTTTTTAACTTTGTCCAGTGTGTGATGTTCCCAAAGCTCGGTACTCTGAGAACAGCTCTTTTTATCAGACTCAAGTGAGCAGGTGCTTTCCCATCCTTTCTTCAGACAGTGGAAATAGATCCAAGTTTTGGGAACTTGCTATTTTTTGGAATACTTGAAGATGGACAGGAAGCCTTTGGCTTTGATTTTTCACTTGTTGTGGACGAGCAGACCAGTGGATCTTTTTAAGCTTTTTGTTTGGTCATCTCATAGGATAATGTATAATCTCTGCATTTGAGACAGTGCCATTAATTAACCTAGGCATTAATTGTGCTGTAGACTGCGAGTCTCATTGGAATCCTCCCCCACCCTCCTGAAATTTGTTTACCCATTGGTGTTGCAGGAGAGCTGAGTTGCAGTTTTGTTAACAGTCATGCAAATGACATTTGAGGCTGCCATTTGCATGACTGTTAACAAAATGGCAGTTGAGGCTGCCATTTTGTAATGTAGATTACTAATTTCATTGATGCAGTCCACTGTTTGTAGTACTAAGTAGGGTTTATTCCAGGTTTTTTGTTGTAATAAACATGTTGTATCTGAAATAAAGTGAAATGCCAGTTTGATGCAACAATTTAATTTATTGAAGTTTCTTTAGCTTGACATGTTTAGGGTGCATACACCCATCATCAGGAGTACTACATGTTAAGTTGCAGCATATGGTTTTCTGCACCCAGTTTGGTCGTCCTGAGAGCCGCTGTGTAGGTTGTGTGTACGGGTTGGATATGAAGATGCACGGTCAAACAACTCTCAGATGTTGTATCTGTTGGCATATCTGTTGCCTCTGATGAACAGAAATGTGAAGGGTGATGCTTCTACTTATGTAGCTCAAAGTGAATAAGTATTAATCTCTGAATTTAAATGTTGCGCAGGACATACTTTGTGGTAGCGAGTCGCATGGTGAGGCCGGGCATTGTGTACCGAGTGTCCGTAATGGTGCTTCAGGCTCCATTGCCACTGACTGTGAGAGTTGCTATTCAGAGGAATGGTGTTGAGATCAGTGGTGAGAGTCAAGATGTTAAGGAAGGGATCCCAGAGACAATCATCTTGAGGGTAAGTGTCGTGATGTAGACATGTTTGTGTAACTGTGAGGGTGTCATTGTGTAGGTACATTTGAATAGCCATGAGTGCATGCAGTCATGTAGGCATATTTGAGTAATAATGAGGCTAATTGTCATGATGTTTGTGTGTTTGAATATCCTTAGAGGTTGTAATGATGTAGGTGTGTTTAACAATGAAGGTACATGTCGTGAAGAAGGTGTGTTTGAATGAACTTGGGGGTAATTGTCAATATGCATGTGCATGTGAATAATATTGAGGCTAATTTTCGTGATGTAGGTGTGTTTGAATAATTGTTTCCAAAGAGACAAATAGTAATTCTTTTGGGAAACTGAATCCATGACCCCTTCCTTATGGTCTGCAGGTATGGATTCTGGCAGGTAAAAGATTATTCTTCTATCTTGGCTAGAACAGCACATATCTGCTGTGACAACATTGGCCTTTAAAGCAAATTTTCTGTACCCCCACTGACTAAAATCCTGATGGTAGTCATTTCTATGGAGGTCTTACTGTTTTTATTTATTTTCTGTATTGATTCAAATGATTATGTCCAAGCACTTTTATCTCTGTGGGCCGGGTAGCTCAGTCGGTATAGCGACTGACTATGGGCTGGACGGTCCAGGATCGAATCCCGGTGGGAACGAGATTTTCTGCCCATCCAGACCGGCCCTGGGGTCCACCCAGTCTCCTGTAAAATGGGTACCGGGTCTTTCCCAGGGGGTAAAGTGTGGCCAGAGTGTGCTGCTGACCACTCACCCCCTTCTAGTGCTGCGGTCATGGAAGAGTAGAGCTATACCTCTACCCACCGTCTGGGCCACACCGGGCCTGTAACGGGAAAACTTTACTTTACTTTTATCTCTGACTGTTGTGGTCAAATGGGAGGCACTCCTGATTTGTATTCAGTATGCCCTGGTTTCTCTGATCCCAGTTGCCATCAGTCAAAGGCATGCGTCTGTGTCTGATTGCTTGCCGGGGTTACATATTCGAATCCCACTGGAGGCATGTTCTGTGATATGCAGGTTCATGTCACTTTGTCAGGCTGATCACTCATCTAGCGGAATCCCATAAAAATTTGGCGTGTCTGAGTGTGATTGTGAAGTTTCGACAGTGAGGGGGACCCTAGTCCACTAGGGGCTGTTATGGGATTAGAGGAAAACATACCCTGGGTTCAATCTGGGTTCAGTCATTCATTATCCTAACTAAAGGTCTGCTGCTTTTCCTCAGTTTCTCCCGTCAAATGCAGGAGTAGTACCTGAAATGGGGCCATGACTACTTCCTCCCACATCTTTCCCATTCATTGTTCATTGACTGATCTACCATTCGATGCTGTGTAATGTGAGCCATTGACTGCATCATTAAATAAACCATACTGCCAGTAGGGTCTATTCTTAAGGGCTTAGTTATTCAAATTACAGTTTCCGAGAATGTGTGAGTTGTGTTAGTACAGATTAGCCGTTTTGTTAAAGTTGATTAGAGATTGTAAAAATGTATTGACAAAACATGTACATGAAATTCATATTTATAATTATGTGTATTTACAGATTCCAACGACAAGTGTTACTGGGACGTACAAGTTACGCGTCGAAGGCAGCTATGACAGGCTTATGGGAGGATTGGCATTTGTCAATGAGACGTACCTCACCTTCTCCCAACGATCGATGACCATTTTCATTCAGACTGACAAACCTGTGTACATGCAGGGGGAGTCAGGTATGCCAACACGTGCCTTGCAGGGAAGCAGTTTTGTACATCTGCACTGATGGCAGTAAAAATACAGCATGATTGCAGGAATTTTTTTTTGTGCCATGTCAGTTTATAAAGCCTTAGGCCATTTATTTCTTGACGGGTATCTGTCGGTGAGAGGTTGATGGGAACCTGATGTACAGGGTTATTCGAAATGATTGTTGGGGTTTTAGCAACTTGTCATACACAATACACTTCAGATAGGAGTGTATGTATTTTTTTATTTAATAGAACAACACCCCAAGTTTTTGTTACATACCTTACAGGTGCTCTATATGTGCACCCTTTGTGATTCTACAAACATCAACACGATAATGAAATGTAAGCACACAAAAGCCTTCTCACTGCCATTCGCCGCCATCTTAGTAAACTGCACTCCAAGCAGACAAATGCATAAATACTGCACACCGCATATCATAAAAGAAAACTATTGAGAATTTTTGGATCCATCGGTGCAACTACATACTCCTATCTCAAGTGTGTTGTGTAACCCCGACAATCATTTTGAATAACCCTGTGTTATGCATCTTGGTAATCAATGAGAACTAATTTAAACAGGGTGAACTTACTTTACTGGCTGCATATATTGAGAGCACAACATGTTTCTTTGCACAGAGGGTAGTGATTTGCAAGACATCACTCTTCTGTAATCAGTGTTGTGTTACGTTATTATTGTAGTGCATATATCCAGTCCTGCTATCCAAGCATTGTGATTTTCGTTGCTTAACCTTTTGACGCCTAATGTCAACTATAGTGGTCGTACCACACCGCTAACCTCTAAAGTTGCATTTTATATATTTATTCAACAAATATAGGTACTGAATATTTTAAACACGGTATATACTCTCTGTTTTTTTCTCTTCAAAATGCAGTTTGTTTCATAATTCT
>Ga0123354_10018459_pt1 | contig 10934 bp, 9 predicted proteins | sample TergutLab28metaG_2_FD_97872 | JGI IMG/M metagenome (GOLD analysis project Ga0123354, IMG submission 97872) | Labiotermes labralis P4 segment gut microbial communities from Petit-Saut dam, French Guiana - Lab288 P4 | ecosystem: Host-associated > Arthropoda: Insects > Digestive system > Gut ... | reverse complement strand
CCCCGGCCCCCCAAAGAGGGCCCCTTCCCGCTCGCAACCCCCCCCCCCCCCCCGGCCCGCAAAGTGTCGATTTGTGCGACAATTTCGTCGTTTCCTGTTAGATGTCAGGACGCTGACCGTGCCAAACACTACCATCTGGTTCTTACCTATAAAATTACTAAGTGGTGACCCAGAGACAAACCGTTCGAATGCTTCCAAAAACGCGCAATGGTACTATCACGGATAAGAGTTTGCTGTGGGAGTTTTGTCCCGTGGCCACAGATAAATGCCAGTTGCGGAAATATTGGCAGCTAGAGAAGATCTGTGGCAGCCAGTGTCTAACATGGCAGGAATAATTAAACGTGTAATGCTGCTAGTGCTTTCACATCATTGTTATGATGAGTTCTTCATAAATTTTAATTTCTTTGACGGTGGGTTTATTTGTATGTTCACATGTATATCCGTTTTGGAAACAATAGTATTAGTAGTACAATCGTGTCTCTTCATTCGTGTGCAGTATGAATTTTAGGGTTATGGGGCCTTCAGAACAACGGTATGAATGTCTTTTAATTGGAATGTTGTCATGATTGAAGGGTAACATATGCCGCATTGTAAAGATTTCAGGCTTTCATGACGAGTCATTGCTAATTTTGGTCAAGTTTCAGGGTGATGCGTGTGAAACACTACGTGTGACATCAACTTACGTTTGGGTAGCTCAAGGTTTGTGTTAGATACATCGAATTTTTTAGGAGTTCGAGACTTTTACGTCCATTTCGCATTAGCTTCGTATGAGAAATTCCTCTTATGTGTGGTTTTACAGTGTAACAAGAATATTTAATGAGAAATGGTTTATATTATTTTGAATTTTTCTTCTGTAATACATCCTGTTTTCCATTAGCGTTGTGAAAAATACATGAAAGCCAAATGGGATTTGAACTATTGAATTATGTTAGAAGAAAAGAGTTACAGGTTTCTCTCACAATAAGTATGGAGAATACGCTTGTAAACGACTTGGGATGACAAGTAACGATCAGTATTTTAATTTGTTGACTGTCAATTCTGTAACATACCACTGGCACTTATAAATCAAATCTGTTGTTTCAGGACCATGTTTGAAAGCAACATTAAGCAAAATCTTAGGACTGGGGATTGTAGCTGGCTCTGTAATGGGTAAGTGCGCTGTGAGAATGTATCAAATATTTTACCTTTTCGGTGTACAGGGCTTAGATTTGGTAACAAACCAATCTGTCTTGTAAATTTGAAGCCCTCACATTAGTGTTGATAAAGGTTTAAGTGTTCTGGAATGTTATGGCATGTTGAGTGGTTACTGATGTTTTAGAGACATATGTTATCTCCATCTTCAGAATGTAGCAGTCAAAGATGAACTTTGAAGACAGAAGCACCACTCCTTTGAAATTACCAGTTCTCATGGTGTAAGATTGCAGACGTTTTATATTAACAATCATTCGTACAGAGGATATATTTTTAAAGATAAATATAAATACTGACTATATTTCCCTACAGATTGATTCTGAATGAAATGCGAATCCATGCTGTAATGTGCTTTAAGACACTAAACAGAATATTAACACAGTAATATATGTTTTGTGGTTGGATTATTTCCAGTAGAGTAATTTGTTCCTCTTTGGTGATGAACATTTCTGAAAGTGTTTCTTATTTGCTGCTAGCAAAAGCCATGAACTCGGCTGTGATCGCTTTATTTGTCATTATTTCTCATTAGCTGTTACTGGCTATTACTTTTGTAAATTTTGTATCAGAACTGTAGGATGCAGAAATACAGAAACACAGAACATTTTCAGGGATTTTAGGTATACCTTCTTTATGCAGCATTATCTTCCTGAATTTTGTACAATTACTTGCATTTTTAAAACATAATCCCTGAGCACATTGATAAATACGCCTCTTAATGGCATTAATTAAAAAATCCCATCATGGTACGAATCAGGTTTTTATATGTGCAACCATTCGTGAGTAATCATAATAAATAATGAGATGCATTGTCAGCAAAACATCAACATTCATGAGTAGCCATTTCCACTTTCTTGTTATTATGAAATCAGCATCCTGCTGATTTCATAATAACGAGAATTGCTTAATCAGCCCAAGCAGTATAGTGAATGTTCCTGAAGTTTCCTGTGAAATTACTTCAACAACTCTTATGTCTGACATGCACTTTGTGGGGTTGCATTGCGTTACTGGGTATCACACACCATTACAAATCATGCTGCTGAAAAAACAGGTTAGAGGTTGCCAGTTCCACAAAAATGAGGAAGTGGAAGTGGCTATTCATGAAAGGTTGCAAATTCAAGAGTTCACTCTTTGCTGTGACACAATTTTAAACTTGTTCCAAAATGGGACAAAAAGTGAACATTAAGGATAAATTCATGTAATAGTGAACTGCATTTAGTATTTTAATAACTAATGCTTGAATTTTTTATGACCTGGGGACTGTACTTGTTGAGCATCACTCAAAGTCATTAACTGGATTAGCTCATTGACTCTGATGATGGACTACAGGCTGGATGGCTGGAATGTTATTTCTGGCAGGTCCACATTTTATTGGCACACTATACTTCTCTGTTGCCTGTCCAGGCTTGTGACAAGTAGGTGTGGTTGTCTTTAACTGGGGATAGTACATCCTTGAAAAGAAAACATTATCTTACATATAATGCCAGAGTTAAGAGAATATGGAGGTTTCCACCTCACTTGCAGGACTTTAGATAATAACATGTGGGTACAGAGTCGGTTGTATGCTATAAAATCTTATGTTTGCATGGCAGCTGCATATGATAAAGTTCTGTTATGCATTCAGTATGATCGATATGGAGTAAGTGTTCAACTTTTGGAGATTAAATTATTGAGACAAATATGGAAATGTCAGACTTTTGCTCTGTGTTGAGATGGGTGATCAGTGAGAAAATTTCATAGCCCTACTCTACCATGGTTACCATCACATAATTCAGTATATTGTAAATGCAGTTTTAATTTCTGAAAAAATCTGGTTTATAGCTGTTTGCACAATGAAATTAAGTGAGCAGTGATAGTAAGTGCACTTTTTGTAGGTCATCATATTGTTGTCATTGACAATGAAGGCATAGTCATACTGTTGGCTGTGCTGCATGTTTGGGTAATAATATCAGTGTAAGTTAGTAAGAATGTGGTAGCTATGAGTATTGTGAGATGCAAATCAAAAGTGAAGAAAGAAGTGCACATTTCTCTTCCGTACTTGATAATTTCTTAAGACTACCAAATGGTCACTTGCTTTCTGGATGTGTGCATAATATTTGCCGTGTGGCCAAATATGTGTGTGTTATGTGAAAGAGCACTTTTTTACATTTATCACAAATACAAATATAAATATTAACTACATGTACAACTGATGTCAGAGGATCACAATTTACATAGTTGACAAACAAATGCACACTGGTAAAATATGTTTATCATATATTATTCATTACCTACATGTTTTGGTCGCTGTTGCGACCATCATCAGGCTAACTGCACAACAATACTGATAAAATACAACAAACTGCAATATTATATAATTAAAACCAATTAAACAGTGTGGTCATAAAAATGTTAGATTATATAATGTGAAAACATATAACATTTGGGTTGTTAAAAACATTTATACGTATATAGTATGGCAGTTTGTTGTATTTTATCACTATTCTTGTGAAGGTACCCTGATGATTGTTGCAACAGTGACAGAAACATGTAAGTAATAGATAATATGTGATAAACATATTTTACGGGTGTGCATTTGTTGATCTACTGCATAAATTTAGATATTCCTTGAATGCATGGGTATGGAATAAATGAAGTTGATGTTATAAGATTCGTCAACAGTTTTTTGGTAGTTTATACCACAAGGGGACCTTGAATCAGTAAACTGGAGTAAAAAATAATTGACATTGACAGCTGTAATTAGCTATAGTGTGGAAGACTTATAGACTGGTGACAAAAAGGCAGACTGTAGCATAATCAGTGGTCCGAAGTTTCTGAGGGTTGGTGAAAATGACAGTCTTTCACTTGTCCTTTGTTTCCAGTTATTTGCTTCAGTAGATACCATGAGCAGAAGCATGAAGTTGGAAATTAACATTTATGCACAAATAAGCATGTGACATGATACTTGTAAGAAATAAAAACTGTACATCACAACATAGCTTGTGGCAGAACAAAACTGAGGGGCTGAGTACACAATTAATTTGAAAATCACACCTAGGAAGACAGGTTTTGATACATGTGAACTTGAAAACTTTGTGAGTAGGTATTAAATGTAAACATTGGGTCATTAGTAATTAACATGAACTTTTAGATGAACACTATGGGGCTTTGGCTATGGTGTATTACTCACTGACACAATATTATTGTTATTATTATTATTTTCATCATCATCATCATCTCCTTTATGCAGGGTATTTATACTTATATTCCTGAGACAGACTATGTCCCTAGGGAATACAGTGTTGCAGCTATTCTGTTGTTACTATTCATGGTGCTTATATCATTAGTTCCAGTGTTGAATCTATTGTACTTTACATAAGTACTTTCCAAAGTATGTGTGCAGTGCCCAATATGGCTGTTTTCTGGAGATCCTTGACTTCATGTTTTCCTGGTATGTTGCTTACGTATTTTCGGAATGACTTTGAAATAGTCCCAGTCGCCCCTATTATTACTGGTATCACCTTTGTTTTTACATTCCACATGCGCTGTATTTCTATTGTAAGGTCTTTATATTTTAGAATCTTCTCTGCTTCTTTTTAAATCACATTTCTGTCTCCTGAAATTGCAACATCTGTTAACATACATGTTCCCTTATCATTATCACAAATTATAATGTGTGGTTTGTTGTTGGAGATAGTTCTGGCAGTTTGTACTTGTTTATTATTATTATTGTTGTTGTTGTTGTTATTTGCTCCCCCTTGTCTGAAAGAAGGAGATTGTGTCAATTAACATTAGATGTTGACTATTCAAGTACATAAGCTGCTGTTACAACAGAGGTTTGTGAGATAAACAGTGTGCCTTCATGAGTCCTGCAGTGGCAGAGGCCATGTATGTATTGTTTATTGTTTACATAAATATAGACAGGCTGTAAATGTAGGGCTTAATAAGAACAACTGACAAGGACTTGGGCCTATCATCTTATCACTAATGCTGCCACAGGGTAACTAAGACCATAATTGTCAAAACTGGGACTACAGTCTGATCATAAGCCCTATCAGCACCTCAGAACCACCATGTGCTGGTTGATTGACCATCACTTGTGTCTTGGTGCTGGAATCGAGGAGTATCAGGCAGGAGGGACTTACCTGAAAACATCAGCAATTTAGCTGAAGGAAGTACAGTAATTTGGAGTAGGAATGTGCTAGGATGATAACATCCACAGATAAATGGTGCAGATGCTATCACTGTGTATGAGAGGTGTGTGGCCTTTCTCGCCCTGTCGTGAGATGTCCACACAACTACTGTCATTGCCAGCGCTTGGCCACATCTTCGATGACTTTAGTAATGATCTTTAGATTGTGATTCTCTCATACATTCTGGTACTGGTGAATGCTGCACGTTCTGGCGTACTTCAGCATCTAAGCGTTTGTTATACCACGGTTATCAAATGATAGTAAAACCTCAATTTGTGGCAGGGGTGCTTAAATTTCGGGTACCAGGTCGACCGGGCGAATAATGTTTTTGCTCTGGAACCTAATATTTTTGTGCCTTATGTATGGTACTTGCTGCGTGTCACCCTTGCGGCCCCTAGTAATTGGATGTGGCTTCCAGACTTTTGTAAAATTTGTGGACTCACGATTTAATGGAGCGCTGTTGAACGGGCTGGCTGTACACGTGTACCTGTTTTTACCTAACTGCGTGGAGTGAGTGATACATCTCGTGCACTTTGGTTTCAAGATACGGGCTCGTTTTTCTTGCGTAGAAAGCAAGTAACACAAGGAACCGAAGCCTTTACAGATGGCGATGATAAGAAAGAACAAGAGTAAATTACTTGTTAATACGTTCATGTAATGTATCGTCTTTTTTAGGCGGGGTCGCATAGTCGTTGAAAGCGCCTATGAAATTTGTCGTGTCCGTCCGACTGTTTGCATGTATCAGCACGCCTCCCTGTGGACGGGTTTCAGGTAAATTTGATACTGGGGACTTAATGAAAATCTGTCGACGAACTCCAAATCGGACAAAAATATCGGGGCACTTTGCGTGAAGACCCAAGTACGTTTTATTGTTGACGGCGACATCAAATGACTATAAAAGCCGCTCTTTTCGAGCGAAATGTTATCCGTTTGTCAGGATAGCTAAGGAGGTATAAACGTTACGCGAACGCGCCACAGTGTTGCTTTCTGCGTAGGCTGAAATCGCATCTTATTGTGACATTCGGCATTATTGGCCTCCCCCCCCACCCAGGCCATTAGTCCGTTAGATCGAGGTTTCTTTGTACTTAGTTCCGTTGAATGTGTTCTGTACCCCGAGTCGCTTCCTATTTATTGAGCTATAGAACGTTTCTTTTGTCGCTGTCCTGAGCACCGTAGCCGCCACGAAATGTCGGTCGGATACAGGCTTGCTGTGCAATGAAACTGCCGTGCTCGGTGCCGCGATGAAAGAAGACCTGTGTTGAAAAATGCAGTTGGCCTCTCCGTCTACAGTCGAGATGTAGAATGTGTGTAAATGTACCTCCAAATAAGCTTACCCTGTACGCTTGAGTGACGTGGGTGTGAGGTATAGGCGTGACTACCTTTTACTTTACTGTTACCTTGGTCTTGTGATACAGGTGATGCAATAATGGTGCATTATTGCGTGGCCTACATGCTAGCAGTCCGTGCAGTTGGCCTTTCATGGATTTCACAGATCTTAACACGAGGCTACTCGTGTTCATTGCTGAGTACGTAATGGATTTGCTGTAGATCTGGCGAGACGAACAAATTCTGTACAGAAATTAGGTGCAAACACCTTGACCAAAGCTATATAATCGCAGCATTTAAGCGCGTAGTTAGGTGCCACAAAATGTCGTGCTGGCCGGTCACGGGGAAAACCGAGATAAGCTGTAAATTGACATCGTATAAGTTCTAAACGATTCTGACGGTAGTACGTGACGGGGGGTGGCCACACAGCACCTCGCGCTACTTACTGTAAACAAAACAGGCAATGTACAGTACGTATAATGTAACATCGAGGCACGTTCGTGCAACCATTGTTGCATTGTACAAACAATACATCGCGTTTTCTGAGCGTGTGTCTGTAGCCTTAGATATCCAGCATGTAAACCGCATGCACTGTATTGCACTGCCATCTGTGGCCTGTCCTGCTGTACAATATTTTTCCACATTATCTCATAAACGGAACAATCTTCTTTTTAATAGGAGCCGTCCCGCTGTGTTGCAATATTGTAACAATTTATTACGTCAATAACACAACATATATTAATCAGCAACTTCTAAAAGTTAAAATCTTGGCAACATGTTTCAGCTACAATGAGCCATCATCAGGCCAAAAACGGAACATGGTTCTGGTAAATTCAGTGATTGTGCACTCTGTGGGATCCCATATCGTTTACATTTTATATTCTAGGTCTTATGTAGGCTGAAAGTTAAAATAGCGAATAAAATCTAAAATACCAAAATATTAACCATCTATAACCGTCAGTGTTGTGACATATAAAGGCAAGATAACTTGATGAGTTAATCGACAATTGTCGTGTAAAGCAGGTAAAATAGCGGTAATGTATCGTAAATATACAGGGTTATTCGAAATTATTGTCGGGGTTTTAACAGCTTGTCATACACAATACACTTGAGATAGGAGTATATGTATTTTTTTTTATTTAATAGAACAACACTCCAAGTTTCTGTTACATATCTTAGAGGTGCTCTGTATGTGCACCCTTTGTGATTCTACAAACATCAACACGATAATCGAGTTCGTTCCAACTGTTCGTAGCATGTCAGCGGTGATGGTTTCAGTGGCGGTTCTGATTCGTACCTTCAGTTCCGGGATACCTGCGGGAAGAGGAGGAACATAAACCTGATCCTTGACGTAACCCCATAGAAAGAAATCACATGGGTTGCATCTGGAGAACGAGGTGGCAGTTGTTAAAACCCCGACAATCATTTCGAATAACCCTGTATAATTGTATATGGCGGTTTATAGCCGAAGTCTATACATGAAAGATCAGATTCACAGATAAACAATATTTGCACTAAATGCTCATGGCGAAAAGTAGCCGGAGTCTATATTATGCTTATGAAAGATCAGGTTCACAAGTGAAACACACGCAAGACGAAGGTTGTCAACCTCAGTTACCTTACCTTCTGTTTACGTCCAAAGAAGAATCACACACAATTTTCGAAAAAAAGTTATTGAACATAAAATGTGTTTTGATTTTCTCAAAAACTTTGAAACATTTCTCGTTCAAACAAGAATTGCGCGAGATATTATCATAAGTGTACTTTGGGCGTCATGTAAAGTATTCATTATTCTTGTCATATTTTGAATGAAACTTGTATTCTCTGGGCAGATGTTCGAAAAATGCTCAAGTATAACGTTTCGTACAAATCCGTCCCGTGGGAGCCAGTTTTTCCATGCTGACGGACAGACAGACGCGACGAAGTTAATAGTCGCTTTTCGCAATTTTGCAAACGCGTCTAAAAATTATGTATTCAGGTACTCGTAGTTTTTTTAAGTTCACACAAGGCTGAGTATGAATGGTGTTTTAAAATATTTTGTGAAGAAATTGGGCCCAAAACTAACTGAAATTAACCTGTTGTAGTTGGATAAACAGAAGTAAATAGTTATCATGTAAGGAAACGACATTTCTGTTTATTAGTGCATATCTCTTGTCTGAATTGCCTCCTAAAATGCGGGTCGGGACGCTCATCTAGGCGGCAGCCCGTGGTACATTACATTTTGACATATTCTTATAATAAAACCAATGAGATACACTAATTTCTCAAATTTGTTTTTGGAACAGAACTCTACATGTTTCGGACAGGTTTTCTGCCCATCATCAGGAGTCTAGTACTGTATACACAGCAGTAGGTATATGTCATACAGGTTATGCTGACTGCTTGCTAGCAAGACTCCTGATGATGGACAGAAAACCTGTCCGAAACACGTAGAGTTCCATTTCAAAAATAAATTTGAGAAATTAGTGCATCTCGTTGGCTTTATTATAAGAATATATCACGATGCACGGTCCTCTGAATGTCAGATACATTTTGACAGTTGCCTAGCATTCCATAAAGCGTAAAGAACACGTTTCTGTGACTGGGTCTGTTTACGTGCCCGGATGAAAGGGTGGCGAGGCACCTGCGATGTTCGGTCCGATAGAGATTTTCTTAGTTGCAGTTTCCGGAACATGTATTCTTTTCCGAATACTGAATGTTGGATAAAGCCCGGAAGCCGAGGTGTCCCAAATTACTGTAACTCTTACAGGAAAAAATTGCATGAGCCTATGTGCACTTTATCGATCTGTCTGAGGGCAATGCATTATTTGGGACTTGCGATTATCAGTGTTATTCTTTGGATGTGGGTTCGCTGCAAATTAGAGAATGAGGTGTGCAAGGAAAAGTATCTAAGAAAACAGTCTGAAAAAAAGGTAAATTTGGCCCTGTCTACACCGTGAAGGCGTAGGCTGAATAGAGGTATAGCTCCAGTCATTCTTAACCTCGAAACTAGATGGAGGTGAGGGGTCGTTTTCACGCTGCGACCACTTTATCCCCGGGGAGACAAATCCCGATACGCATTGAACAGGAGGCTGGACGGGGCTCCCACAGTGAAATATTTAGCAACGTTTTGCATACAACTTTTTCTTGTGTGTGGTACAACAGCCAAAATCGGGACAAGACCGCCTGTTTTTGAGGTTTATAAATCGCACACAATTAGACCCAAGCGATAGGACGTCTCTGCACGAGCGATCAGCCCGTCGCTCCGGCTGCTACCTACACAGCACTTAACAAACACAAGAGACGAACATCCATGTCCTCAGCGGGATTCGAACCCGCAATCCCAGCAGTCGAGCGGCCGCATATCTACGTCTGCCGCCGGGATCGGTGAATGATGTATTTATTGAACTGACCATAATCGCTGTAGTGATTGGGCAATGGTCTGGCCGACCAAGGAATCGTGGTTCGATTTCTGGTAGTGGCAAGACTTTTTTTATTTTCGCCGGAACGTCCAGACCGGCTGCAAAGACCCACCCAGCCTTCTGTTCAATTGTACCGCCGTTCTTTCCCTTGGTGTAGGGGAGGCGTTTGCGTGAATATAACATCTATCTGTAGTGCCAGCTTTAAAAGCGAATGGAGTTATACCTCCACTTCCCCGTATGCCTACATGGCCTGCGTACGGATGACCTCTCCTTTTATGCACGTAGAATGAATTGTGCATTTACGGTCACAGTGTTTGTTAAACTACAGCACTGACAATTTGGCTTAAACCGGTGGCATGGCTTATCGCCTTGACCTTATTTGCTTTCCTCCTTATCACTTTCCTGCCTTGTGATCGTAGCCCATTAGGTAAGCCACGAAGCGGAACATTGAAGGCGATGAAACTACACACACGCTTTTATATTAGCATCGACTGCTCGTGGCTTCTGTCCGGAAATAATACGTATATGGAGCTACAGTACGTCTATACGTATTTAATTGCTGGATATTGCCTGTGTTGTGGGGGTTTAATGTGTATGTTACTTGATGCTTCTTAAACTGTAGGTGGGCTTTTTTTTTTCATTTTATTACCGTGCAATGTGATAACAATATTTATTAAGACCAACTAATTGCACATACTTGTCAAACCATTTAAAATCACATTATCTGATTAAAATGGATTTAAAATATCTCCTACATGTTTCAATCCCTCTATGGAATCATCCTCAGGGAGCGTAAATTAGTGTAGGAATGAAGTTACTAAGACAGACTGTACATGAGGTTATCTGG
>Ga0123354_10018458_pt1 | contig 10935 bp, 12 predicted proteins | sample TergutLab28metaG_2_FD_97872 | JGI IMG/M metagenome (GOLD analysis project Ga0123354, IMG submission 97872) | Labiotermes labralis P4 segment gut microbial communities from Petit-Saut dam, French Guiana - Lab288 P4 | ecosystem: Host-associated > Arthropoda: Insects > Digestive system > Gut ... | reverse complement strand
GGACGCTTGTGAGTGCGGTAATGAACCTTCGGGTTCCGTGAAATGCGGGGAATTTCTTGACTAGCTGCAAACCAGTTAGCTTCTCAAGAAGGGCTCTGCACCATGGAGTAAGTAAGTAAGTAACTAAGTAAGTAAGTAAATAAATAAGGTCTGCTAAGGACCTGTCAAGTTTTTTTTCTCTGTCTGCTGTAAAATCGTATACCAGTAGGTTACGTCAAATCGCTGCTTCATGAGCGATATGTTCGAACTTGCCCATTAACGCAGAAAAGTGCACAGTGAGGAGCTTCGTGCCTTTTACTCCTCCTCAGATGTTACGTTGATCACATTAGGGCTACGAGATTGACGAGACATGTGGCATGAATGGTAAAGAAGTGAAATCCATATAGTGTTATTCGTTGAAAAACCTGAAGAAGGAGATCGCTTAGAAGAATTAGGTTTGTTGGAGAGGATAATATTAATAATTGATCTGAAATAAATTGGATTGGAGAACGTGGGCTCAATGTTTCGGCCTTAGGATTGGAACCAATGGGGAAGGTTATGGGGGGGGGGACGAATGTGATAACCTCAATGACATATTGGCTTTCATAGACTGAGGGGAATTTTTTGAGTAACTGAGAAAATATTAGCTTCTTAATAAGGGTTTTGCTTCTTTGGAGTTAGTAGTTACTAATAGAAATTAAAAACGAAAGTAGTACAAATGTTTTCTTGAGTCGGTATTAGTGTCCACATATCACAAGATATTCCTGTGGTTATCAAAGCCACTTAGTGCATGTTCTTATACCATGAAGTTAAGGAACTTGTAGAATGCGGCTGTCTTTCTAGAATATCACTTCAAGTTATTGACGTTAGATATAGTTGAAGAATTGTTATTTTAACAATTTGCCGTTGAAGTTTTAATGGGCTTTATACTGGCCACAAACAACCACAGTCTGTTCCTACCAGATCCTACCCACCTACACTTTCCAAATATTTTGTCTTTCATATTAACTCGGCAATTGACAAAACATCGTAAATTATCCGAGAAAAGAAACAATTCGAACTCAACAGGGTGGCTTCCTTATAGGTCTAACAATAAGAATATTTTGTCTGTGATTTTTTCCTTTAAAGTTCGCGCCATAGTGAAGTGCTACTGTTGGAATATTCACATAGGTCTGTGTGACGGTGCACTTCATCTTCATGTACTGCCTGCAACTGAATATTACATCGCGTCACTATAAAGCATGTTCATTATTCAGAAAACAAAATGGAATGGTATTAAAAGAGAATAAAGTGTACAATCTCACGTTATTATTCTTTTCTTTCTACCACCACAGCTGTTTAAAGCAAAGTTTTTGCCATAAAAGTTCACACCCTACATCCATAAATGAGGTTAGGTCGTTAAATAAACGAAATAGAACCAAGCAAATACTTGAGAAAAGAAAGAGATGAGGAGACCAGAGTCCCAGTGTTGTGTTATTATGGAGGTGATTACAGTGCTGCCAACTCGTTGAAACTTTTATAACTAACTCTGTTCCACCACATCAGACCATATTGTTGAAATCTCCAGGGTTGACCATGCAAGTCATTCTACTAAATGAATTTAAAGGCCTTAGCCAGGTGATGGCTGTTGACGTATGTCTTTTCAGAAGCTTGGATTATTTCTTCGTGGGAATTATGTTTGATATCTGCATGTGTTTGTCCAGCCGCTGATTCGAATACATTAAGCAGGGTCTGTGGGTCCTAATAAATCAATATTTGTGAAATTCGGCGTTGCCTTCATCTTCAAGGGTTAATGGGCCCCATAACTGAATGACACATAAGCGCATCGCAGAAGACCTTGAAGCCTGAACACGAGAACAGCTGAACGGATCATCATGAAATTTGATATCGGAAAGTTTTACTAAAAACTGTTCAGCCCTTTCAGTTTTCTTTCTTATCACACAGTTTTAACCTCCGCTTTACATAAAACTATGCCTACTTTCCAGCGCACAGGCATCCGTTTTCTGTGCATTTACACTTTCTATTACCGTTTTGGACCCAAAGTAAGAATAAACTTTGTATAATTTAAGTGCAAAATGGAACTTTGTTACTCGAGATAGCTTAATATTCTCCGTGCCCTATGAACACTACTACATCCGTGCGTAAGAGAACTGCGCAAATACTGTAGCCCTTTTGCTAGGATTTCCATAGGAATGAATGGGCTATAAAATGTCAGCAGCGTTGTTTGTGCTGTGTCGCGGATCAAGCTGGTAGTTAGTCTTCGGCCTGTCATCAGGGATGCTCGAATTCAATCTAAAGCTATTCCAAGAGAGATTTTTTGTGGCCAATGTGACAATGGGACAGTTATTTCCCTCAAATACTCAAGCTTTCCGCTTTCAATATCATTCCGTCAATGCACCATTATAATTCATTCATCTGTCACCGACGCCATAGATAACTCCTTGATTAAGAGAGTAATTGAATAACACGTTTCCAAAGTGTTAACTTCCAGAGATAAAAATACCTACCTCTTAATATCTGCAGCCGTTGTGCGAACTTCTGTGTTGGGTGTACACCAGCGCTAAGTGAAGTTAGTGTATGACCACGGATGTTAACGTGATAGCTCACCAACACATTTATGTGTGCAAGCAACGTAAGTGGTGTTAAAATCTATACAGCCAAATCCTTGGAAACCCTGAAGTGTCATTCTAATCTCAAATTAGGCTGGCATTATGTTCATAAACTACGTATTATCGGGGAGCAGTGTAGACAGTAGACTATACCGGAGCGGCATATATCCCGGGGGGTTATAATTGAAAGCCATATCAACATACGCGGAGGCGATTTACGTATATATTTGCGTGTTTGTCGGGGAAGTGTGCTTGCAGGTTGCTGGTTACAGCCCAATCCGGCAGTAACAGTGCTTTATATGAACTGATATTCTTGTTGGAATTAACTCAATTTTGTGAAGTGCTACTGAACTGGACTTTGTCTTCAGGTGAGAAAGAGATAAGAACGTGCCTTCAGAGGTTTTGGACAGTCCTGTTGAAGAGCACGTGTGACTGTAAGGTAGACCCTTAGTTTTATTGCGTATTATGAAGCGGTAGTGGAAAAATGTAGCTGACAAATTAACTTTTGAAATTTGTATTCGCGAATAGGAGTTGGCCTACTCCGTCTGAAATACAAATGCGAGTAATATACTTGGATACGTAACACAAAAACTTCTTCAGTTTTATAAACTGCGCCCTGTTTTAATATTATAGTACTGTCATAACCAGCAACATACCGGGTACAAGCTAAGCTATTACTCTGGCAGTGTCCCTTCCTAAATATGGACTCACGGTGCTAGAAACTTAACAACTTCTCATAAATCGTCTTCTCCCAGTGTATGTACGTAATAAGGGCCCGTTTGAAGCTGGTACAGTACACGCGGCTGCATAGGGCACCACGGCTTAAGGGTCACGAAGATGCTGGCTATATTTCGGGTTTTTTTTTCTGAACACATTTTTACCCATTCATTCCAGTCTGTCTTACGCCAGGGACGTAGCTTGTTCCAAGGCGAGTTCTTCACGGAGTGCGATCTATTGATTCATCTTTCGATTCCCAGTACCCTCACCTTTCCCTCAAGTCATCCAGAAGCGTCTTATGTCTTCTTCCTCGTCTCCTCATCACTTCAGTACTGCTATCTTTTCTTCAGTAACATGTTTTAGAAGGCATTTACTACACAATAAGTTACGAATGCAGTTTGCCTTCTTTTTTTTTTACTTTAAGTGAGACGTTCCTTTCCTCCCTGCCTGTACGTAGTACTTCTTACATTTTTATAGAGTTCTAATTCTTATTTGTCCGGTCTGGATTGCCAGTTGAGCACTGCACATTCGTAAGTCTCCCCAAATTTGTTTCGCATTGGGCCCAGAAATATCTTGAACCGGTCCTACCACGGTACGTGAGACATATTCATACACCCGCTCACAGTGCACACCGTCCGTGGCTCTCAGTACCTGGACAAGTAATAATGATAACGTAGAAGTGTAAGGACAGAAGTTGCTAGTGTTCACGTGTTCACATCGTTGCAGGTGTTATATGATGCCGTGTCACTCCTTAACCGGTTCTCGGCATTTTAAACAACCCAATGGTCTCGAAAGGTCGGAACCCAATTACCCAAGAGGCGGCGTCATATCGTGCCAGAGCGGGAACGTCGTCACAGAAATTATTTTAGTAAGAAAAGTTCGGAAAATTGCCTTTGCCCTTGCGGTTTTCGAAAGCGAATCGTTGGTGGGGTATACCCAAAGGGGGGAAACCATCGCTACGGGAAAACCCAGACTAAAGGCCTGCGGTATGATACGAATAAAGCTCGCTCGTAGAAGTCGCAACACTCAGTTATCGCGCCTTGGGAAGGGCGCTGATTGATAAAACACAAATTGCTGCTTCTGAGATTGCATGGACACGATGGTCATTTCCATCGTTAACGGTCCTGCGTTTGTTACCGTTCGGAGATGGCGGGACGCGTCTCTTTCTCTCGTCTCGAATAAACGTCCAATAAATCCGAATCAGAATGGAATGTGCTAGTAAGTTAGATACTAATATAGGTGTAGGGGACAAGGAAGTAGAGAAAAATCGAGAGGAAGATCTTGAATAGAAACAACAGAAGAAATAAACACACGCAGAAAGAGCGGAAGAAGGAGGTGAATGAGTAGGAGAGGAAGTGGCAAATACGAAAACTATAAAATAAAAAGACTTTTCCCCCCCACTGAATTGTGATATTTTGTAAGCCAGCTCCCAGCCTTTGAGAACTCTTCGGCCGAGAGACATAGTTAAAAGTGGAAACTGTGCGGACAAACCGACATAAAACATCCCCTCGTGATTCATGTTAATTTTTAATTGACGTTGTGGCGTGGGGAAACTTAATTATTGTTGTGGTGTAAAGCAGACACGTGGCTTCAAGTGGGCCTGGATGTGTAAGTTTGGTACGAAAAGAGAAAACTGCATGTTTCTTTTAGTAGTAGAAGTAGTAGTAGTAGTGGCGGTGGCGGTAGTAGTAGTAGTAGTAGTAGTAGAACATAAAGCGTGGCAAGCCACAGATGTAGATGAAAAAGTTCGATTTTTAAAGTTCTGCACTGCGTAACGAGCCAGTAACATCCCGTGCTTGAGCTGGACGAACAACTCTGTTACTTTGACTAAACAGGAAGAAGTGAGAAGATGTTTATGTGTTCTTGAGTGTCGGGGTTGAGAAGCCTAGTAGGTCCTATCTCGACATTTGCCTGGAAGAAATAGGAAAAACTACAAATACCTAATAGAGGAGGGCCGATAAAGAGGGTGAGCCTTGAACCAAGTGTCCTCTGACTACGAGTCTTAGAGTGTTAACATTACGTCAACTTGCTGGTTGCTCAGCTGAAGTTTCCGAAAGATTAGATGTTGCCACCAGACTCTATACAGCCTCTGTTCATAATAGCAGATTTCTTATGTGCAAAAATTTAAAAATACCTGGGCCACTGCTTTTGGAAAATCGTAAAAATATTTACAAATTATGCAGGCCTATACTTGAAACCGACAGTTGAGTTTCTCAGTCAGTATGCTTATGGTGGTTCGGCCATGGACTTGGTAATAATAGAGGCGAAGTTCCTCTTTCTGCGGTGTTGAAATTTTCTTCTTCTCCATAGAGTCGAAACCGGCTATGGGGCCCACGCAGCCCTCTATCCAGTGGGTTAAATGGTGAAGTTCACCTTAGAACAGGCCACTTAGTCCCAGAGGGGGAATAGAGGTATAGCTGTACTCTTTCTTTAATCTCGGCACCCGGTCACTGAACCCAATGGAAAAGAGACACGATGCCCATTGTACAGGAGGCTGGGTGGGCCTCAGGCCGGTCTGCACGGATGTGGAAAATCTCGCCCCCACCGCTGTCCAGTGAGTATCGGAATGAAACGGCCTAGTGCTCAGAAGGACTGGAGGAGTACTTGCATAAGGAAACCATGGCTTATTATGGGGTTGCAGTTTTTACGCTGCATGCTGGTATTAAATTCTTCATTCTTTTTGAAATTAGGGAGATTGGACTAGACGTAAATGCTGATAAAACTAAGTACAAGGTCATGTCTCGAGATCAGAATGCAGGACGAAGCCACAGTATGAAGATTGATAATAGTTCCTTTGAAAGGGCGAAAGAATTCCAATATTTGGGAACAACCTTAACAAATCAAAATTCTGTTCAGGAATAAATTAACAGCAGACTGAAGTCAAGGAATGCTTGCTATCATTCGGTGCAGAATCTTTTGTCTTCCAGTTTGCTATCCAAAAATTTAAAGATTAAGTTATAGAAGACTATAATTTTGCCTGTTGTTTTGTATGGGTGTGAAACTTGGTCGCTCACATTGAGGGGGCAACGTAGGCTAAAGGTGTTTGAGAATAGGGTGTTGATGATAACTTTTGGGCGTAAGATGGACGAGGTAACAGGGGAGTGGAGAAAACTACACAATGAGGAGCTTAATGATCTGTAATCCTCACCCCATATTGTTCGAGTGATAAAATCGAGAAGAATGAGATGGGCGGATCACGTAGCGCGTATGTGGAAAAGGAGAGGCGTATACAGGGTTTTAGTGGGGAAACCTGAGGGAAATAGGACACTTGGAAGACCCAAGCGTAGATGAGGGTAATATTAAGATGGATCTTCAGGAAGTGGAATGTGGGGGTATGTACTGGATCGATCTGGCTCAGGATAGGGACAAGTGGCGGGCTCTTGTGATTGCGGTAGTGAACCTTCGAGTTCCGTAAGATGCGGGGAATTTCTTGACTAGCTGAAAACCGGTTATTTTCTCAAGAAGTACTCTACTCCATGGAGTAAGTAAGTAATTCTAATAGTAATAATAAAATACAATATGTGTGGGCAGTGTGTGTGTGTGTGTGTGTGATTTGTGTGTGTATACCATTTTGTGGAACTCGCCAGACCTGTGATATTCCTGCAGTTCGAGTACTGTTTGCAGACCGTCCCCATTTCATTTAACCTTCAAAGAAATGGTGTGGGACTTAGTGATGGCATACACATGTGTCATTCATGCATTATTATGCTCAATTTGCTAGCAGATAGTGCTTAACTTGTGGGCTGGGCTGATATCCACCATTCTCCTTTGTTATCTAAGACTGCATAGAAGTGTCCAGGGAGTACTTTATGTAGGCAGCCGAGCTGGAGAAAATGAGAAAATGGCGATGGATAACGAATAAAAAAATGGCTAGCAGGATAAAAAAGAGAGGAGTCTGGAAATGAGGAGTAATGGTGGATAAGGGTAGAAACATCCCCCTTGTAACGCAGCTGGGCTGCTGTTAACATTAATAATGCAATGAGACAGGAAAATTGTCTGACTCCTCTCGACTGTGCAGTCTGCATACAGGCCCACGTGTGACCGGATAAGTGGCACATGGAACATTACTGTTTCTTCGGTAAGAAACGCCACTTTGCCTAAACTGGTTGACTTGTGCTTCTTAAGCGAGTTAGTGTTCCAGTGCAACACTAATTACTATCGTTGTGTCTGTTTGTCTTGGCTCATGATTGAACTTGAGAACAGCCAAAAGGGTAAAAGTTGAAGTTGTCCCTCTCCGCACCATGTAGGCATACAGTGGGAATAGAGGCAAAACTCAATCCATTGGAACTACATGGAGGTAAGTGGCCAACATCACACCCCGGCCGTTTTACTCTTAAGGAAATTAGACGGTACCTATTCATAGGAGGTTGGGTGTGCCCCGGTGGTGGTCTGAACATAGAACTCTTGTCCGTATCATGACTCGAAACCCATATCTTTCAGTTGGTAGCCTATTCAGTATACCCACTACGACTGCACTGTCCTGGCTGGCACAAGAGAAAGGGATTTTAATTCTGTAGCTTGGAGTTTAACTACAATTTGTATTCCTTTTATGATTTCTGATTAAAATCGGAGCTCATTAGCGGACATTTTAGGTCTACATGATAGTGTACATGCATTTCGGCACGCGGCTCGGGGTTAAGTCGCTAAACTTGTGCTGGAGTAAAAAACGTTAAGAATAAAATATAAAATATCAGAAATACAGACTTTACTTCCAGTGCATTTTTTTCACAAGCTCTAATTAAACAAGAATGAGCTAACGCACAATGATCGTTACGCTGGATTGTAATTCTTCACTTCTTATGATTCCGAAAGAATAAAAAAAAAAAAGTCTTTGGACTCAAGTGTGTCTCATTCCATCTCTGATTTTGCTAGATACACAAGTGTCAGGCTCAATTTTATAGCCGCTACTTGAGCTGTCACTGACTATTAGAAGCTAATAAATACGCTGATCTAGGAGTTAACGTAACTGGAGACCGTGGATTTTAACTGTATTCTCACATCTCGCAATTAGGACAAAGTTGGAGTGACTGGGGAACACTTTTCCTTCGAATTCGGAAGGGTACTGGCTATCCTTGGGGACCGCGGTAGCACAGTGGTTAAGGTGCTGTGCTACAAATCGGAAGGTCGCTGGTTCGATTCCAGCTGGTGTCAGTGGATTATTCATTGACATAAAATCCTCCCGATCGCACTATGGCCCTGGGATCGACTCAGCCTCTAACAGAAACGAGCACCAGGAGCATTTCCTGGGGGTAAAGGCGGCCGGTGCGTAAGGCTGACAACCTACCACCATCCTGTGCCGTTGTCACGAAATCTGGGAACCTTAACTTCCTGGAGCCCTCTGGTCCTGTCCAGGCCTGTAATGGGATTGCTTTACTTTTACCTCTGATTAGGTAAACAAACATATTGCCTTCAGACACAACCCTTTATTATTCTTTTAAACACTACATATTTCGATACAGAAGTCTTACAAACAATGTAATTATGTAAGTAACTTCGCGAGATCTCACAAATAATGTAAAAATATATTAAAATCAGCTTGTGATTCTTGATAGTGTGTCGAGTAGCTACAAATCTTGATAGTGTGTCGAGTGGCTACAAATCTTGATAGTGTGCCGAGTGGCTACAAATCTTGATAGTGTTTCGAGTGGCTACAAATCTTGATAGTGTGCCGAGTGGCTACAAATCACAAGTTTATTGTAATATATTTCACTTCATTTGTGAGATATCGCAAAATTATTCACATTTATTACCTTGTTTTCAAGAGTGTTGTATGGAAACACAAGAGGATGATCAGCTTCTGATCGAAACATGTAGTTTTTAAAAGAATAGTAAGGGTTGTGTCTGACGGAAATACGTTTGTTTACGTGATTGTATGTACAGAACGGGATACCTAACATAAAATTAACCTCAGATTAGGTCCGCTCTATTTCTTTCTACAGCCCTGTCATGTACATTTTTGTCCTTGTCCTACTTTTGACGCTAATTGTACTGACCTACTGAAATTGTCGTTAGATATGTGCATAATAAAACATCATTTTGATACTTAATGACGGTGATATTTTATTACCACTACTGTTATTTCTACTACTACTACTATAATTGCTATTAATACTACTATAACTGCTACTACTATAGTTGCTATTAACACTACTATAACTGCTACTACTATAGTTGCTATTAATACTACTACTACTACTACTACTGTGGTACTCCAATTACATTTTATCCCGATGTATGAAGATTCGATTTTGTGTCTTTGGCGCAAATGAGTAGGAGTCTTAATGCTTTTTCTACCGGAGAGTGTAGAAAGACCAGTTCTCCAGAACACCGTGATCATGGCATTCTGTATTCTAGTCACCCTAGACGAAATCCATTTCGAGTGGCGTATTACTCTTACTTACGTACTTACTTACTTACGTACTTACTTACTCACTCCATGGAGCAAAGTCTTTCTTGAGAAGCTAACAGATGTCCAGCTAGTCAAGAAATTCCCCGTATCTTACGGAACCCGAAGGTTCATTACCGCATTCACAAGTGCCCGCCACCTGTCCCTATTCTGAGCCAGCTCGATCTAGTACGTACCCCTACATCCCACTTCCCGAATACCCATCTTAATATTATCCTCCCATGTACGCCTGGGTCTTCCAAATGGTCTCTTTCCCTCAGGTTTCCCCACCAAAACCCTGTATACGCTTCTACTCTCCCCATAATCTCTACATGCCCAGCCCATCTTGATTGATCACACGAACAGTATTGGGTGAGGAGTACAGAGTGTCATATTGACAAAAACAAAGTCAGGGCAAAATCGCATTATAAGCCGGTGTATTCTTTATGATTATGTTAAAGTGCAGGTGCTCCACTTGACACATGCAGTGAAAACAATCGCCTGCCGAACAAGTACTATGAGCATTAATACGGAGCATATTCTTTCCATTAAATTGATAACCTATTAGGTTTGTGGAACGAGATGAATTACCCTTCATACAAGAGCCCACTGTCAGATTCTGCAATGAGCCCACTCTATTCATTCAACATCGATTGTAGTTTTATCCTTCCATGCATACTTAACTCTCCCGAGTAATCCCAAATTTTTAGGCTTCCTAACTATACGTTTATATTCATTTCTTCTTTGTCCCATGAGTTCTGCTTGCCCCGCTCGAACGTCATTAGATTTGTAGGCAAAATATTTCACGAAGGAAGCAATTAGTATGGGCAAAATATCCTTCTTTTCAGCCTGTTCTCGAACACTTCCAGATGTTCTCCTTAGCAGGCCGATCTCGAACACCTCCGAATGTTTTCTTCAGAAGCCCCCTTTTAAATACCTTTGAATGCCCTGCTCAGTAGCCTGTTCTCAATACGAACAAATGTCCTGGTCAGTAGCCTGTTCTCGAGCACTTCGAAATGTTCTCCTCAGCAGCCCATTTTCAAATATCTCCAAATATATTTCTCAGCAGCCTGTTCTCGAAAACCTCCAAGTATCCTCCCCAGTAGCCTGTTCTCGAAAAACCCCAAATGTCCTCCCCAGTAGCCTGTTCTCGAAAACCTCCAAATGTCCTCCCCAGTAGCCTGTTCTCGAAAACCTCCAAATGTCCTCCCCAGTAGCCTGTTCTCGAAAACCTTCAAATGTCCT
>Ga0123354_10018457_pt1 | contig 10935 bp, 9 predicted proteins | sample TergutLab28metaG_2_FD_97872 | JGI IMG/M metagenome (GOLD analysis project Ga0123354, IMG submission 97872) | Labiotermes labralis P4 segment gut microbial communities from Petit-Saut dam, French Guiana - Lab288 P4 | ecosystem: Host-associated > Arthropoda: Insects > Digestive system > Gut ... | reverse complement strand
TATGGTATTCAGTTGGGTTGGGGGTGCGTGGTTAGTGGGTTAGTATGTTTGACGTCTTCTGGGTTCTCTTCAGTGTTGTTTTTCTCGGTGAGGGGTTTTTTTGGCCTCAGGTATCCATTGTGTGTGTGTGTGTGTGTGTGCACGTAGCTTGGCGCATTTGGTGTATCTATAGGAGAGAAAAAACATTTTAACAAATAAGAAAGAATGTAGGGAGGATAAACTAATATGGCATGCCACTTTGCTCAGATTGCCCTCTTTCGCAAGTCTTTATGAAGAATATGACAAATTATACGATGGTTGATAGGCAGTTGCTCCTCCATCTAGTTCAGGGTCATTCACCGATCTCTGGCCACCAGTTCAATAACTTTTCCACCTGTTAACAGATTTCAAGAAGTTGACATGCACAATCCATCTTCAGGGTTCCTCAGTTCATTTCTATGATGACTACTTTGAAGTTTACTTATTTTTTAATTAAAGGAATAGTGTTTTGTTCAAAATAATCATGAACTTCTCTAATTGGCTTTGTTTATTTGTGTGAGAGTTAAAATATCTAATTAAGAAACCCCCTATACCTGTGAAGCGAGGAACAGTCATTTTAATTAAGGCCAAATCATGCACTGCATTGTTACATACGCTATTGGTATCTATTAATATGTATCTAAAATCAGTCATGAGACATAAATTTTTAATTTTGTATTCATATCATCCGGACACCGTATTTATGTGACAGAGTACATGAGGATCCATGGTTATTTATTGAAGCCAAAAGGGGTTTGCGAGGAAAAAGTTTGGGAAATGCTGCTATAAACCATTCAGTGACACATATATGAGATAAAGCTTCATTTTTTAACAATTGTATGCAGTTTATATCTTGCTGTAGCTGTTTTCTAAAGGTTGAAGTGAGACCTGATGTTCACTTGATGATAACAAATTACAGTTCAGCATATTGGCTGGGCTGCCTTAGATAAACTGATAGAATTGGTTTTCACTAATCCCCAGTGGTTATGACATTCACTAACAGGTACTGGCTACAGTTGGTTCATGTGTTCAACCATACTTGCAGTAGCATAAATACCAGAATATGTTTGACCATGTATTATGGTATTTACCAATGGTAAGATGTTCATCTGTCAACTTGCATTTCTGTACCTATAAAGGTACAGTGCTATTTCCAAAGCTTACTTTATTTTCCTAAATAAACAGGAAAAAGATGAACAAAGACGAGTAGCTGAAGCAAAGAAGACAGATGCTGTATCTCCAGATGATGATCATGATGATGCAAGCCAAGAAACACCAGCGAAGGCAGCCAGTAAGAGTCAGTTGGAAGTTCAGGAGGAGGAAGAGGAAGTAGGGGAAGAAGAGGAAGCAGAGTCAAGTGGAGGAGAAGTAGATGCTGAAGAGCCAAAGACAGAGGTGAATTAATATTACATACCCAACACAATTTTTAGTAATTATTTTAGATGAACTTCATACATGAAAAAGTGTAGACTGCTATATGGGGAAGTAAATTGATTAGTAGAAACCTAAAGCAGTGTCTTGTGTGACTTTCTTTCGTCTCAATCACACAAAAAATGTGTGCTAATTTGTCTGATCAGAAAATATTTTAGACAGGTGTTGCATAACTTAAAAGCATGAAATATATATATATATATATATATATATATTTATATATCCCTGGAGTGTTGGGTATTATGGCTGGGGTATGGTGCTAACCATCCACCCCCTTTTCAGAAAAATGTATTTAAGTGCATGAAATAAAATACATACATGTAGAATCTACATCTGTTTGTTACAAACTATATTATGGATTATATTACAAAGGAAATCAGTTATGCCCAAATACAGTTTTCAGAACATTAAAAAACAATAAATATTTAATTTTGTAATATATGTGTTTCTGTATTAGTCTATTAAATCAATAACAAGACAATACATAAATTTAAAAGATGAGCATGTTGATATTACATATATATATATATATATATAAAGAAAAAAGACACTGCAGTGTGAAGGCAAATTTATTTGGTTTTCCCTTTCTTAAGCTTTAATAATTCTAGATAGTGAGATTTATTGAAGTTAGCAAACATTTTTGGAGTCTAGAAGCCATAAATTACTTTGCTGCTTACATTCATTATTGAATGAAAAGCAAAATTTCTGTTAGATATTAGTGGAAATAAAGTTGTAATTTTTTCCCCATCAAGCTTCACAGACCCCCTGAAATTTATCCAGGAGTAGATTGGCTCGGGTATAGCTTTGCTGTTACCTCCCATCTGTGCCTCCTTGGCATGTAACAGGACAATCTCATTACATGGTGTGGTCTTTTTATATATGAGGAGTTTGAGATTCCATACTTTGAGGGCTCCCTAGTTCATGATAATTGGCTTCCCCAGAAGCCCAAATGCACAAAATATATAATGAACTTATGAAGTGCATGGTATGTTTTTATTTTCTTTCTTTTCCTATTATGATACAAATTAGCCCTGAGGTACCACAGTGTTCCTAACTTGATTACAGGAAACAGTGTCTGATGCTGGAGGAGCACCTGGATCTCCCAAGAAACATACACCAAGGAAAGAATGATACCCATGACCTTATTTATAAATTAAGAGCAAATGCTGGGATTAATCAAAATGTATTGACCAAGTTGGCATATTCGAGTTTGTTCTTGGGTCTGTGGAAGTTCTTGGGGCATGAAAGTGGTGAGTCTTAGTATTACTGTTACAATTTTTATACAAAACTCCACTACTCTTTTTTTGTGATTATGAGTCTTAGGATTACATGCATTTTGCATAATCCGTATGAAGAAGAAACTGCATTTAAACTTTCACTTAAAGCCAGTCCTATAAATAATATGAAATGCATATAATCCTAAGCCTAGTAAATACCATTTGAGCCCCTTTGTGTTGTATTTATGTCAGAGTGAGATGTTTGGTTAGTCTGTTCAAGTGAATATCAGAAGTCTGGTGCAGAACACATAAACAGAGATGTGAACTAAGTTCACGAAAGTGGTGGATTCATAGGCTTGACTGAGTGTAACCTTTATTTCTTCTTTAAAATACGTTTTGAGATTTGTATCACTTGTTCTGCACAGTTCTTTTATTTGGAGTTTTCTCATTGTGAAACTTTTGAACCAATACGTTACATTCATAAAGATACTTTATTTTACTTAATATTAATCTCAGTTAAGTTTTAAATGTCAAGATTTGATTCCATAGCTGTGTAAGTCGCATTTTGTTCCATGAAACGACATTCAGGTTCTCACTTTGCTCTGATGTTCTCACTTCTTTATCAATGAACATTCAAGTCTTCTGGGACTGAAATACTTACTGCTGTTTGGTGGAGTGTGCTGCCTCCAAAAATGTCTATAACTATTTACTGTTTAACACTGTTGAGACCTGAATCGTCCCTTGAGTTTGCAGTGAACCGCATTGCTCTAATTGTGCAGTGAGAGTTGAGTGTGTAATAGTGATGCATACTCGTCTATAGTTTTTTTTTTAATTCTGCCCTCAGAGGCATTATAAATTACAGCAGAATATAGTGAGTGTTATAAATATGAAGGAAGTGTTGACTTAAGTTTATTTTATCCTAAGCCAGTAATATAAAATAGAATTTCTACTTATGCGTATTGGACCGTGCATTATCTTGATATTGAATAGAGGTAGACCAACTAGATGACACTTGCTTTATTATGTCAGTTTTCTGCTCAACATGTTTCAGATGTTAATACATCCATCTTCAGGAGCTTGTGACTACTTGTTGCGTTGTTGTGTAGGCTGACTTGAGGCGTGCTGGTGTTATGTAGCGGGATTGGCTACATAACACCAGCACGCCTCAAGTCATCCTACACAACAAGTAGTCACAAGTTCCTGAAGATGGATGTATTAACATCTGAAACATGTTGAGCAGAAAATTGACATAATAAAGCAAGTGTCATCTAGTTGGTCTACCTTTATTCAAAAAATTTCTACTGTTAGTGCAGGATCTTTGTTTTCCATAACCACAACCATTAATATGTTTAGAATTCCTATCATGTTACATTTTGTAGTAAGGAACTAAATTTTGTGTTACTGTCTAAGGAATACTTTACATCAGCAACAATAATCAATAGCTTCAAACCACACCATAAAACTAATGCAGGAACAAAAGATTTGATTCTGTGATGATTCTCTTGCCTCTTTCCTCCTCCACCCCATTTTTTTGGGGAGGGGGCAGGTCCTGTGCTAAACTGTGGTTTTGGTTTTCTGGCCCAGTATTTTGAACTATTATATCTGCCAGGTTCTGTTTATAGTAACAGAAGAAACTGTATAATAATTGTGCATATTAAGTCCCACTTCAAGTTGAAATGATTCTGTGTGCTTCCCAGTCATCTGGTGCTTGGAATAATTCAGTGTGCAGAAAGAATGTATATGCAGTATCAGTTGAAACAAGTGATAGCTTGCATATTTAGTCAATACAAAACACCACCTTTGAAATATTTTATTCGTTTAATTTCAAATGTCAGAACAGTAAGTGTTCATTATTATGTTTATATACTTTATAGTAAGAATTGTTTGTATTGTAAATTAGAGTAAGGTAACATGTCTCACTGTGGTAACCTTGCAGATCTGTTAAAATATTTTTATTAATCCGCTGGTTGGCATCTGCTGGAAAATATCAGAGTAATTATATTACTCATGGGTTCATTTATTATATCTGTAAGCTTTTACACTTAAATTTGAAATGTGTTACCTTATATTTGTTTGTGAAATACTGTTGTGTTATTCAGCCAGGTTTACAAGGCTGCTAGTTAGTTCACAGTGCATCCTGGTTGCCATTTTGCCCCACATAAACAGCAGACAGTAGACATGTCACAATAAAGCCACCTTCAGAATTTTATTGGCCATGACTAAGGCTTTCTACTTGAAATTTAATTTATTTATTTTATATGATGGAATATTTGCAAATAATAAGCTTCTCTTTATTGTTGCTTAAGATTTTTCTTCTTCACACACTGGTACTTACAGAAATAAAACAATTAAAAGTCTGATGTCAGTCCTAAATATTGTATCATTCATGTAGCCAACATAGCTTTTAGTCAGTAGTTATGTTTGAATATTTCCCTGATTAATAAAATATGCTGTGTTGTGTTGAGTTGAGGAGGGAACTGTATAACAGAATGTTGGAAAAGGCAGGTGGATTGTTTTGAGCATAGAAACTGAATTACTGTCATGGTGCACAGTTCAAGACTGTTGGACCAAGTAGTGTACCATTACGGACACAGAAATATGTCTTGGAAGAAAGATGTTTGGCATTTGCAGTATTACTGTTACGGAATTTTCATTATATGTTATTGTTTGCTTTCTGTGTGTATTCTGGATTAAGAATGGCTCTACCTATGTTCTACTAACATTCCATTGATTAATGGTATGTCTATATGTATTAATCCTAGTTTGATTTGCAAATTGTGGTGGGAATGACCAACTGGAGGCTGAAATGCCTTATCAACCTTACAGGTCACATTGTGAAAATGGCAGCTATAATTGTAACTTGAAAGCTTGAGTTTAACATGGCTAGTATGTTTTGTAAATGACAGCAGCGTGTTTTAAACAATAATAGAATCATAAAAACGAAATGACAAAGTTTCATAATTGTTTGAGTATATATACATATATGTTGTTCTGTGGTACTATTGAGCAGATTGCTTGTGGGATCCTTTCAGACATTTGACTAATACCTGGAGGCAGGTAAGTGCTTTTTTTAGTCTGGAATCATAGTTTACATTTTAGGAATACTGATTATGTTTTGATACCTTTGTTATGTGTGTGTGTATATATATATATATATATACACTTATCTTTTAAGCCTCTGGAGGTAGTGAATGTGGAATTTTGATGGGTTTTTCCTTGAGTATAGTAACAGGGAGATGCATGGAATAAATGGCATGGCATCTCAACACAGAGGACCATTTATTTTATGGCTTAGAATTTCGGTCCTGTTTGGCTGTTGCAGTCACGTTTGGCAGCAAAATGGACAGAACTCTGAAAGTCGCGTTGTAATTGCCGCTGAGAGATCTGAAGTTCTCACAGGGGTGTTTATGAATATTCATGTCTGAGATTCTTTGCTATGTCGCCTCATAAGAGATTTGTGGAAGTTGCTTGCGAGTATATGAGACACTGCCATACGTAGCAGGAGGAGGAAATTGCAGACGACTGAACCTCTAATCCAAAATGGGGACTTTGAAGTATGTGTGGTCCCCTCAGTCACTTGAGTAGTGTCAACAATACAAATTAATACACAGTAGGTCTACAGAACACACTATGGCCAATTAATTAGCGGAGGAAATGTATACAAACAGTTTCAAGATAACACAGCAAAACAGTACTTATGCGGGTTTACCGAGTTTAATAACGGCCTGTAGTTGATTCAACTCCCACTGCCCCCTACCGCCAGTGTAGCGCTCAGGCGCGTCCTTAATATCGAATTGTGCGGCCGTGTGAGTTGAAGTTTGTGAATGTGCTGTAATCCATGTCAATATATTACCTCTCACAATACACATGCACGGCGTGAATATAATAAACATTGTCCTCCGTAATTTACAGTATCGCTTTACGTGCTGCCGATGTTTGTAAAAAATGGCAGTACAATTAGGATATTAATAAAAGATGGAAGAGGAGAGACTACCAAAAAAAAGTTATGAAATGCAGCCCACCAGGAAAAAGAAAACGAAGATCTAGAGCTACATGGACGGAAGGGATTAGAGGACTGTTGGGGGGAAAAGGGATTAATAGAAGAAGACTGGAATGACAGAGACAAATGGAAGTAAATGATAAGATAATTGTCAAATGGGCGCAGGAAGATGTAGAAACGTCGAACAACCTGCTAAATAATAATAAAAGATGGCAGTACAATTGGGATAAATGTAGGCAATTAATGATCTGTGACCGTAGCCATGCAGTTGCGGCTATTTGTAGGTGATCCATAGCATGGATTAGGCAAGCACCGAGATGTGTGTGGTCCGTGCGTTCGTGTTTAAGCCATCCGTGATCCGTAGTAGTTGCCTATTCCATGGTAAGAGCATATAATTTGTGGTAGTTTGCACTAGATGATCCGTGGTAGTTTACATGGCTAGGTGGAATTGAGACGATTCGTCAACATGGATGGTTGTGAAGTAGTGTCGGTAAAAGATCAGGCGGAAGGAAATGTGGTTGATTTTAACAATGCTTATCAAGTGAAGAATAAAGCTCTTCGTCGAGCACAGGTTATAAAAGACAAACGACGGAAAAATAAGGTATGTAACCAAAAAGTATGTAGGCATCGACATGCTTATTGGCATTCATTTACAAAGTTTTTCTTTGTGTTTTTAAGAACGTGAGTCTTGTCATAACTACGGCAACAATTACAGAACTATATTTTGTGGGGAGAATGAAAAAATGCGTGACTTCAGGCCACCGCTGCGGCATACATGCGATTTTTGCTCATCTATGTTCGTAGGTAGTTACCGACGTTTCGGGACAATGTTAGTCCCAAGGGCCAGGCAGTCCTGAAACCTCGGTAATTAACTACATGTATGTGTCGTGTAACGTACCAGGAGAGCAAAGTTCTCGGCGTGAAGCAATATTTCTGCCTTTGTAGTATCGCAAGGACAAGGTTATATCATATTGTCGAAGGTAGTACTTTATGTTTTCGGTTATAACTGTAGTGGATTAATCTGCGTGACTTTAGTAATCTCATTCACCACACATGACTTTGTACGTGACACGATACCATGACATCCAAGGTGTTGGTTTAGCATTGAATCATCCTTGCATGCCTGCAAGTGTTTGGAATTTTTTTTGTAGGCGTACACATCTCTTCTTATTTGCTGCATCCCTCTTGATGAACCATTCATCATAATAGTACTTATGTCTCATAACTGTACAGAATAACATCTGCAGTGCGTGCATTAATGTTGTGTACTATACAAAGGAAACTTGTAAATTGAATAATTATTTTGCGTGTGTGATGTGGCCGGAAGAGTTTGACACTCCAGTTATCAAATCAGGCTGACTCATTGCATAAATTTGCTCCATGACTTGGTTGTCTTAGACAACAGACTATCATACAGTACCCAAATTCTGCACTTATTTATGGTGTCTTTGTGATGTGTGTGATTTTTAAGAGAATACACTTTATTAAGAAAGAAGTTTGGCTGTTAATTAAAGATCACTTGGAACATTAAGATTAAATCTAAGAATAGGCATAGTGGTAAACTGAATATTGGAGATACAGGCTTAAAGCTATGCACTGATTTGTAGTTCGTCAGGAGAAGGACCATTAGAGGCTTTTTTTTTTAAATTCTGTTACTGTAATTACAGAATGGTATTTGTATCCTGTTTTAATAGTTGAAGAAAGAAGAACGGAAAAAGAGGAAGGATTCAGGAGCACCAAAGAATGTTCCAAAAACTATTGACAGTATGCGGGAGAAGGATGACACATTGTTGGTGGATATGGATGAGAAATGTCAATTAGAATTGAATTTGGAACTGGAGAATGATGAAATGAACAGTTATTTCCAGAAGACATATGTACCAAGAGTTCTTATCACATTTTCTGATAACCCTCATGAGGTAAATTTTATTTTTGTGTTTTTGTAATTTGCAATATTGAAAGTGATGATCATGGTCAGGGATGAACAAATCCCAGGTGAAAGGTCACCATGGTGGCTGAATTTTGTGTGGTGGCGTCTAATATTTGTGGGTGTTCGCTTTTAAACTTTCTTTATGTAACTCTTGTGGCACAAGAATTTTGAAATGGCTCCTAGTTTTTGGAAAATTTGTGCATACCTGATCCTGGTGATGTCAGGTATTGTGGTTGTGTGGTTTTTACTTCATTTTCAAGAAAGGTGAAAATGGATGAAGTAATGATCACATCTTTTCAGGTGATTGCACATGTTAGGATGGAGTTAGGCTGGAGTTAGTGGTCAGTGTGCTTTCAACTCTTCATCTCCCTGGGTTTATATTGCATCAGTCTCTTGTGATAGACACAGATAGTATTTCTGAATTTTCACACAGCTGATTCCCAAGAAGACTGTGTTGCATGTAATTGCCGTAATAACTCCGAATCTTATAGTGCTTGTACTAGGCTTTTGTAGAACTCAGCTCATAGATCAGCTATCCCACTTATATATATATTCTTGGCTCCAAGTACTTGCTGGGATAGTATCTTAAGGTAGACCATGACTCTTTCCTTTCATATCCTTGCTGTTCATCACATCCTATTGGTCAGTGCTGAAAATTCAGTATGTGGTACGTGGAACTGACACAGTAAATTATCACTGCAAACAGTTGTTGTTGAAGGCTGGAGTCTCAGATTCCAAACCAAGAAGTGGTCACACTTGTGAAATTTTTTGTTAATTAATGTGAATTATTAACTGTTTGCTGTTTTCTTAAGCCTTTTTATTAATTCAGATACAAGAGTACACGTTATTCCTGTGTAGTCACACTAGATGAACTTTTGTTTCAAATTTATTTTTCACCATCTTCCAGTTCTTTAATGCTGTATAGTCTGAATTGCTGCTACTGTAATGAGATAAACTATGCCAGCAGTATGAAATTAATGAGTAATTGATTGTATCTTTTGCTTCCACAGATACAAATGTGAGTTATTCCCCCCCCCCCCCCCTCAAAATTTTCCAAACAGATATAGTTACATGTGCCAGCTTTGTTCATTATAATTGGAAGTAATGTAGGAGGTAAATGATTTTGATTTATAGTATAATATATGACATTTTCCAAGTGTTCAGTATTTGTTTTGTGGTGTTCTGGGTTGTGACACTGTGCAGTTTGGTATATGGGTAAAAGGTAAAGCAAAGTTGTCCTTGAAAATGCCATGAAGGCATATTGTTTGACTGGGCAGTTTCACACTCTGACTGCTTTATCCCTTTACCCATTAAACAGCAGGCCTTGCCGGTGCATACCAACATTTTAGAGAAACATCCTACTTCCTTCTCCTGGAAGAGAACTTGGAGGCAGTATGTTCCTTGATATCTACATGCAAGTTTTGACTACATGCTGTCACAACCTAGAAGGCTGCTGTATTCATCTCATGTAACATTATCATAATTATCAGAAATTGGATTTGATCGTACCTGGACAAGTGCATGGTTTATAATTTAAAGGACTGTAAAGATTACATAATTGTGACCGACAATGTTTCTGCAATTTTCAGAAATGCCGTATATTTGGACGTGAGTTGACCCGGGTCATACCTAATTCTGTTTCTCTTTACCGGAACAGATCAGGGGTAAAGAAAATGGTGAAGAGTGCTATTGCTGAAGGTTTTACTGATATTATCATCATCAATGAGGATAAACGCCAACCAAGTATCCTTTAAAAGACTTACCAGGAAAATCTGTTAAAAAGTAGAAGTTTTTTGTGTGTTCCAGCTCAGCATTGTGAGGAAGTGTAAGGTTATGGACAAAGAACAGAATGCAGTCATTATGTTTCTATTTGAATATAGAAATTTGTTTGTTGTATGTACAATATATATATATAAAGGGAAAGTTCATCCTGGAACAGGCCACAAAAGCCCAGAAGGGGAGTAGAGGTATAGCTGTACTCTTTCTTTAACCTCATCACTAGGTGGGGGGTGGGTGGTCAACGCCATGCCTCAGCTGCTTTACCCCGGGAAAGACCCAATACCCATTATATAGGAGGCTGGGTGGGCCCCGGGGCCAGTCTGGACAGGTGCAGAAAATTTTGCCCCCACCGAGATTTGATCCCTGGACCGTCCAGCTTGTAGCGAATTGCTATACCGATATATATGATAACGTGTGGATATATATATATATATATTTATATGTGTGTGTGTGTGTGTATGTATATGTGTGTATATATATATATATATACAGGGTGTTTCACGACTTTAGGGCATAACTACAGGAGGTGATTTCCTAGGTCTTTGTGATCAAAAAAGTTC
>Ga0123354_10018456_pt1 | contig 10935 bp, 9 predicted proteins | sample TergutLab28metaG_2_FD_97872 | JGI IMG/M metagenome (GOLD analysis project Ga0123354, IMG submission 97872) | Labiotermes labralis P4 segment gut microbial communities from Petit-Saut dam, French Guiana - Lab288 P4 | ecosystem: Host-associated > Arthropoda: Insects > Digestive system > Gut ... | reverse complement strand
AACAGACCCACTACATCATACAACAGACCCACTTCATCACACAACAGACCCACTACATCACACAACAGACCCACTACATCATACAACAGACCCACTTCATCATACAACAGACCCACTACATCACACAACAGACCCACTTCATCATACAACAGACCCACTACATCACACAACAGACCCACTTCATCATACAACAGACCCACTACATCACACAACAGACCCACTACATCATACAACAGACCCACTACATCACACAACAGACCCACTACATCACACAACAGACCCACTTCATCATACAACAGACCCACTACATCATACAACAGACCCACTACATCATACAACAGACCCACTACATCATACAACAGACCCACTTCATCACACAACAGACCCACTACACTAAGAATACGAACCGTAAAACAGTTTAAAACGAACAGTTCCGAAATTTCCTTCTTATTTTATCTTTCTCCGAATTCACATTTTCCTCAACATTTCGCCAATTTCTGGCACGGCTCACGCGGTAGAGCGACTAGCCAACAGCATGGCCAGGATGCAGCAGTCTCCAGGGGCAAGCATTTTTTCTGCACCACTACGACTATACATGCTCTGGGCCCCAGCATCGTTCTGTCGAATTGCGGTCTATGGATGGTTCACCAAAAAGACGACTTTTCTTTACCTTTTCAGCATTGAATGCACCACCCACACTTACCCTTTGAAAGTATTACATACTGTTGTGTCTTGTGATTGAATGGAAGAAATGAATAATAATAATAATAATAAGTTGTATTTGAAGTGTTGCTCTTTATGGATCAGAAACATGGACCCTAGGAAAAAATGAAGAAAGGATCGTAAATGCATTTGAAACATGGTGCTAGAGAAGAATGTTAAAAATAAAATGGACAGATAGAATAACGAATGATGAAGTTTTTCAAAGGGCGAAAGAAGAAAGAATACTTTTAAAAATTTTAAAAAACATACGCCACTCATGGATAGGGCACATAATTAGGCATAACGAGTTTGTAGTAAACATCCTTGAAGGAGCAATATCCGGAAGACCTCGACTACAGTACTTAGAGCAAGTAGCCAGAAACACAGGAGCTGACAGTTATACAGCAATGAAAAGAATGGCTTGCAACTATTCCAGATGGAAAGCTGCCAACCATTCAAAAGACTGAAGGATAAGAAGAAGAAGAAGAACAGAAAGAAGAAGAAGAAGAATATGATGATGATGATGATGATGATGAAGAAGAACGAAAAAGATTAAGATGATGATAATGATGATGGTGAAAAAAAGAAGAAGAGAAAGAAGAGGATGAAGATGAAGAAGAAGAAGAAGAGTAACAGTGCCAACAGAATTGAAATTCTATATTCTTTAGGACGGCTGCATATTTCGATCTTGCAAGGACATCATCAGGCTGCTTTAGAATATTTAAAAAATAATATAAGAATTGCAACTGCTAGACATGACTTCACATTTTTACAAATTGTGTCTCACATTTTCATGCCGTTTTCTAAAACATAATTTATAAAAATTGGATCTAATTTCTAGCATTTGCAATTTTTTATATATATTTTTAAATTGTTCTGATGCTAGCCTGGCGATGACCGTGCAACGTTGAAACATATAGTTATGTTTAAGAATATAGAAGTTTAGCTGGGACGACGGTGTCGTTATTATTTATTTCTTCCATGAAATTACATTTTCTCTGCCTGAATTCGAAACTGTATAACAGTTAACAAAAATTATAGCGTTATATGGCTCTGTACTGCCAACATTCTAAGGTGGTATTATTGATTTGACATTCATAGAGCCGTGCAAAGTAATATTATTTCTATAGTAAAACCAACTAGATGCACCAATGTATCAAATTAATTTTATTTTGGAATGACACACTACATTTTTCGGACGGTCTTTCCGTCCATCTTCAGGAGTTCAAGACTGTACATACAGCAACAGGCATTTGTCAAACAGATATTGATCTACTGCGGGTACCCGCTAGCAAGTAGACAGCAGTATCTGTTTGACAAATGCCTGTTGCTGTATGTACAGTCTTGAACTCCTGAAGATGGATGGAAAGACCGTCCGAAACATGTAGAGTGTCATTCCAAAACAAAATATATTTGATACATTGATGCATCTAGTTGGTTGTACTATAGAAATAGTGGCATTACTGGTCGATATCTGGCATAGGGCATAAAATAGTGGGGTCTGTTTGCCAAGTTTACAAGTTACCGTCCACTTTTTCCTCATAGCCTTTGTAATAATGAAATTGCGGTGTGTGTGAATCATGGAGGCCGGGCGTCCAAAAGATCAAGTTTCACTGTTTTTCTTCCACCTGTCACAAGACAGAGACAATGGCGCCAACGAAGAAGAGACGTAAAAGCGGCAGATAGCACAGCGCTTGAACTGCTAAAGCGCACGTAATTGTGGCAAAGACAAATACGTAAATGTCAGACTGCATACACAGGTCGTTGTGCATACACAATGGCGGAACTTCCGCAACATCATTGTGAATATGGGCCTTTGTTGTGACGTAAATTACTTTGCGCCGGGCGGGGCCTTGTCTTTAGATACGGAAATTTAATATTGTGTTTGCGAGTCTTATAATTAACGTACTTAAATTCAAGATCAATAAAACAAAAACAATAATCGCCTGTTATTGATTAATGACTGCTGCTTGGAAAAAAGAAAAATTTTATTAGGCACTTACAATTGGCCCAGAAATGGAAGAGCAATTTGAAGACCACAGAAACTTTGGTACTAGCAGTCTGGAGTCTAGGAATGTGGCAAGTGTCCTTATGATTACTAAAGCTGAAAGAACAATCATCTGTACATTAAAAACTTACCCAGATTTCGAAATTTATCTGTCAGTTGTTAAAAATTACGTAAAAAACAGGAAGTAAATTGGTGCAGAAGTGGCATTGCTTTCTATTTGTCGCAATTGAAACAAATAACTGAAGTTCAAATAAGAAGCCAGAACACAGCTTTCATTATCTGACGCTGCGTAAACCCGACGTGAGCGTTGAATTGGATTAGACCTGCGACCTTTAACAAGCATAATAACAGCAACATAATTTTTTGGACCCGAATATTTATTAAACTGTTTAAGAAATTCAAATATTGGAATATATAAGAATATCAAAATTTATGTCCAATGGTTAAACTAGAATGGTATTTCGAATCGTATAACCAGGAAATTTTATCCATCCTGTGACATTATGGTAACTACGGGTACTGAGCTTCACGATTTGCAAACCGCATGGCTTTGATCAGTCTGAGTAATATCCGTCAACGTCACACAATAGTAGACATAGGGGTTTCGACGCTTCAATTCTTGTTATCTCAGTGGCTGCCTAGGCCCTTTGCTAATGTACACAGCTGACATTTGTTTGGCGAAGTAACCTCCCTGTCTGGCTGTTCTGTAAAGCTGTCTTATTATAGTAACTAAACTGTAAATATTCTGTTCGCTTGAAATGGTTCTTTGGTTGCAAATCGTCACTACTGTTTTGTGTTTCATCAACACAAAACTTTTTAAACGTAAGTCAAATATAACTTGACGTCACAGTCTCTGTCAGTTACCTGCAATAACACTTAAATATTTAGAGCCTACTTTCCTGGTACATGTCCTCATGTTGTCCACTATTTACTTGGTCATTGTTATAAAGTTAGTTTTTACTGTCCTGCCTACATATTTCGCTTTTCTTGCACTCCAAACTTCAATAATGTTGATTATAACGAAGGAACTAATTATAACCCAATAAAATGTTGAAATCGTATTTATTGTTGTGTAAAATATTTCCAGTTCTCGTGATTAACTGAAAGTTCAAAACCGCCACGAACAAGTGTATTACGATTATCGGAACCCGTGTCGATGTAGAAAGCCACTTTGGTGCAGAGAAAGTACGAAATACCAGTAGTAAAAACAAAAAAATTGCCTGAACAGCATAAAAGTTGATTTTAATGAGATACACAAACTTTAAATGATTGAAGGGGAGTTTAATTTTATGAAGAACGAAAGCAATCAACGTCACTTAATGGAAGAGAGAGAGATGGACTGGGCTGAGTGTAATCTGCGCAAGAGCAAAGGAGCGAGGAAAACCGGCGCCCTGTCATGTGGGCCCATCCGGATTCGTCAGAATCAGTCACAACAGGTCGAAAATGTGGTATTAATGTTGGTGAGGATGGAAGATAGAAACCAGAACATGGAGGTTCACGAACTTCAAGGTTCGACCGTCGCGACGAAGAACTATAGCTTTAGGAGAGCAGTCAGATAGTGTCAATAGATGCTGTTTGTTGGATATACAAAAAGCTTTTCTTTGTTGATATTGACTTGCCATTCCCGTCAGACTTTCCTTTCAATTGTTTCGAATTATAAATAATTTTAATCAGTAATGATGAGCACTGGTCATTACTGACTGCCAAATTCAGATGTTGAAACACTTGCAGATATGAGAGCATTACGTTCGCTAATTTTGCTTCAGCTTGTGATTACTTCCCATTAATTAATTATGAGATGAATGACTGGGGGACCGCGGTAGAACAGTGGTTAAGGTGCTGCGCTACAAATCTGAAGGTCGCTGGTTCGATTCCAGATGGTGTCATTGGAATTTTTCATTAACATAATCCTTCCGATCGCACTATGGCCCTGGGGTCGACTCAGCCTCTAACAGAAATGAGTACCAGGAGCATTTCCTGGGGGTAGAACGGCCGGTCCGTAAGGCTGATAACCTACCACAATTCTGGACCATTGTCACGTAATCAGGGAACCTTAACTTCCTGGAACCCTCTGGGCACCTCGTGCCCGTAATGGGACTGATTCACCTTTACATGAATGACTGCGTTCACTCTAATAGGCCACGTTCGTCACACAGTTTATTTTCCTAATATTTTGCTTCTTATTTTTGGGGAGACTTCTAACTGCGTCTCCAACACAGTTCGAACAGGAGAGTTTCCCTACCCAGTCTGTTCTTGCATCGCAAATATATATTTAACATGACAGTGCGTTTTGAGCTATTGTACTTGGCTAGATAACTGTTTTTAAATGTACTTGAAACTTTGTACAGCTAGACATCGAATGTTTTTTCTCTCATCTCGAAATTTTCTCTACTCCTTTACAGCCCATCTCCTTAATCCACTTCTTTCCCGGCTGAAATTATATTTCCGCGTGTGTTCAGTAAGCTGTGATGTTACAAAAGAGAAGAAGATAAATTGTGACTGGTTAGATTTAGCTGTCACAAGCACAAACATTTATATTCTAGGTTTGGGGTTTGAAATATGGAAGCTACGTTTTAAGAAGTTATTTACCTTTTCGTGTAAAAAAGATGTGTGAAGCAGTATTTTGGGAAAAGTGGACTGAATGGACATGGGGTGCATTTCCGTATTGTGCATATGATTTTTTCCCTTTCTTCTGGTTATTGAATTGGAATAATAGTAACAAATACCAGACTCGTAAATTTTCTTTTTCAAATCTTATTATATTCAAGGCATTTCTTGAATGTATTAAATTTTATTTCTCAAATATTAAACATTTACTCCTGCATTAGAGCCTCCAATACCCCCCCCCCCCAAAAAAAAGGAAATTACCATATTTTTGTGGCTTCTTTTCTGTTTGCCCTTCGTGAAGTATTTTCTAAAGTTTTTTGTCAGATATTTGCACACTGTAGAGCTAAGATGTATTTCCGCCTTGCAGATGGCCACAGAAAAGGTACCCGAGGAAGTAAAATGCAGTAACAAATATAGCTTATATCTGCACGGTATAACCATTCATAAATAACATCCCCATTACTTTTAAACCCCTATAAAATCCTGAAATCAAATATGTCCCAGGGTCTTTTATTATTTGCCAAATTTATAGGAAGAATTCGAGGTATGTATTGAGGTTCTTGTATATAGCGTCCGCATGAACGGACTGGCGAAAATAATGATCTAACCCAGATAAAACTTCGTCTGTCTCGACTACAGACTGTTAGAGCCACAAGGAGTGTTCACCTAAGGCAAAGGCACATCTGATTTATTTGCAGAAATTGTTTGTATCACCGGCTATTCTGATGTTTCCGGATTTTTTCAGCCTCTCCAGGCCAATGCAAAACTTCACACAGCAGTCCGTCCTGACTCTGTGCTTCCCAGGCATTTCCAAGTAACGAAGCATAACCAACCTCAATCACTGCCCTATCCTATGTCCCAAATTTATATTTTCACAATTTCTGTCGGTTCGGAACCAGATTTGTCCTCTGTCCCCTTCCCGTAGGTTTGATCGGCCATTTTTCTTGCAACCGACCAATTTCATACCTTGAATCGCTTCAGGATCTACCTAAGCATATTTCCGTCATAATTATGGAGATAGCACTTTCCTTAGGAACGTCCGCATCAACGTAATATCGTAAACGTTATTAAAATCCCAAACTTCATCGTCTAATTCTCGTCTTATTTTACGATAAATGATGTCTACAATTGACATGGCGTCAATAAAATTTTCCCTCTTTAGGTCATACTTCCTGAGCACAATTCGGACAAGTTATAGAACGCAATATCTCTTTCTGCTTCGCGTTTCTCTGAAAATGGTGTTTGGTGTACATTGGGGTTTCATGCAATTTCTTTGGAAAAGATGACAGTAGATGCTGAGCGATTTGGCCTTACTTGCATTCTACCTCATGGCAAGTCATTCAACGTGTAGTGTTTGTGTCTTAATTTAGACCCTCAATAAGAATTATCTTGATGTATCAAAACTTTCAACTCCAGTCACGTAATGTGTGAAATATGTATTGAAAATTAAAAAGAGACTTTTTTTGTCCCAAACAAACTTTAATGTGTTTCTTATGATTCTCAAAGTAAGCATCTACTCTTTGCGACTGGTTTCAGTAAAGGACGTAAGAACCGAACTTTTGTATACAATTTATACAAAATGTATTCGTAATTTTTGTATGGAATCTTGTGGTTGTTACAGCATGCTGTACATTGTGCAAAGTCACACAATGTTGGGGAACATATGTGTTCCAAACAGGCAAAACTCTGAAGGCAAATTAATAGAGGAATCTTGTAAATAAAGCCAACTTGGTGCACAATTTATTCTTAGTGTATTTATCAATCTGTACGTGTTTCGGGCGAATATGAGCCCATCATCAGGAGAAACAACTGTGTTTTTGCGACACTTGGTACTTGTTATTCTGTGTCGATGACTATCTGGTATGCAGGGTGGAATTAATTACGCCGTGCATACCAGAAGGTCATCGACACAGAATAACAAGTAACAAGTGTCGCAAAAACACAGTTGTTTCTCCTGATGATGGATCCATAGTCGCCCGAAACATGTAGAGATTGATAAACACACTAAGAATAAATTGTGCACCAAGTTGGTTTTATTTACAAGATTATACAGAGATGCATGGTTAAAAAACATTAAAAAAAATTGATACAGGAAGTTAGACTGTATCGTCAAGGGTCCCAAGTTATGTCTGAATACTTCGCCATGGACATATAATGGGTCCGATACACAGCCCAGAATTGACTGGTTGTCGGTGTGTATATCGACCTTCAAAGACCTTATTGTTAACATCATAACGTGCTACTCGAGACCACTCTGTGTCCTTTCTGAATTTACCCATTTGTAATACCTGCATGGCAACAACAAACAGACGAACCTACGGGACACTAAGTTTTGATCGAGGCTACGACATATTTCTTACTGCGGCTAATCTCGGTTGTTTTTATTATTATTATTATTATTATTATTACTGTATTTCGTAAGCAATGAAAAATTTCTAATTGCCTATTTTAGAAACCTGAGTGTTCAGATCCTATTATCCTCTGCCCAAGGAATAATTGGCCCTTAGCTTTACTTGTACGTATTCCAGGTTGTGGTGACTGTCTGGAAGCAGTACAGGACCATCTGCGTTTCGGCCGGTTATGTAGGCAAAACATCGTCTTTAAAAGTTATATATCGGTAGCAGCATCATTTATAATAATCTTTCTTTCTAAAACTCCCAAAGTTTATGACATGCATGTACAGAACTGATTCCATGCAATCCATTACGGGCCGTCAAGTGAAGAATGAATCATTTGTAGAGCTATTCGAGAGTCTGACAAGTCTCGCGTGTGATCAGTCAAAGAACTTTTTACTGGCAATAGACATACTTTTCTCGTTGCTTTCAGTCACTGCATAACAACAGACAGATTTTTGAACGGAATAGTACGCTCTATGAAGTACAAGCGGAGTTCATTCTTTATAATCCAAAATAACAATATGATGTCACCCAAAATCAGCATTTAGCTTTTGAATTAACTAATATATTTTTGACACGTATTTAGCTATGCATGTTGTATTTTGTGTGACATTATACTTTAATACAGTTATGTCTAACTAATCTATATTAATGGCTTCTTTTACTCTAGCTTAACATTCCATGACAATGCGAATCTATTAATTTGTATCTGAAAAATGTAAGTCGTTCGCATTTTATAATGGGAAAAAATGTGCACACACAAAAAAAGATCTTTGTGACTGATCCACCAAGAGGAGTGTTCCGTTTAAAGCATATTAGTGCAAATCAAGCGTTCATCCACGAATAAAAGAATGTGAAGAATTAGATCTTTGTGAAAGAAAAATAAAATAATTTGTTAATATATACTTTGTCTCATAACACAGACTGAAATATTTCAGGTAAAGTACAATTTATAACTTCCACTGAACCTCATAGTTTGGTGCTAAACCACTTACCTGACAATAAGACAGGCAAATATGCAATAATGGCACTATCATCGACGTGGCAACACCGAGCAATGTGTTACACGAAAATATGAATGAAGGGTTTGCACCATTCACGTCAGAACTGAAGTAGCGGTCCGTACTCCATACTCCACGGAGCAAAGACCTTCTTGAGAAGCTGGCCGGTTCTTAGCTAATCAAGAAATTTCCCGCATTTTACGGAACCCGAAGTTTCATTGCCGCGTTTACAAACGCCCACCGCCTCTCCATATCCTGAGCCAGATCAATCCATTCCATGCCACCTATCCCATTTCCTGAAGATCCATCTTAATATTATCTTCCCATCTATGCCTGGGTGTTCCAAGTGGTCTCTTTCCCCCAGGCTTCCCCACCAAAGCCCTTTATGTACCTCTCCTTTCCCCCATACGTACTACTTGCCCCACCTATCTCATTCTTCTCGATTTGATCACCCAAATAATATTTGGTGAGCAGTAGAGAACATTAAGTATTGATATAGCGGACACTGAAGGGAAGGCTCAAATTTTCGTAACCCTTCAGCTATGTAACTGATCTTGTGTCTATCAGTTCTACAATGTTGTTTGTACCATGCATGTCTACCAAATTACTGTTCACAAGTTGGTCCAACACTGTGCACTACTTACAAACTCAAGCTATTAGTTTTACGAAACACACACGCAAATTAAATACTCCAACTGCATTAACGTACAATACGAATACCAAGTTTCTGGGCGAAATTTATTTCATTGTATGATAGTCTAAATTTGTCATTAAATTAGTTATTTGTTCTCTGTTAGTTTTGACACTTGACCAGAAATATCCCCATAAGAACTCACCACCATATAAGTGATAGGATAAACCTGATTTTTTAAACCTAAATTTCCATAAGTTAGTGCTGGTCCAAAGACTCCACTTTTCTTGGACTGCGCTGAAGTCGGATGGAGCAAACACTTCCTAAAACGTGACACCTATATAATAGTAATTTACATATGGTGTCATATATAAAAAGACTAGAATTTTCCTCAGCACTGTTATGAGGAAATCAAATCTCATCCAGTCTGACTATATCCTGTACTCAGTATCTGCAACCTGGATCATATTTGTTCTGAAAAGTGCTCATTTTTTAAGGAATTATACCTAGCTCTACTAGAAGACACTGACATAATTTCGCCTACATTTATAGTAGTAGGTACACTTGTCACTGTGCAAGCCTTTCAAACGTAGGATGAAGAGCAAATGTAGTTCCACTGATTCTTAACCTCTCCACTAGATTGAGGAAAGTGATTGGCTGCAGGACACTAAGGATTTACTCCCGAGGATTGATCCCGCAGTATCCATTGAATAGGTCCTAGAGCCCCTCTTGAAATACTGGAATAGAGAAAAGTCTTTCGCCCTGGCAGGAAACCACGCCACTTATCTCCTTGGCCTAGTGTGTAGCGTAATATCTAGACTTACTGAGTTATCTCGGCCCCTTAGGTTTTAGTACCCTAAAAGTACCTAAGATTCGATTATAAGAAAACGTTTTAGAATTTCTGGCGGTTTGTAATCATCAATGCGTGCAGAAAGTATACTCATACATATTAGCAACACTTACACAACAAAGGGAACCAAAATGAATGTTGCGGTGAAGTTCTTTACACTTGAGCTTTATTTCTGGAGGTCCCATGCTCTGATCCTGACGGTTTTCTTCGTGCACTTCTAGTACGTTACAATACACCTATCTTCAGCTTCTTTCGTAATTCATCTTTAGCATTCAAATTCACATTTTAATGTGTACTGCAACAATTATATTTACCAGAGCGTAAGTAAATAAAATATTAAAAATGAATAACGTTTCGCAATTTCTCGCAAAATCTAAAGAAAGATACTTCCACGATTTTTAAAACATTAAACTTTTGAAGCACAAATTCCACTAAATGTCTTATAAACTTTAATTCCTACCTCACAGAAAACATAATGAAAGGAAAACAAGGTTTATATTATTTAGAGAGTGGCTTCCCTTTATTCTTACAATCACACAAAAAACACAAATACACTATATAGTGTGGAAAAGAAATGTCTTTAACATTAACCTACGGTGCTTATATATATATATATATATATATATATATATATATATATATATATATACACTATGCGTTTTGTTTCACACAAAATATTAAAATTTATTTATTTTTTTATCAAACAAAAAAAAAAATCCTCTTTTATACACTTTTTTTTT
>Ga0123354_10018453_pt1 | contig 10937 bp, 3 predicted proteins | sample TergutLab28metaG_2_FD_97872 | JGI IMG/M metagenome (GOLD analysis project Ga0123354, IMG submission 97872) | Labiotermes labralis P4 segment gut microbial communities from Petit-Saut dam, French Guiana - Lab288 P4 | ecosystem: Host-associated > Arthropoda: Insects > Digestive system > Gut ... | reverse complement strand
TTACACAACTTGATGAGTACACACAAACAACAGTAACTTGTTTCTACGGAATTACACAACTTGATGAGTACACACAAACAACAGTAACTTGTTTCTACGGAATTACACAACTTGATGAGTACATAAAATACACATGCGTGGCGTTTGTGGCATTTTATTTTAAAATTTCAAGTTTGCTATATTATGCTGAAATGTTACTTCCATACGCGCTGTCAAAGTAACACCTATGGACTTCAGCTTCTATAGTAAAACGTCTCATACAAAAGCCTGGCAAAGGTACATAGTGATATAATGGTAGAAATTCAATACTTTACATAAACTGGCCTGCAGACCGTAAATCTTAAAATAACGCAGCTATTGAGATACCCGGTCACATTCGTCGGTTAAGTCGCAACGAATTAGAAGGACGTCGGTCGCCATCCTAAATCTGAAATACAATTTATCCTTAGAAATCAAAATCATTTTACACTTTTATATTCATAACGCTCTATAGACACACACAGGCATGGCTATACGAATAGGACCATACACAGACCTACATACATACATGCATACATACATACATACACATACACACACACACACACCAGCACTGTACTGGTTAATGTAGTTGTAACAACCTAGTGTCATATTCGTTAGGTAACCGGTTCACCCTTCTACCATTTTACCGGATATTCTACCAGATGCACTCGGTGATTCTTTTCATTCTTTCCGCGAGAATGTTGGAATATTACTTTGAAATATGTCGGAGCGTTTAGTTCACAATCATTAATTTTCACATTTCAAAAGACTTACGGTTTACATTCTGCGCTGTTTAACACAACGGTACAGCCTCGTCCATACGACTCCACAACATCTCTGCTAAAATGGGAAATTAAATGTGTAGAACAAAAATATTCGGTTCCCGCTCCCCCCCCCCCCCAACCAACACCACCCCCGAACACACTGACTCACGCATATTTGTCATATAGACAGCTTGATTTTATCGGTTGTTTTTCCAGTACATGACACCCTGTCCAGGCAAACAATGGGACCACACCACGCCACTTACAAGCGTAGAAATGCTATAGACCGGGCCATGTCTGGTTGCTATTTTTGTTGTTCAGTGAAACCATGTTTACCACAGCCGAGGACAATAGCTCATGGTAACAGAAGAGATATGCATTGACTGCTATCGGCTGAAGCAGAACCATGACGCTGGGTCTATTTTTCATTGCCATAATTTTGTTGTTGTAGCGTCAACGGCTATAGATCATTGCACTACATTTGTATGATGAATCTAAAGCTGAAAACGGCAGAAGCCAAACAAACCGCGTTCCCAGTTTATTTCACAGTGACGAGAAAATCTGAATGAGGTAACTAGTGATAATGTTGATTTGCAGATAAGGCTCACTTTAATTTTAGAAATCATGCCACATGTCTCTTCAAGATTACTCGAAGGTAATAATGTCAGATACGAAAATAACATTTGCAGAGAATAACAAGCATTATGTCTTTCATGTAACTAAACATTCTTATGTAATCGTCTGTTTTAGAGAAAGAGCAACTTACAAATTACTATTTCGTCCCTGAATATAAGGAGGGTGTTATCATTTCGCCAGTAGGAATTTTTAAACCTCAGTATAAGTAAAATCCTAATAACTTCAAAGCTAATATAACATTATCCACATAAGATTTCTACTTCTGATGCCTTTTTAAATTCTGTTAGTAAAAAGAATGATTGTCACTGTTTGAACACTTGATGTGTTATTGAATGAAATGAGAGAAATTGATATCGCTTCTTCGTGCTTTAAGGAAAGATACCAGAAACATGGGAGATTAATTGCGATAATAAATGCAGTATACTATATATACAGAAATAAGTACCAGAAATATTTCCTTGGGTGTAAAGGTGGTCGGTGCACAGGGCTAGCAACCTTACAACTTTCATGTGCGGATTTTCTGGACATCTGGAAGCCTCAAACTAGGGCCTGTTCGGACCTGTGATAGGGTAGCTTTACTACACATTTAAGATAATAATTCTGTAGGGCAGTGGGTCTCAAGGCAAATCCCGTGGTCGAGTTTAAATTTCGAAAAATGTAAAGAATCTAATTTAGTCTTCAAAAATCATAATGGAAATTTGAATATTTTAATTTAGAGCCAAGTAGGTCTACGTCATTGCCGGACCTCCCTCCACAGATAAATGACGAGCCTAAAAGTACCCTTCAACACGTGGCAACCAATATTCAAGTGAACAATTGACTGCGAAACTTTACAGTCGTGCAGTGGAGATCCACGTCACCGGCGTAAAGAATCAGATAAATGTACTGAAATTAAAGAGCGATTTCCTTTAAAAACTGGAAAATTATTTTGAACAAGATACATCTGGTGTTTGAAATAAAATATTCTTTCTAAGAAATAGTAATACCAACATATGAAAGTAAAATATATGTTAGAAAATATACAATGTCACAGTTCTTGTTGAGGTCAGTGCGACATAAGGGATAATGTAATAAGGATAAAATACATGGTGTTTGTGCTATTATTATTATTCTGATTACATTGTATCTCATACACAATTTTACAGTACATCATATGCAGTAATTTTCCTTCTCTGCTTTGTTATCAAGAACAAAGTAAATTTAGCACAAATACATAATCTTTTATGCAAGGTTTCCGTGGTTTTCCCAAACTTTCTTGTTGCAACCGCACTTAATATTTTCAATGAAAAAATACAGAATACTTATAGTATTTGAAATAATGACTTTGTGAAGTTTCAGTGATTTTAAATATAGTAAGAAGCTTAACACAGACATGACTGCAATTAGGTATGTAGAATATTGAAGCTTGCATTTAAAAGTAAATTAGATTTTACAGATGAGTGTCACAGAGTTTGTAGTTTTGAGAAGCTTGAATATTAAGTCCTTTAAAAGCCACCTGGCATAGTGCCGGTGTCATCCATACCTCACGTCCATCTATACTCATTACTCCGAGCCATGTATTTAAATAGCCCAAATGCTTACAGTTGCTAACGTGCTAAAACGAGAAGAAATGATAGTAACAAATTTATAACATTAGTAAAGCTACGCATAAAATATCAATATGTAAATTCTGTAGAACATTTTTATGTCTTATACAATCCGTGATATTAATAACACCACTTTACCTAATTACTATAATTTTGTACCACGTATCATTTGTAACTTATCTCTCCTCAGACTGAAAAATGATTATCTGAAGAGATTATTCCTTTAAAGAAGACGATTTAAATTTATATTTAAGCCCTTATCTAATCAATAATTGTACGCTGAAATATCTTGGAGTGTAAAACAAAGCTTCAATGTACTACTGTTAGCTGAATTTAAAAAGTGTAATATTATTAATGTGATTGTTTCAAAGAATCAACAGAATAAAAGAGAACTGAAGAATGAAAAACCAAATAGATGCCACTTATTATTTTATTGAACTTCTTACAGGCTCGACATGTTTCGGGCATTACTATGCCCATCATCAGGAGCTCGCGACTATAATGTTGATTACCACATTGGTCGTTTCGTTCGTGGCTTGCTGTAAGGTTGAAGGTTAGGTGCGGTTAGGCTGGAGTAGTGTCCGGGCTGTGGTAATCAACATTATAGTCGCGAGCTCCTGATGATGGGCATAGTAATGCCCGAAACATGTTGAGCATGTAAGAAGTTCAATAAAATAATAAGTGGCATCTAGTTGGTTTTTTTAGTCTTCAGTTATCACAATGATGCACGGTCCAATGAGCATCAGAATAAAAGGGCTCCATGATACGTAGTTGAAGACCATAATATCCTTTTGGGCGTTCTGTCACTAATTCAGTACTTTGATAAAAGTGGTAAAGTGAAAATTATCATTATCATTTAAAAACAGTAGCCTGAAAATTTTTTCCCAACATCCCGTGCTCTGCATATTTATAAAACGACGTTCATTCGTACGTCTGTAGTACAGCACCTAATAACACGTTCTGATTTCATAACATTATCAAACACGGGAGTCTTAAGCACGAAGACGTATTTCCTATTTCATTCCTGTTCACTCAATAAAATTTGCAGGAATAATGTAAATTTCTCGGAACTGCATTTACTGTTTCCTTAGTAACGATTTTTTACGGCAGCTCTAAATTCTTCGTACATTTCTCCAACTGCTAAGGGGTGTCACTAACGCATGTCGAACTTCATACTTTTACTTTTCGGAACATTCTTTCCACAAATTTAAACGCAATAACGGCATTATTAATGATATTAATGATATTTTATAGAGGGCGATGCAGAGTGCAGCGCATCGTCTATTTGCATTCTGTCTTAAAAAGCAGCGATAAAGACTTACACGAATTTCCTACATCTGTAAGGTCATGCAGAAAACCCTCTTGTTTCTGCGAAAACAAATTTAACATATTTCAAAATTGAAATGAAATTTTAAACGTATGAACAATTCCTATTCGTTAGGTAATGAATGGGGCAAAGAAAAATGTAGTTTCAGACTCAAGTGAGTTTTGATGTCGTTTCAAACATAAATATGTTTTTTTTTTTGTGTGTACTTGCAAATATCTGTTCTCGATGCACATTTTGCAACGCGTTTTGAATTACAAATTTGAATTATCATGTTTCTGGCAATCCTTTTCGATGTTTTGCTCTGAAATGTGACACCATCTTCTAGATTCTCCTGTAATAACTGCTTATGATCAAGTTACGAACTTTCTTTTTCTCTGCATTTGAAAAACAGTCGTGAGGAAACTAAGAATTGTTTTCTCAGATCAAAAGGAATCTGAGTTTCAACTTAGTTTAAGGAGTGTATACAAACTTATGAATATGCTAATTATACTACAAACTAATAGTAATAAATTACAAATACATACGTATTGTGACACCTGAACTACTCTCCTAAATGATAATAAACTGTAAATATCAAGTGTTAATTTTCGTCTTCCACTCACAAATTATTCGCTGTTTTTCTGTTGTTTCGTTGGACACACAGATATTTATATCAGACATTTCTTGTGCAATATTTTCTGTACGTTTCATCTACCGTACTGACGTCAATCGTCATTTAGTATCATGTTTTATATTTAGAACATTGTGTTATCAGCCCTGCAAAATATTATTTCGAAATTATAAGACAACTAAAAGAAATATGCACGCAACCTGCTGCAAACTGATTATAAAACTCTGCTTTAAGTTAAACTTCTTGGAATAATCTCCTCCACAAATTTAAATGTTTAACTTGTTATTTACCTGTGGATTTTGTTTACGGCGTTTTCCGTTGTTAGATGTTGAGGTGTGTTGTTGTTTCTGTCATTCTGGTGGTTCGATGTTTGTCGGTAAGTTTTACATATAAAGCGATGTACTATGTAAGTACAAGGGTGATGTAAAAACCAAGAGAAGCGCTCAAATATTTGCTTGAATGCCAGTATGATATTATGCTGCTTTTACATAACTCAGATGTGTCAATTACAGGTGTATGTTTATGTGTACGATATGAGATTATTTGTAAAAAGTCTAATAAGAAATAAAAATAAATTTAAATGTTAACATGAAAAACAGTGTCTCAGCATATGTTGTAATCCTGTGATTTTGCAGTAGTAATTTGCACACTTAAACAAAACAGGTCGGCAAAAAAGTTCCTTCCCTGTTAAAATTGAGGAAGATTCTTATAGTTTTGATGTTGCTGAATCTGAATATGACGACCAAATTCCTATCACCCACCAAAATTAAGGGAGAGGACATTAGATTATAAAATTGTGTTTTGTAATAAAAAGTAATATATTGGTTTCTTTTAAAATATACATTATCAAATAATGAACAATGTTCTTATAATAAAACCAACTAACTTCACTACTCTGGGTAAATGACCAACTTGATACCCAATTACGTTATATAATACGTTTATTATTATGATTCTCTACATGTTTCGAACAACTCTGCTCATCATCAGGAGGTCAAAATGTATTAATACAGCATCTGTTATAATATTAGTAAAAAAATTAGTACATCTAGTTGGTTTTATTATAAGACTTTATCACGATGCACAGTCACCTGAAAGTCAAGTGAACAATGTCTCTATATACGGTGTCCTAAGTAGAAAAAAGCATTAAACACACACTTTGCCTTCTTTTGCCTCTTCTTTTCGCCAATTGGTTTCTCCCTTATAAGAATCCAGCAGTAGTCAGCCAACATATTTAGATTCCATTTTCCTTTGTATCTCTCTTCAATTTAGGAAATATCTTAATGCAGCCTTCCTCCAGGTGCATCGGAGATGGGTCCAGCGTTTTCAGGTAAAATCCAAATGGGAATGCAGCAAAGGAAGTTTCAATGACATGTCACACCCGCAACACTGTATGATGAATTCAGCTCCTACACAATTGCACTGTAATTTTTCGCTTTTTCATTTCAAATGCCTTCCAGGCAATTATTTCTGTAGAACTTAATTTTTTACTAAATTTTTTGTCTTCGAATAGTTGTGTAATTTGTGGACCAAAGAAAAATACTTTCTTTTATCTACGTCTCACTCATTTTGGAAAAATGTTGCCTTAAATAAGCAAATCCTTCGCTTTCTTTACCCATCGCTATCAAAAATATTTTTATCAAACCGATCTTGATAGTCAATGGAGGCAAAACGATTTTTGTTATGTTGCAGTGATAAAATGTCGGTGTGTTGTAGCAGCCCTTCAGTTTGAATTATCACACTGCAAATTGAAGGGCCGCTAAACAACTGCACGGAAGCCTTTGCAGTTTGAGATGTAGTTTGCGACAGTAATATTCCAGGTATTAAAAGCAGTCCCGTTACAGGCCTGGAGTGGTCCAGAGTGTTCCAGGAGGTTAAGGTTCCCAGATTTCATGACAACGGCACAGGATGGTGGTAAGGCTGTCAGCCTTACGCACCGGCCACCTTTACCCCCAGGAAATACTCCTGGTACTCATTTCTGTTAGAGATCGGAAGGATTTTATGTCAATGAAAAATTCCAATGACACCAGCTGGGATCGAACCAGTGACCTTCCGATTTGTAGCACAGCACCTTAACCACTGTATCATTCTTGGTATTTAAGTAACATAAATAAGTAAAAACGAAAGAATAACATAAAAACGTTTGGTACAGCCCCAAATTTCGGGTTTTGACCATTCAGTTGAGGTGTCAACTGGTATCCAAACGGAGAATGATATAAACATTTTACTCACACATTCCAGTTTATAAACCTACTTCCAATATAAAGTTATCAGTATTATTTCAGAGAGTAAATTGATGTTTATCAGTGTAATATGACATCAAAATGCAGGAAAGTAAAGATGAGAGACCAAAAACCTTACATTAGAAAAAGGCCTTTCCACTTTATCGATAACAGGTCATTTAAACTCTAAGGAAAAATATATAAAAATTTTATTACATAATCCACAAGAAATGTTTCAGTATGTGCTGTAGGTAAGAGAATTTGATCAAATCCGACCAATGTGAATGAGAGGTGATATGCTTAATCCAATCACACAGAACCAATAATAACTGAGGCATCAATTCCTTTGATTGAAAAGCACTGAATTTTAATAAACAGAGAGTAAATATGAATTAAACGGATTAGTGGGCGTCTTGTGAGGCACCGATAGTTATGGACTGCTTAAACACCGAAATCAACTCGAATTCTAGTCCCGCTTTGGACAAAAATATATCAGTCCTTTTTTTTTTTTTTTGCGTCGTTCAATATAAGACGCAGACAACTTGCAACTATCCGAGCCTCGTCCTGGACCATACAAAATAACCGAAACCTGAGATCTCACAAAAACAAAGTAACTAAAACATCAGCGCACAAATCCTATTATCAATCTCCCTAATAGGAATAGCAGCATGCACAGTCGTCACCAGTATTAACTAGCAACAAACTAAAGAGGACGTTAAGTTAAATAAACTAATAACCTTCAACGCTATAAATAAAGGGCTTCCTTTAGGCCTTGGTAAGTTCTTCAACACACCCCTATAGTTGTGCATTCCATAATCACAAAATGTATACAAGGCTATATACAATAGTGGAAGAGCAAAATAAACGCTTCTAAATAGATTTACAGTCTATCTTCTATTCACTAATCTCAGCTAACCCACTAGTTTTCGCCCAATGATTTTTCTCATTTAATCACAGAGACATTGGAACATTATGCTGTGTATTTAGAGCTCAATCAGGAATAGCTGGAACGTCCCTGAGAATACTTATTCAAAGAGAACTAGGACAACCAGGATCTGTTATCGGGAATGACCAAATATACAGCGTTATGCTTAGAGGTCACACCTTAGTTATAATTTTCTTCATAGTTACATCAATCACAGTTTGTGGTTTCGGAAATTGACTAGTGCCGCTAACACTAGGAGCACCAGACATAGCATTCCCACGAATAAACATAAAGATTTTGACTACTCCTGTCATCTCTAACACTACTATTTAGGAATAGAACAATAACAAGCGGTGAAGGAACAGGATGAACAGTTTATCCTCCTCTCGCCAGAGGAATTGCACATGCCGGAGCATCTGTAGACCTAGCCATCTTCTCATTACACTTAGCTGGAGTATCACCCATCCTAGGAGCAGTAAATTTCCTTTCAACAACATTAAATATAAAACATTTTTATGAAACAATATAATACTAAATATTGTACGTCAGCATTATATTGCGTATTATATTACGTTTATAAGCACGTCGTAATGCTTCCATTCAAACGTTTGTATAAAATTATTTGTATGATCGGTCGCCATCACAGCCCTACTAGTACACTCACTCCCAATATTAGCAAGAGCCATCGCCATGTTACTAACCAATCGCAGTATAAACACATCCTTCTTTGACGCAGCAGGACGGGAGACCCAATCCTATCCCAACACTTATTCTGCTTCTTCGGACACCTTGAAGTTTAAATTCTCCTCTTACCAGGATTCCGTATAATCTCACATACCCTTCGTCACGAAAGAGGAAACAACGGAAAGTCGGAAACCTAGGAATAATCTTTGCCACAATAGCAGTTGTATTTTAACAGGTCAGAAGGTTAGTTTCATAACAAGTCAAGAACAAAACTCTGTTAAAATTATCAGAGGCATTTTTATTAAAATAGCGTTACTTTGCCTTTAATTGGTATAGTTTCATGCAACTAGGCAACTCTTTGCTCTTTAGTTTTGTTGCCCACGAAATAACCAGTTTGCCTGCGTTTATTATTTTCCTTTCTCTTCTTCTCTCTCGCTGTGCCCACATGTTACAATAGTCGCTGTTTTCTGCTGTTTAAACCCGTTACTTACTTATTCGCGATTTACAGTCTTAGAAATGAGTTCTCCGAATATTTTGCAACACTGCTTCAATAAACTAAAAATTTCATTGTACAGAATTTATAATTAGATCCAAAAGTCTTCTGGAAAGTTACGTCTTGCCTTCAGCTACTTAGTTAACAACCTCTCGAAGAAACCCAGTACCGCGTTCTTCGTGGCCGAGAAACCCAGTAATTAATCTTGATTTTAAAAGTGAACCTACTACGTTCTTTATCGAAACGTCTGCAGCGACTTCCCAGATGACGCAGCACAACATCCCATATAACCCTGAGCACTGAGCGACGCTGCCCTGAGAACCTCGAAACCCGAACTACGTACTGATTCAACCGATCAAGGAAAACCAGTCTGTCGTCTAGGAATAAATTATTTTCGATATATACACATAGAAGGGCTCATTAGAGCACCCTATTTTCATTCATCTTAACAGCTCCTTTTAAAAGATATGTCGTTAATATGCCACCTACATCTTGCTCTTCCCAATTTACCTCTTTCCTTTCATTTTTCTACAAGGCTGTTATACACACTTCTTGCTTCTTACATTCCTTAACATTATAAGGAAACTGTTTCTCCGTTTCAGGCTAGAGACTGTCTATGTTCATTACAACATGGGAAACTTTAGACACAAATTTAAAGTCTGATGTAACGTTGTGGTTACAGCTTTCACGCAAGAGTACTCAGCACTGCCAGCACGAAGCCTTTTGGAGCACTGGTGCTTATACAGAATATTCACCTTTTGTTTTCTTAAGACATCACTTGTTATTGACAGTACAAAACTAATTCTACAACAAAGTTTCAACGTCATGTCTTACCATATCGAATTAGTAACACAGTAATTTGTAAAATATTTATTACAATGTATTTGTCCCACTTTGCCTATCCCATCCCATTGAATTGTGTTCTGATTATTCCATGACGTGTTGAAAGTTTAGTTTCTTTTACATCCTACGATCACTCCTTGTAATTGATACAAAATTTTACAAGAAACAAAATGTAAATGAAATGATAAGTAAACCGAATGGATCGTCGTTTGTAATATTAGTGTTACTGACACCATCGTGAATGTTGTAACTGTTTTTACAACCATCTGTTCACTTTACGTTTGAATACTTGTACCTTGGTCGCAAATGTGTAACCTCCGATGGGGCATCTCTGTACCATTCTGCACAAGTTACTTTCTTGAAATAAAAGCTTTCTATGTGACAGGAACAGCGTTTGTATATTTGTGTATCGGCGAGAATAAATTTTATGTACCACAATCAAGAAACATGCAGGCAGGGATTTGGAAGGAAGCTCCAAAAGTAAGAGAGCGCTTGAAACTCATAGCCTTAAATGTGGAGGTAAATCAAAATTTAAATTAAACACGTTGGGTAGTATTGGACTGGGGCCACTGTCTCGGGACAGGTACAAGCGGACGGCTCCTTTGGACAGGATAATGAACTCTCGGGTTTCACAAATTGTGAAAATTGTTTGATTGGGGAAATGCTGTTTTATAAAGAAAAGGAGTTTGCTCTTTGGAGCAAAGCGGTCAGTCACAAAGCACTTTATCAAATGTGACGTAAGGCAAGTAACACAAGCAACATTCCCGCAGTTAATAACATTCATATATTCTCTCCATTTTGACCATAACTTTGCTATCAGTTCACT
>Ga0123354_10018451_pt1 | contig 10938 bp, 4 predicted proteins | sample TergutLab28metaG_2_FD_97872 | JGI IMG/M metagenome (GOLD analysis project Ga0123354, IMG submission 97872) | Labiotermes labralis P4 segment gut microbial communities from Petit-Saut dam, French Guiana - Lab288 P4 | ecosystem: Host-associated > Arthropoda: Insects > Digestive system > Gut ... | reverse complement strand
GCGGACGCTTGTGAGTGCGGTAATGAACCTTCGGGTTCTGTGAAATGCGGGAATTTCTTGACTAGCTGCAAACCAGTTAGCTTCTCAAGAAGGACTCTGCACCATGGAGTAAGTAAGTAAGTACTCTACACCATAAAGGTCGTATTTGGGTGCATCGCGCGTTGAGCCCAGCAGTTAGGGCGTCTTGTGACACAGGGCGGGGTTCATGGCAGAAGAGTAGAGCACTCAGTACCGAGTGGAAGTAAAGGAAAATCAGTAAGTACAAACATATGATTAACATTGGTATCGTCACACCTGTAGGTGGCCGTCCGGTGCACAGTCCTCTCTCAACCTGCGCACCGGACGGCCACCTACAGAGTGTGACGATACCAGATGCTCTATAAAACAATTTGACCTCCTGATGATGAGCACATAGTGCTCGAAACATGTAGAGGAATATAATAAACTTATTATAAAGCTAGAATTTGTGCATTAAGTTGGTTAATTACTAAGATTATACTGAGATGCACGGTCAGCAAAACATCAAAATTCCTAATCATATCATTTTATCATGTTTCCGGCTGTGTACCCTCTTTTCGAATCCTCCCACCAGATACTTGGTCAGGTGATCCATACTCAAGGTGCACAATAACATGGGTCATAGCCTGAGACGACCCCGAATATGATGATGATGATGATGATGATGACAATAATAATAATAATAATAGTAATAATAATAATAGAGGAGAATTCTCCCCTATCCACGCCATGAAGCCACAAAGCGGAGCAGAGGTAGGTCTTACAGTTCCATGCATTCTTACCTTCGGCACTAGATGTGACTGGTTAACTCAACACCCCGGCCGCTTTAACCCCGGAGTGCGCCCTGATGCCCTTTAAGTTTGAGGCTGGGTGGGCCCGACAATTGGTCTGGACGTTTTGGAGGACAGAAAAATCTTCTGTCACTGCCGTCATTCGAAATACGGATCATTCAGCTTGTAGCCTTACCAACTGCGGTATATCGGCTGTTATTAATTTATAAATAATAATAATAATAATACCAAGCCCTAGACAATTGTAAACGTTTCGTAACAAGGCACTTCTTATGGTGAGTTGTTAGCACTTCACCCAATCCCCAAGCTGGAGGACCACCCCTTGTTGGCTGTCGGCGACTGCTTGTTCAATATATTCGTAGTTACCCTCCATATTGAAGGCCGTTCTTCCATCCCCAACCTGAGGTTGCGCCATGCCATGGTGACAGGGGTGGAACAGTTTAAATATTTGGGAACAACTTTAACAAATCAAAATTCTATTCAGGAAGAATTTAAGAGCAGGTTGAAGTCAGGGAATGCTTGCTATCATTCGGTGCAGAATCTTTTGTCCTCCAGTTTCCCACCCAAAAATATAAGATTAAGATAAACAGAATAATAATTTTGCCTGTTGTTTTGTATGCGTGTAGAACTTGGTCGCTCACATTGTGGGAGTAACATAAGCTGAGGTTGTTGGAGAATAGGGTGTTGAGGAGAATATTTAGCCCTAAGAGGTACGAGGTAACAGGGGGATGGCGAAAACTGCATAATGAGGAGCTTAATGACCTGTACTCCTCACCAAATATTATTCGGATGATCAAATCGAGAAGAATGAGATGCACGGGGCATGTAGCACGTATGGGGGCGAGTATAGGTGTATACAGGGATTTGGTGGGGAAACCTGAGTGAAAGAGACCACTTGGAAGATCCAGGCGTAGCTGGGAAGGTAATATTAAAATGGATCTTCCGGAAAGCGGGATGGGGGCATTGACGGGATCAATCTTACTCAGGATAATGGAAAGGTGGCGGGCTGTTTTGAATGCGGTAATGAGCTTTCGAGTTCCAAAAAATGCGGGGAATTTCTTCACTAGCCGAAAACCGATTAGCTTCTCAAGAAGGATTCTGCTTAATGGAGTGAGTAGGTATAGGATAACAGTAATACTTAAAATTTTTGTACAGTTAGAAAGTTTTTTGGCAGAACTGTGAATGAGATTAGATTGGTCACTGGGACTCATAATCTTTGGAGAACCGGCTAAAGTGCTGTGAGGTATGGAATTTGAATGATGATGATGATGATGGTGACGACAATACTAATAATAATAATAATAATAATAATGGTGTGTCGGGACAGCATAATCAGTACAGCAACTCGTTACGGGCTGGACTGTCCGCGGATTGAATTCAGGGCTGACGATATTTTCCGCACCCGTCCAGACCGGCCGTGGGGCCCACCCAGCCTCTTGTAAAATAGGTACCAGGTCTCGTTCCCTCGGGTAAAGCGGCTGGGTCGAGACGTTGATCACCCACACCATGTAGCGTCGAGTTTAAAGAAAATATAGAGCTATACCTCTACTCCCCTCTGGAACCTTCATAGCCCATTATAGAGTGAACTTTATAGTAATAATAACGAACGGAATTGTGTTGCAGGTGAAGGAGACACACACATAAATTTTAACATGAAGACTGAAATCAAAGTAGGAGACATAACGCCTTCCCTTGCAATCAGCAGCAACAACACTACCAATCTTCCGGCCCCTCGTCGGCAGAAGACGCACGAATCAGTGGATGCGTCTCCAAATTCCTCTGTTACTTCAGATGTCTCACCATTAAAAACTGAACACCCAGGATCTGCTGTGAATTATGTTGCCAGAGAAGCTACACCAGGAAACGAAACGTCATTATCAAGCCAATATTGTACATCTGACATGACTGTGCCTAAGCGAGAAGAATATTTTAGCAGCAGTGTGGGCAATGCTGACACAGTGGCAGCGTGCGATATTTTGTCCACGGAAAACAAAGCCGATATTGATGAAACTGGAAGTGGCATTTCAAGTGCGCAAACAGCTGAGTCAAATGTTATATGGAATTTATTTTCTCAGAATATTTCAGGCCTTGAGCCTGGAGAAAGCATCGTTAGCAGTGTTTCAGTTCGACAAAACGAGTCTCAAACGACTGCTGAAAGGAGCGATGTTAAAGAAGAATATCAACTTGCCAGGGTCAAAGACAAACTATTAATTGCCGAAGAATTGTTAAAATCTTCAACCACAGGCACTGGCCTCAACGTATCGTATGAATTTAGAAGCAGCAGTAGCTTGGAATCCAATTTGAGAAAGTGTAACCCAAAAATTGAAGAGAGAACTGGTACAGGAGAACCTCAGATGCATGTTGATTCTGAACATCCCAAAATAGAAGGAAAGGCCTTTAGTTGTGACAATAGTGTATGTGACGCAGCGTTTCCTGAGTATCTGAAAGTATTGCTGGATGGTATGGATGTTGGTGGGGACTCAGGATGTCCCTTAGACAGCAAACCGGAGTGGTTTGACCTGGATAAATTCCGTAGGGGTCAGCGAGTTGCCACGAGGTATCTATTTGGATTATTACTGGCCGAAACCCTGTCTCTTTTGATGCTTCTTAGTTTCCCACCTACCCTTCTGTCTCTTACATTCACCGGGAAGTCTGATACCCCATACAAATCATTCAAGCGATATCTGTCTACAGTGGTGCGAGTTAGATCGTGGTATTTAGATGATATTTGGCAGCCTGGTACAGAAGGCCACAAAAACATTAGGGTAGTTAGAGGAATGCACGAAAAAGCCCGATACGAATTGCGTAATACCAAATTTGATGAGGTGTATAAAAATGGAAGGGTATCGAGAAGTTGCACGTTTGGATGCAAAGGTGCGGCGATTTGGTGCCCTCTTCATGAAATGATACGTGCAGACTTTCAGGGTTCATGCCCATATCCCCGTCCAAACCAACGCCCTTTCCTCAATTACCAGAGAAATCCAGTTTTTCTGAATCAGATGGAAATGGCGATAACTCAGTTTGGTTTTGTGGGACTATTCATTCTGTTTCCCAAAAAGTTCGGCGCTCACGGGGTGTCTGACGAGGATATGAATGCATTTGTTTATCTTTGGCGTTGTCTAGGCTATATACTGGGTACAGATGACAGGTATAACCTTTGTGATGGAGATTTGGAAACTGTTCGACAGAGAAGTCGCGATATAATTAATTTCTGGGTGAAACCTAATTTACGTGAAGTGTCACGTGACTGGGAGCATATGACACGCTGTATAATAGAAGGAATTCATTTTTACATTCCTGGAATCACATATGAAATTTCGCTTCTGTATTTGTGCAGTATGCTTGGTATCCACGCACCAAGACTAAGGGCCGCTCTCACGCTCATACAAGTGATGTTGTACCGTCTAATGAACTTCGTACTTTTTATATTAATGCGTCTTCCAGGTGTCTGTTGGATTTTCAATTGGTTGCTCAGTAAGGCAATATTAAGTGCCCAATCGGTTCCACCTGTTGTACTTACTAAACTTCAGATGAGACAATATCCGTATGAAAAAGAGGCTTCTTGCACTCGACTGTGACATAATGAGGCCTTAGTGCAGGTACAAAATTACATTTCCCCATTGGTCATTAAGGCACTCTGGGAAGCATGGTAATGTGAAAGGAGGAAGCAAAATGAGCCATCCTGTCCTTCATGCCTTGTCCTCTGACAAAATGTTGGAAGGTTTCTGCATGCCATTAAAAAAACGCTCAGTAAGAATTTCTTTTCAAGCAAAACTGTACAAACTCACTTGAACGGGCTCATTTATAGTGACCTTAATGGGCAATATGTACATGTATGTACAATTGAGTATGCTGAGTCAGATTTCGGAGATATAGCGCATAGAGCAATGAACATTTCTCGACCATTCGGCAATTATTACAGCTGCCGTCATAGGGAGTAATAAGAGAAGTCACTGCTTAGTTTTCTGGTCATAGTACAAGGCGAATGGATGATAATGCTACCGACCTTCAGGAGGATCTTCTTTCCTCCTTCAGGGTCGAAGTGAATTCGACATGTCAATCAACAAACAAATTGATCAAAACTTATGGCTTTAGTTAAGGAAGGGGATTTAAGACTCAGAAGAAGACATAGAATGTGGTTCTCGTGTTTTTTTTCAGTTTCTCCCGGAAAATTCCTGGGCATTGTTTCAAATTAGGTTAAGACAGTTTGAGAGTTTGAATAAAGGTTGACCAACTAGATGACACTTGCTTTATTATCTACTGCTCAACATGTCTCAGACGTTAATACGTCCATCTCCAGGAGCTTGCGACTATTTGTTGCGTTGTGTAGGCTGACTTGAGGCGTGCTGGTGGTTCAGCCTGCACTCGGATACCACATCACCAACAGACAATCGCGCTACATAACACCAGTACGCCTCAAATCAGCCTACACAACGCAACAAATAGTCGCAAGCTCCTGAAGATGGACGTATTAACGTCTGAAACATGTTGAGCAGTAGATAATAACGCAAGTGTCATCTAGTTGGTCAACCTTTATTCAAATATCAAGATGATGCACGGTCCAATACGCATAAGATTTACAGTTTGAGAGGACTGGGGTTCTTGCAGTGGTGTTGCTGAAAGATTCAAGTGTTCAGGGATGCTACGATGTGTCTTTGTGCAAGTACTGCGCGATGTTTCGAAGGATCGTTGTGTCATCATTTTAGGTTCAAAAAATCCAAGAAGAGTCACTCTTCTTGTTGTTTGAGACACTGTTGTTCAATGGCTGATTCGAACCGTCGAGAAATGCTCGCCCAAAGACCCAGAGTCAAAACCCAGAAGTTTTGAATCTCAGGCTGTTTTTTTTTCCTTGTCCTTTGAAATTATAGACCATAATTATGACTAATTATAATGTTAGTTTCAATTGAGAAGGCCCATTTTCTAAACAGTTAAAAAAGAGTTTATATTCTAATATTAAGGACCTTCTAAACGTTTTGTTTTCTTTGTTTTTGGAGAGATTAAGGAAGGTGACTTAAAACATGCAACATTTGGGAAAGTTACCTAAAGGAAGTGGAAGTAGAGAGGATTCTGAATTGTATTTTTGCATCGCTGTTGCTGGAAACGCGTTCTGAATGCGAAATGCTAAAGTGGCAGGATTTTCACGTAAACATCTGTCAACTGCACAGTGCTGAAGGCCAAATCTAATTTCAAGAGTGAATGACGAAGTACACTTCCAGTACGGGAGCAGTTACTGTGACAGCGGAAGTAATCTGCTGTATCCATCATGCTAAGAAACAACTCGCTAACCACTGGTCTGATTCCAACAGTTTGCATCTTTTCGTGACAAAATCCATACTGTGGTGTTCTGCATTATGACACGAAGTGCTGCAGTAAATTCATCCAAGTCATTCTCACTTTGGTTTATTTGGTTAATTCTAAAACCCACTCCTGGAGGTTATACATATTTGTTAACCCTTGACAGATTTTGATGAGACTGCACATACATACTTCCAGTACATGACTACTGTCATTGGTAAGTTTGAACGATTTTACTTCATTTTAATTCTTCTTCTTCTTCTTCTCTTTCTTTGTATTCTTCTTCTTCTTCTCCTCCTCCTCCTTCTTGTCATTCTCCTTGTCATCCTCCTCCTTCTTCTTTTTCTTCTTCTTCTGGCATTACAGCACTGGGTGAACCTTAGCCTCTTCCAAAATTGTCCTCCACTGTTCTCGGTTCTGCCTCTCACGTCTCCAGTTCCTCACTCCCATCTTCTTTACATCTTCCTCAACTGACTCCAACCACCTCAGCTTAGGTTTTCCTACCTGCCAAGTGCCTTCTGGTTTAAGAAAATGTAAACCTTCCACAAGTGTTTATTTTTGAAAGTAAGAGCTAAAGCAAATGATTTGTTAATCCTGTTTTCTGAAACTTTCACTGTGATGGTACCTTCGGGTAAATGTGGATGGAGCATTACAGTTAGTTACCTGAATAAGCAAAGGTAATGTTTGCTGTACAAGATCCTATTGTTTGGAAGAAAACTGTAATTATGATTATGACAACTTCTTTTTCACCTGTTCAAAAAGAGTTGTTTACCAAACCAAATGTTGGTCAAGAAACTGCATACTACACGAAAATAAGCAGTTCATTTGTAGAAGTGTTTCACTTGAAGTTTTATATGAAACAAAAAACATAATTTTTATAGATGCTGTTTCATGACATGTGATGTGAATCTGAAATTTTATTACAATAAATTATACCTCGACCTTGTTCATAATACTACTGTCGCATTTGAATAAATTACAGAAAATGCCACACAAACCTCAGTCACAATAGTGGATGCCACTTACCCATTCATTAAATCCATCTATGAGCGACCCTGGAAGTAGTTTTGCCCATATCCCAGAGGCAAGTCAGTAGACACTAAGTGCAAATAACATTTCAACTTCAGGCTAAGTGAGTGGAGTGAGTGGATTGGTAAGAGTATAGGATTTTTAGGAGTGTTCGTAAAATTGCGAAAAATGACTACTAGCTACATCTTGGCTGTCAATTTGTCTGCATGGAACAACTCTGCTCCCACTGGATAGATTATTATTAAATTTTATATTTGAGGTTTTTTCGAAACTCTGTAGAGAAAATCAAAATTTGATTAAAATCTGAAGAGGGGAATGGGAACTTCACATGAAGACCTATGTATATATCCTGCTGAATTTTTCTTAGAATGAGAAACATTTCAAAGAGAAAATCAAAACACACATTTTATGTTCATTTACTTTTTTTTTTTTGTTAGGCAATCGTGCCATTTGTAAGGTAATGTGGAGATATATGGTAGATCCAGACAGGTCAAAAATGATAATATAATCCGGCGCACGCACTTTGCATGCCTGATGACTATGGCAAGAATACAGACACACACTCAAAATAATTAAAAGCCTATTGCTTTTTCACAGCAACAGTGGTTATGGGAACACTCATGAGTGTCACGTTACACATGCATTGCCTGTCTTGTTTAATTCCTGCAAACACCCACAGTATTTATATTACTCTGTGGTATTGATAAACGTCCACCAGATAGTGTTACATCCCTGCAAATGAGCTTTCTTTATCCCAAAAGTCTAATGAGCAGTTGCACGCTGGTAATTTAAGAGCATCAGGTGTGCTGTAACAGCTGTAGCTATCAGAATTTGTTATGTTCGATGGTGTATGTAGCTATATTTCTTTCAGTTATGTGTTGAGAGTTTCATATAACTTTGGCAGTTGTGTTTGTAAATCCATCTACATGTGTAGAAATTCCAATATTTTGCATTTCAGAATAAACCTAGAGGTTTTCTTTTTGTTATATCACTTTCCTTTTTTGTTTTGTTTGGGGAAGTAAAAAGAAACTGTAACACAGAAATGGTGCAAAGCACTGCAGCATTAAATACTGTGTTGGTATAGGAAATAATGTGGTACTTGTCATTCAGTTTTCCCAGCATGAACCATCCACACTCTTGTCACTTATATTTTGAAGTTCTTGACTTCAGGTTTTCACAGTGGTGAAGAAACATAATATGGTCTAGGTTAGAATAACATGTGGTTTTGGTAGCATTGTTTTAGAGGACTATACTGCTTGAGTCTTTGGGAGGCTGTCTGAAGAACAATTTCCATACCAGATGATTTAATATCAGCGTGGAAGGACACAATTTCAATGCTTTTCAGATTAAAATGATGTTATGAATTTGAAGGGAGATGGGGTGTGGTATGGAATAGTAATTTTGGAAGTATGATAGCCCATACCAAATTCTATAGATGTAAGATTTGTTATAGTCTTTAACACAACTCCACTTCTGTATATACTGCCCTTTCTGACAACACTGGTGGGCATTTTTGGGCTGTAGAGTAATTAACCCTTTAAATGCCGAATTAAATCCCATCTGCCACTTGCTGGCATTATTAGATGCTCACCATATTCTCCACATTAACAGAATAAGGGTTAAAGTTATTATACCATTATACATCTGCATTTCATTTTGTTACCTGAGATCTCATCCCATTTACAACTCTGTTGTATATGTATTAAGATAGCATGTATGGCATGGCAAATTGTTGTTATGGGATGTCGCATTGTTTATGTAACGGACTTGTGGAATTAATTGTAATTGTACAAGCCCAGCACACAAACAATAGAAAATATAGTAATTCCTATACAATAAATGATGAATGTATTCAGACAATTGTCTGTATAAATACTGCAATGTAAGGGAAATGAGATCTCAATTCTTCATGCAAATTTTTATTTAACTATGCAATTTAAATTTCTCTACGTGTTATAAAGTGTGCAGTATACACAGAATTGAAGTGGTGCTAACGACTAGAAGAAATCTGTTTTTTCTGTAGTTTTACAGGAACCGTTATCGATTGTGTAATCGAGTTTAATACGCATAGTACTTAGCAGTACCGCCGGAGGCGCTGTTTGCCAATGTCCCATGTGCGTTGTGTCAATGGATGGCAGTACAAATATCCATATTGCCACGGATTAGCATTGACTTTCTAATCTTAAATCGTCCATTATTACAGTTCGTTCGTGACGAAACTGAAATATTTTTATGTAATGTCTGTTGTCTTATAGATACGAATTTTCACGAAAATCCCCCACCCGCACTGGGTGCAGTGACAGAGGGTAAAACGTACTCAGTTCTTCGTGCACGGTATCCATAATTACAGTTCGTTCGTGATGAAGCTTGACATACTTTTACATAATGGCTGTAGTATTTTATATATGAATTTTGACGAAAGTCCCTCCACTTAGAGTCCACACAGAGGCGAAAGAGTGCTTTGGTTTGCCCTCGATTTTACGCCTGTCAAAATGAAACTTATTGCTCATGTGGGAAATGTGCATATGATACACAGGCATCACAATCACAAAATGCACAAAAAATCAAACACTAACCAAAATTCCGTGACGCAATAATAAAAAACAAACAAGCCCAATACGCCATAAATATAAGAGTCAACAAACATCAAGGGATGAGACGCCAACAAAGTATACACAATAGATAAAATACAAGCCCATATGTGCTCAGGATGATACTCTGAATAGAAAATTGGAAACAAAGTAGGAATTACCCTACTTAAAATAGAAAAATGCAAACCAATTCTTCTTAAAGTGTGATACAACACAAAAGTAAGAACAATTACAAAAAGCAAGTGTACACTATTTCGTTTCAAGATGATTTTATACGTCGTAACTAATGGGGGCTTTCCTGGAATATCTTTGTACAGATTAATGAAATGTTATCATCCTTTTAGAAACATAAACGCTCCACAAAGGGAGAAAGGAAGGCAGTGAACTGTTTGAAGAGAACATCCAGTTTTCTACACGGCCAAGCTGGAATGTATTGTGTCTGTTTCAACATACATCACCTGAGAGACTCTGTTTAGGTACCAACGAAACAGACTCAACAGTTCTCACCTTCACCCAGACAGTAACATTTCATGGAAAAATGAGGGAGAAATTAAAATTCTGTTAATACATCTTCAGGTAGAGACATGATATATGAAATCTGTAATTTATTTCCATGATGTGCAGCACTTGTCCCAGATATGCTGTCATTTTATCTCTTCTAATGCATTTTTTTATAATGTTGCACTCAATATATGAACACAAACAAGCACTACGTGCTCAGAGACACTTCTTTTGTGATATGACTTTTTACATTTTCAGTAACACTTCTTATTTGTATTTTCATTGTTACACCGTGCATGTTGTCGAGTTATTCAATTATTATACCAACTACTGCACTTATATAAAAGTTACACATTAACACACTAAAACTGCTCCGACATGTTTTGGTCCTCAGACCATCATCAGGGAGCTATATTTTCCTTGCTAAAGTCACATTAAAAATAGTCACTAACTTCGTTGTACTAATAGGGTGGTGTTGTGGCAGCATGCTATGTTGTGTAAGGATATGTTGTGAAGAGTGCCCTGCTACGGATGTGCATTCTGTGCTTCGTTGCTTGCACTCTTCGCAACATATCCTTACACAACACGGCATGCTGCCACAACACCCTATTAGTACAACAAAGTTAATCAGTGACTATTTTTAATGTGACTTTAGCAAGGAAAATATAGCTCCCTGATGATGGTCTTGGGACCGAAACATGTCGGAGCAGTTT
>Ga0123354_10018450_pt1 | contig 10938 bp, 8 predicted proteins | sample TergutLab28metaG_2_FD_97872 | JGI IMG/M metagenome (GOLD analysis project Ga0123354, IMG submission 97872) | Labiotermes labralis P4 segment gut microbial communities from Petit-Saut dam, French Guiana - Lab288 P4 | ecosystem: Host-associated > Arthropoda: Insects > Digestive system > Gut ... | reverse complement strand
GGCCGGCGGCGGTATGAACGCGGAGTTCACTTACGACCACACCGGGCTGAGGGTCAAGAAGACGGTCAATGATATTGATACGTTATATACATGGAACGGTACTAAAATGACCCATATTCGCAAGGGTGACACGCAGATGCACTTCTTCTATGATTCGCAGGGCAGGCCGAGCCTGATTCGTTACAACGGCGTGGATTACGCATACTTCCACAACTTACAGGGCGACGTACTGGGCTTATTTGACATGAGCGGCGCGCAGGTGGTACAGTACACTTACGGTGCTCGGGGCAAGCTTACCTCGACGGAAGGGAATATGGCCGGAACGCTGGGGCTTGACAACCCGTTCCGCTACAGGGGGTATGTGTACGATGAGGAGACCGGGCTTTATTACCTCAGAAGCAGGTATTACAACCCCGAGTGGGGGCGGTTTATTAATGCGGATACGGTGTTGGGAAATGTGGGGGGATTGCTGAGCCATAACCTGTTTGCGTATTGTAGAAACAATCCAGTGAGTATGATTGATTCTACAGGCTTTGATCCAATTCCATGGTCGGTTGACAATTGGTCACGGGTAATAGATCTTTCGCAACTAGACGCTTATAATCTCAACAAGGCGTTCAGAAATGGAACTAAAGCTAATGAACCCGCGACATTGCATATTCTTACAAACGATAGTGGTATTATATCTATCGCGGTTGAATTGGATCAAATTGGAAATAATTATCATATTGACACTTGGTTTCAAAATGAAACCTCTGGAAGGAATGCTTTTAGGACGATTATCGGGGCAATGAAAGGACTGAAGGATGGTAAAATGGTAAAGAACTCAAGTACTGGATTTAAGATTAAAGGTAACCCCGTTAAACTTCCAGCCTACCTCGAAATGAGTGATGGAACTCTGGCAGCTTGTGCAGTTCAGCTTCATCCTCATGTAACAGCCCCTTTTGTTACGAAAGGTGGGCATTTTGATATGTACCTGAAAGATTCAAAGAAAAATGATCGAGCGCCTGATCAACTTGTTATTAATATGCGAGCTTTGGCAATAAAAGCTTATCACATTTCCTTGATAAATAGGTGGAAAAACTTTGAAGGATACAATTCAACGAGAAATGGGAAATGGCAATGATTTGAGATCTGTCAAGGAACGCGAAATGAATTGAGGATAGATGATGCAAGCAGTTATCCCCCGTTTTACAGGGGATAACAGTAAAATATCCTTGCAAGCAGGGAACTAGGAAACCACTTCCGTATTCGTTATCAACTATCCAAATATGGAGGGATGACAGATGAAAAGCCGCCTATACACTCTGGTGATTGCAGCCTTGATGTTTTTTGCGTTACTTGGCACTAGCACTCCTGCTTTATCCACCTGTACCAACCTATTGGAGGATGTGGGTTCCGAATCATCGACAACCTTCGATTTGCCAGGCGACGCTGTCGTCCAGTTCCCAGATTCAACCTTTGAGGCGGTGGTGAGAGAAGAAATTGGTAAGCCAGTGGGAGATATCATGGCAAGCGATGTGTCGGGAATTACCACTTTGTATGTACGCCGTCTCGGCATCGTCTCCTTGAAAGGCATCGAATACTTCACCGCGCTGGAATGGCTTGATTGTCGCTCAAATGATCTTGCAACGCTGGACGTAAGCCATAACACCGCGCTGGAAGAGCTCTGGTGCGACGGCAATAACCTAACCGAACTGGATGTTAGTAAAAACACCATGCTAACAGTGCTTTCTTGTTGGATCAATCAACTGACGACGCTGGATGTGAGTCATAATCCCGCGTTGGGATGGCTTGCTTGTGGCGAGAATCGCCTGACGACGCTAGACGTGACCCATAATCCTTTACTTCATTCTCTATCCTGCAGTACCAACCAACTGGTGATGCTGGACGTAAGTCAGAATCCTTTGCTAGTAGGGCTTTATTGCGCCGAAAATCAACTGATGGCGCTGGACGTGAGTCATAATACTGCGCTGGAACAGCTTGCCTGCAACGGCAATCAACTGACGACACTGGACGTGAGCCATAACCCTTCCCTAATAACGCTTTGGTGCAAAAACAACCTCTTTTCTGATAAATCCAACATCATCGGACTGGATGAGAGTAGACTTAGAGAGTTTGTTTTTAACCCGCAAAATGATAAATAGCCTTTATAAACTTGATTGAACATGTGTGATTCCCATTAGGGGCTGTCGCAAAACGATTTTTAGAAATCGTGAGCGATAGCCCCTTCTTGCTTATAAAACTCTCCCACAAACCTCTAAATCATCCTTATCTCCTACCGGTGCTACCCCTCCATAACCCCTACACTCCCAATTTCAATATAGTCAATCGGCTTGTCCAGCACAAGCGGTGTTAACTCCTTATCATCAAGACAATCGCAAACCACATTGAGAAGCTTTTTTAGCTTTTTCAAGTCGGTTGGTGCTGTCTCATTTTCTATAGTATCACTTATAAAACAAACTACTCACGTTAGAAATACCTTAATAAAGGGCAACACGTTGGTCCGGCACGACAGCTTCACGGAAACAGTGGGCTCCTACGCGCGCGGCTACGTCTATGACACGTTGGGGCAGCTTACCCGCGTGAACGATCAAAAGGCCGGACAAACATGGACATACGAATACGACCTGGGCGGGAACATCCTTGAGAAGAAGCGATACGCGTATACCACGGGTACATTGGGACCGGTATTGGAGAGTATTCCCTACGCGTATGACACCGTATGGAAGGACAAGCTGGCTTCTTACGACGGGAAGGCCATCACCTATGACGCCATCGGTAACCCGTGGACATACGACGGATACACCTTCTATTGGAAGGCCGGGCGGATGCTGCACAAACTGGCCGGCGGCGGTATGAACGCGGAGTTCACTTACGACCACACCGGGCTGAGGGTCAAGAAGACGGTCAATGATATTGATACGTTGTATACATGGAACGGTACTAAAATGACCCATATTCGCAAGGGTGACACGCAGATGCACTTCTTCTACGATTCACAGCGATGGCCGAGCCTGGTTCGTTACAACGGCGTGGATTACGCATACTTCCACAACTTACAGGGCGACATACTGGGCTTATCGTTGACTTGTCCGGTAAAAGCAGATACACTCACGGCATGTAGAAGGCTTTGTTATCCATTTGCCGCCGTGCGAACCTTACGCGCGCTGGGAACCCCAGTCCATTGGCAGGCGCGGCGAATCGAATCATTTATATATTGACCTATCATGGGATGCCGGGAGGTTGAAAATCGTGACTCAGGTAATGAATCATCAATGCCCCAACTGCTCGGCCGCGCTGCGTTTTGACGGGGAATCCGGGCAGCTTGTTTGCGCTAACTGCGATAACCGGTACGATACCGAACTGATTGAGCAGTTATACGCGGACAAGGAGCAGGCCGCGGCCTTAGGAGGCGCTTCCCTTCAATGGGATACCGGCCCCCATATGCATATCAGCACGGAAGAAGCGGCCCAGATGCGCGGTTACTCATGCCCGTCCTGCGCGGCCGAAATTTTATGCGAGAGCTCTACGGCGGCGACTTCCTGCCCGTATTGCGGTAACCCGACCGTGATTCCAGGCCGGTTTAAGGATGAGCTGAGGCCGGATTATGTGCTGCCGTTTAAACTTGATAAAGACGCGGCTGCAGCGGCGCTTAAAAAGTTTTATCATGGCAAGAAACTGCTGCCGAAGTATTTTTGCGACGATAACCATGTGACGCAGATGCAGGGCGTCTATGTACCCTTTTGGCTTTATGACGGCACGGCGGACGCTTCCATGCGCTTTAGGGGCACGAAGGTGCGTACCTTTACCAGCGGCAACTATCAGATAACGCAGACGGATCATTACCGCATTGCGCGTGACGGCAGCGTATCGTTTGAAAAAATACCGGCGGACGCCTCGGTTAAAATGCCGGACGCGTTTATGGACTCGGTTGAACCGTTTGACTACGCCGATTTAAAGCCGTTTTCCACGGCGTTTCTGCCCGGTTTTATGGCGGAAAAATACAGCGAGGACGCCGAAACATGTTCCAAGCGCGCCAACGACCGCATTATAAGAAGCACCGAGAACGTCATGCGAAAAACCATCTCCGGCTATACCACTTTGACAAAGGATTACTCCGACATCCGGCTTATCAAGGGGGATGTAAAGTACGCGCTGATGCCGGTATGGTTGCTGAACACGAAGTGGAAAGACAAAGACTTTCTGTTTGCCATGAACGGACAGACCGGAAAGCTGATAGGAGACCTGCCTGTTGATTGGGGCCGTTACTGGCGCTGGTTCTTCGGCATCGCCGGGTCATTGGCCGCCATTCTTACCGCGATTCTGTATATAGGAGGCGGATTGGCATGAAAAAAGCGGCTGTTTTATGGCTGGCCGCGCTGCTGCTGGTACTGTCCTTGCCCCTCTGCGCCCGCGCCGCCTCGCAAAACGCGGCTTTTCCGGTAAGCAGCGGCCCGCTTGCCTACATCGACGATCAAGCGGCCTTGCTGACGCGCGAGGCACGGTTAATGTTGGAAGAAAAAGCCGCGGCGCTGTCAGCCCGCTACCGCTGCGATGTGCGGATTGTAACCGTACCGGATATGGCGGCACATTATTACGCCGATATCGACGATTTCGCGGATTATTTATATGAAACAAATCGATACGGATACGGCGAGGACAGGAACTGTGTGCTGCTGGTATTGAGCATGAGGGGAAGGGATTACCGCTTGCTGGTTATGGGCCGGGAAGCGGAAGACGCGTTTACCCGTTACGGCATAGACGCGATATTAGACAGAGATATCCTGCCGCCATTGAAGATGAATGACTTCGCCGCCGCCTTTACCGCCTATTTAGACAAAGCGGAACAATATTTTATCATGAACGAACGGGACAGACCGTTCAATGTGTTGACGGACCCCGCCTACGCCGGAGCGAAGTGGGCTATTGTCATAGCTTTGCCGCTGATTATTGCGCTTATTGTATGTTCCGCATGGAAGAGCGGCATGAAGAAGGCGAGAATCGCGCAGACCGCCCTTAACTATATCCCGGAGGACGGCTTTAAGTTGACCGGACGAAGCGATATGTTTCTTTACCGCACGACCACCCGCCGCCGCATAGAAAAGAGTGGGTCCTCCTCTTCCTCTCATTCCGGCAGAAGCGGTTCTTCCGGACGCAGCGGAAAGTTTTAATGTCCGATACGATAAAAAAACCCTATGATGATTGTGATAATCCGGCCGGCTCCCCCGGGCCGGCGGCATCCCGCGCGCAAACGGGAGGCGGCATGCGCCGAGCGGGTTTATTTGGCAAGGTAAGCGTGGATGAGTTTATAAAACATGCTTCCAAAGAGGCATACCTTCGTGTACGGCTTCCCGTCCGCGCCACGGCGGGTTCGGCGGGCTATGATTTTGTGACACCCGTGGATATCACGCTTGAACCGGGTGAATCCGCCGTGATTCCGACCGGAATTCAAGCTCAGATGGCGGAGGGTGTCGTGCTGCTGCTTTTTCCGCGCAGCGGGCTTGGTTTTTCGCATGGTATGCGTTTGGCCAACACAACGGGCGTTATCGATTCGGACTATTGGCAAACGCCGAATCAGGGGCATATCTTGGTACGCATCGTCAACGGCGATGCCGCGCCTCTCAGGCTAAAGGCAGGCGACCGCTTCTGCCAGGGGGTTTTTCTGCCGTTTCTTTTAACCCTCGACGATGAACCGGGCGCCGAACGCGCGGGAGGCATCGGTTCCACGGGTTTATAAGACCAATCGCATCGCGGCGCTGAGCCTCATGAACTCTTCCAATGTAAAATTCTCACCCCGCGCGGTTGGCTGAAGGTTTGCCGCGGTCAGCGCTTGCAGGGCAGAGTCTTTACTTAAACCGAAGAAAGCCATCAAATTGTTTTGTATGGTTTTACGGCGCATGAAAAACGCGGCGTTGCACGTTTTGATAAAAAGCGGGCCATCATCCGCCTCATATACGGGCGGATGACGGCGTACAGCCGTCAAAAACACACTGTCCACGCGAGGGACGGGCGAGAATTTGTCACGCGGCACAGACAGCGCGACCTTCGTTTCTCCAAAGTAACGGAACAATACGGACAGCGACCCATAAGCCTTTGTGCCCGGTTCCGCGCATATCCGTTCCGCCGCTTCCTTTTGCACCATCACGGCAATCCGTTGAAGCGGGAAGCCGCCGGTCAGCAACCGAGTTAACAGGGGTGTGGTGATATGATAAGGCAAATTAGCCACCACCGAAAACATGCCCGTCAGTAAGCCTGCCGCGCGGTTTAAATCCGCCGTCATCGCGTCCCCCTGCAGAATGGTTACATTAGTGCAATCAGATAACGCTTCAAGCAGATACGGAATGAGACGCCCGTCGGTTTCCAACGCCACGACGCAGCCCGCTCGCGCCGCCAGCGCGCGGGTCAACGCTCCCTTGCCGGGGCCTATTTCCAAGACATTGTCTTGTTTTTGAACGCCCGATAACAGGACGAGTTTGCCTAACAGTTCCGTATCCTTAATAAAGTTTTGGCTAAGGCTGCGTTTGGGCGCGACAACAGCCGTTTGCGACGGATGATGAACAATCACCTTGCGTTTGCCATTATTCGGCATAATCGACCGCGGGAACACATTTTAACTCCGCCGCGTTACAACTGTCAGCCACGGCGTAAGGAAAGGTATCCGGCGTGCCTGCGGCGCCTGTTTCCCCGCGCGCGTTCATGGCAATGACGGCATATTCCCGGCGTGACCAACCTCTGCCGGTCATTTCACGCAGATGGCTTGCAACGGCGCGATGGCAAGCCTCCATGGGCGTTAAGCCCTCCCGCATGAAACGCACAATCATAAAGGACAGGCACCCCTTTAGGATGTCTTCCCCAAAGCCTGTCGCGGCCGCGCCGCCTACCCGGCTGTCGCAGTAAAAGCCCGAGCCGATGATGGGGCTGTCCCCCACGCGGCCGGGATGTTTCATGAACAGGCCGGATGTGGATACGCCGACACCCATGCGTCCGGCGCTGTCCAGGCCGATGAAGCACACGGTGTCATGGGCGGCGCGCGAGGCGTCCGCATATCCGTCCTCCGACGACGCGGCGGGATTTGACCGTTCCTCTTCCCAGCGTTTTTGAGCGGACTGCGCCAGCATGTTTTTAAATACAAATCCCTTCTCCCGCGCGTAAGCGTCCGCTCCTTCACCGCACAACTGACAGCCCGCGCGGCGAGCCAACAGGCTGTATGCCACGCGAATGGGGTTGCGTATGCCATGCGTACCCATGACAGCGCCGAATCCTAATGTCTCCCCATCCATATAGGCCGCGTCCAGTTCCATGATGCCCTGCGCGTTTGGCAAACCGCCGTATCCTACCGAATCAAACAGCGGGTTATCCTCTACCAAGGCTACCGCCTCTACGATTGAATCCCCGACGGCACGGCCTTCCCCAAGCATGCGCGCCGCCAATTCAGCGCCTTCCAGCGCCATTTTCCAGGTTCCTATCACCGCGTATGCCATTGCGGGCCTCCTTTCAGACATTGCCAAACTCCAACGGGTAAGCAGAATGCAAGCACCACAATGCAACCCGTGCCGATACCCGGATTATACACCCGGACCGTGCGATTTGGAAGGATAAGCGCCTTAATGGTCTTCCCTAACCCCGTTTTATCCGCATGTCAGCTTGTATGCAAGATTCACGGTAATTTCATAATGCGGCGCTATGATACGGACCATTACACTTGACAGACGGCGCTGCTTGGTCCTATCATGCGCACACTTGGTAAAACGCCGAATTGTAACAGGATCGGCGGCTGAATGCGGTCTTTGCGGTAATTGACGGAGGGTGAAGGATGTTTAAACTGCTTAAGCACTTAAAACTGCCGGAATGGGTCATGGCGCTCGTCAGCCTGCTATTCATAACGGCTCAGGTTTGGCTGGAGCTGAGGATGCCGGAGTATATGGCTGAAATAACAAGGCTGGTGAAGACGCCCGGCAGTGAAATGAGCCGTATTGTATCCGCCGGGCTTAATATGCTGTTATGCGCGCTGGGCAGCTTAGCCTTCGCGGTGACGGTAGGATATTTTGCCGCACGCATCGGATCTGCTTTTTCAAGGAGGCTGAGACGCCTTTTATTTGATAAGGTAGAGTCCTTTTCAATGGAGGAAATCAACCGTTTTTCGACCTCCAGCTTGATTACACGTTCCACGAACGACATCACACAGGTTCAAATACTCATTATCATCGCGATGCAGCTCGTTTTAAAAGCCCCCCTCATGGCGATATGGGCCATTACGAAAATATACGGAAAAGGCATGGAATGGTCGCTTGTTACCGCCTCGGGCGTGTTGTTTGTGTTGATTATGGTGTCGCTGCTGATGGTGTTTGTGATGCCAAAGTTTAAAATGATGCAAACATTGACGGATAACATCACGCGCGTCACCCGCGAAAACCTGACGGGCCTGCGTGTCATACGCGCCTATAACGCGCAGGATTATCAGGGTGAAAAGTTTGGCAAGGCCAATACGGAACTAACCGCCACGCATCTTTATACCAACCGCGCCATGTCCCTGATGATGCCGCTGATGACGCTGATGATGAGCGGCATCACATTGGCTATTTACATCGTCGGCGCTTATTTGGTTGACGCCGCGGGTTTTTTCAGCAAGCTTCAGATATTCTCGGACATGGTTGTTTTTTCGCAGTATGCCATGCAGGTAATCATGTCGTTTATGATGCTCGTTATGATTTTTATTATATACCCCCGCGCCAGCGTATCGGCGCGGCGCATTCATGAAGTGCTGGATACCAGCCCCGCGATAAAGGACGGGACGCTAACGAACGGCAAGCCCGATGCTCGTGGCGAGGTAACATTCCGCCATGTCAGCTTTAAGTACCCGGGCGCTGAGGAGTATGTGCTGGAGGACATTAGCTTTACCGCCGCCAAGGGCGAGACCGTGGCTTTTATCGGCTCCACGGGCAGCGGAAAATCCACGCTGATAGACTTAATTCCGCGTTTTTATGACGCGACGGAAGGCGAAGTACTGTTGGACGGCGAGAATGTGAAGGACTATACGCTGGAAGCCTTATATTCTAAAATCGGCTATGTGCCGCAAAGGGCCGTCATGTTTATGGGTACCGTTCATTCCAACGTCGCCTATGGGGATAACGGCGGCGGCGATTACACCGAGGATGCGGTACGCGAAGCCGTGGCCATTGCACAGGGAACGGATTTTGTGGAAAAGATGGACGGTATGTACGAGGCGCATATTGCCCGTGATGGCATGAACATTTCAGGCGGTCAAAAACAACGGCTCGCCATCGCCAGAGCCGTTTGCAGGAGACCCGAGTTTTATATTTTTGACGATTCCTTCTCGGCGCTGGATTACCAAACGGACCGGGCGCTGCGCAGCCGCCTGAAAAGGGAAACGGCCGGTGTGACCACCTTTATTGTCGCGCAGCGTATCGGAACGATTATGGATGCCGATCGGATTATCGTGCTGGATGACGGCCGCATCGCCGGGCAGGGGACCCATTTGGAACTGCTGCGAAATTGCGACGTTTACAGAGAGATTGCCGTCTCACAGCTTAGCGAGGAGGAACTGCAATCATGAGTGAAAGAAGACAGCGCCGACCGGGCGGACCCGGCGGCATGGGTCACGGGCCGGGCATGGACGGCGGAGAAAAGGCGAAGGACTTTAAAGGTACATGGCTGCGGCTTATCCGCTATTGCCGGCGTTACATGAAGGCTGTCGTCGCAGCGCTCATTTTAGCCGCGGCGGGAACCGCCCTTCAAATTATCGGGCCGAACGGCATGAAGGATTTAGCTAATGAAATAGGACGGGGACTTGTTCCGGGCAGCTCCATCAATTTTAACACCATCCGTTCCATCATGACACTGCTTATCATTCTATACGGCTCGTCCGCGCTGCTGAGCATTACGGAAAACTATTTGATGGCCACCATCACCGCGCGCGTTTCACTGAACATGCGTCAGGATATCGCCTCAAAGATGAACCGGATTCCGTTAAAGTTTTATGACAGGACCAGCATCGGCGACGTGATCAGCCGCGTGACAAACGATGTGGACACGGTGGGGCAAACCATGAACCAAAGCATTGATACCTTTGTGCGTTCCGTCACGATGTTTATAGGTTCACTGATTATGATGTTTTACAACAGCTGGATTCTGGCGCTGATTGCCATTGCCTCCACTTCCGTCGGTTTTGTTCTGATGACGCGGATTATGAAGCTGTCTCAAAAGCATTTTATCGCCCAGCAAAAGGAGCTGGGCGCCATTAACGGCCATATCGAGGAGATTTACTCGGGGCATACCGTTGTGAAGGCTTACAACGGCGGCAAAGAGGCCAGGCGCGTCTTTGGTGATATCAACAACCGGCTTTATGAAAGCGGCTGGAAATCTCAATTCATGTCCGGCTTGATGATGCCGTTGATGGGTTTTATCGGTAATTTCGGATATGTCGCGGTCTGCGCGGCCGGCGCCGTACTGACGTTGAACGGCACAATTTCCTTTGGCGTCATCGTCGCGTTTATGATATACATCCGTTTCTTTACACAGCCCATGTCTCAACTGGCCCAAGCTTTGCAATCCCTGCAGAGGACAGCGGCGGCGGGCGAGCGTGTCTTTGAGTTTTTTGACGAACCGGAGCTTGAGGATGAACACGAAAAGACCGCCCGCCTTAAAAACATCAAGGGTGAAGTGGTCTTTAAAGACATTCGTTTCGGCTATGAGGCCGGTAAACCTGTTTTGCATCGCTTTTCGGCGCATGTGTACCCGGGACAAAAAATCGCCATTGTGGGGCCGACAGGCGCGGGCAAGACGACCCTCGTGAACCTGCTGATGCGCTTTTATGAAACGGACAGCGGTGAGATACGCATTGACGGCACTCCCACACAGGATGTCACGCGGGAGAATGTGCACGAACAGTTCTGTATGGTGCTGCAGGATACCTGG
>Ga0123354_10018449_pt1 | contig 10939 bp, 6 predicted proteins | sample TergutLab28metaG_2_FD_97872 | JGI IMG/M metagenome (GOLD analysis project Ga0123354, IMG submission 97872) | Labiotermes labralis P4 segment gut microbial communities from Petit-Saut dam, French Guiana - Lab288 P4 | ecosystem: Host-associated > Arthropoda: Insects > Digestive system > Gut ... | reverse complement strand
TGTGCAGGTTGCAGTATTTGGAACCGCAAGAAGCCCCAACTTTTCTCTGGCCATTATCTCCGTAACCGTTCAACTTTGGATATAGGTGTTTTGGGTTATATCGGTATACTTTAACATAAGGAATTCTCTCCCTAAGTCTGGCACATTCCTCCTGGGACACCCTGTATATATATATATAAAACACAGCAGGTATAGTGAATAGCTAGTGTGCGGGCAAGACAAGCAAAGAATATTGGCTCCCGATTCCCTGTTAGTGTCATACTTGGGGGTGGGCCAGATAAGCGTGGGCCGGGTAATTCAGTCGGTATAGCGACTGGCTACGGGCTGGACGGTCGGAAGATCGAATCCTGTTGTGGGCGAGATTTTCCGCACCTGTACAGACCGGCCCTGGGGCCCACCCATTCTCCTGTACAATGGGTACCGGTTCTTTCCCGGGGTTAAGAGCGGCCGGGGGCGTGAGACTCACTCCTCACCCCTTCTAGTGCTGCGGTCGAGAAAGAGTAAAGGTATACCTCTACCTCCCTATGGTCCGTAGGGCCTGTGCAGAGCCTCAGTGCCTGTACAAGGGTGCACTTTACCTTTACTTACCAGGTTAGTGTAAAAGGTATGGCTTCTCGCGATGGGCTGGACTGCCCGGGATCGAATCTCTGTTTGGGCGAGATCTGCCACACCCGTCCAGACCGGCTGTGGGGTCCACCTAGCCTCCTGTATTGTGGGTACCCGGGGTTAAAGCCGCCGTGGCCTGTCTTTGGCCATCCACCCACAACTAGCGTCGAAGTTAAAGAAACAATAGAGCTATTCCTCTACTCCACCATTGCGCCTTCATGAACTGTTCTAGGTAATGTGAGTGCTTACTGACACGATATCTCGTATCGAGGGCAATCAGAACAATTACGATTCTCAGCCCGGCCTTGAGGGTCACCCACACTTTTCTTCGAAGGACACCGCGGTCTGTCGATCCACCTGGGCGGAAAATTTTACCACTTAGTGCTTTCTAGTGCGGAAGTTAGAATGCCTGTGTATAAGCCTCCAGTTCCGCCGTAAATCGTCGAGACGCGCAAAGATAAAAATTTAAGTTTTGTGTCTTTTACAGATGACTTTATTTCGCCGCGTTTTCTGCCAAGCCTTAATGTATTCCATTTGCCCGTACCTAAGGACAACTTTGCTTTCCGAGTTCCCGCGCCGAATTCATTTGTTGTTTGCTGGTGTGTTTTTTTTTACGGACCTCAGTTTTTTTTCAAGGTTTCTGTTTGGCCAAACAGTTTTCCACTTGTTCGTCCGCAGAATCCCGTCATTTTGCAGTTCCACTGCAACCCTGGGCGTTTTTTATTTGCTGTTCCACAAACACTTCATTTTGTTACGTGTTCTGTGAGGTGTCGGTTTTCTTTATTTGCCCATGCAGGATATCTCAGTCAGTGTACTGGGTAGGCTACTGGTTACACAGTCCGGATTTCGAATTCCTTCAGGAGAGGACAATTTTCCTTTTTCATGTTTGCACCCTGCATCAATGACAATTAAAATTTTATTGTCCAACTTACGCACAAATATATATTTCGTATATATGATTAAAATTATAAAATATTTAAAAGTGCTCCAACATGTTTCGGATCACACAGGATCCATCATCAGGAGGCCTTGTACAGTACTTGGCTAAAATTACAAAAATGGTTCTATCGTGTCCGTTGACATGTACGTGGTCGGTGTTATGGCAGCATATTCTGACCCGTTATGCGTGTGTCCAGTTCACTGTATAGGAAGGCACACAGTGCCCACCTATACAGTGTCCATGTCAACGGACACGATAGGACCATTCTTGTAATTTTAGCCAAGTACTGTGTAAGGCTCACTGATGATAGATTCTCTGTGATCCGAAACATGTTGGGGCACTTTTAAATATTTTATAATTTTAATTGTATCTACGAATTATATATTGTGCATTAGTTGGATGATAAATTATATATTTGTGCGTTAGTTGGATAAAGTGTTTAATTTTAACCATTTTTCTCCTTCAATCCGCCATTGCTGTTCCGAAACCTACCCAGCCTCTGATCTATTGAATGCGTATCTGTGTACTCTTCCGGTAGTAAAATGGCATGTCATCGTTAAGGCCCCTTTTCGCTCCCATTTACGACCATGTGGGATTTGTGGTGTACTAAGCAGCACTGGGATAGTTTTACCCACATTACTTCGTTTTCTCCATATTTATGATTTCACAAATTCTCTGTACTCATTTGTCCATCTATCGCCTGAACTCTACAGTTTTGACAGTTGACAGCGTACCGAAATCACACACTTTAGAAACTGTTTTTGTGTCAATGTTGTGTTATTTATACCGTCCTTACAGTTCACACATCAACCAATAAATTTACTTAATAGAACAACTAGATTAGCTTTTTGGGATTGTAGCCCTTAGACTAGTAAGACTTCCTGAAGATGGCACCCCTGTGCCGAAACACGTAGCTGACTAATATTTGTCATAAACTGTGTTTTACTAAGTGCATTTCTTGGTTGATGTATGATTTACTTTGCCAGTTTTTGGTGAATCTGAGTGTTCATCATTCACTCTTCGCAAAGAAAGTCTTTCTTTTGAAGATATTTTCGGCCGGTCTATGTGTTATAACCTTGCTTCCGGTTTCGGAAGTCTCATTTGCAGGTGGTCTTCGCAGTCGCCCAAAAGAACTGAGAAAATTTCATTCAGGATAGCTTGTGTAGGGGTCGAATTTCGAACCAGCAACTTCCTTACTAAAAGTTAAGAAATGTTGGCAATCGAGCAGTCTTGCTACTGATGCGCGTAACAAATAAAACGTCTACAGTTGATAGAGGAGTGAAAAACAGCGGCGTGTTAATTGCGTGTCAAATAGGCAAGCGAATTATTTCCTGTGTGGGCTCTGGATACGCGGGATTTGTCTGCAGCGGTGGTGCTTGATCGGCTGGCGACAGCAGCGCTGTTTCTTTTTGTGGCGCTGCGGCCCATCACGGGCCATGGCCTCCTCATTCATGAGGTTTCTAGATCACACACAACGACGCACCACAGTCGGTAGGACTCCTCTGGACGAGTGATCAGCTCTCCTCAGAGACTTGTACGTGACAACACGACAATCACAACAGCAAACATCCATGCTCCCGGCGGGATTCGAACCCACAATCTCAGCAGGCGAGAGGTCGCAGATCTTCGCCTTAGACCGCGCGGCCGCTGACAACAGCGCTATAGAATAACCGTATTTACCTCTTTATTGTGCAGCCTCAATAGTGTCGACACCTAATAACGGCTTAATTAGGTCGGCTATTACCAGTTCGACCCTGCTGGAAATGAACCGACCGGACTGCAGCCACACCAATAAGGCATGACAAGGGCAGCAGTAATGTCCCTTTAAGTCTTCACCATTAACTCCGTTACAAGTTGCTTTCACCTATTATTATCAACGTTTCTCTCCCACAGTTCGTTTTAGAAGAAAGAGAGACAGAGACCCTGGGGAAGCAGCAGAAGCGTAGACGAAAGGGCAAATAATGCGAAAAAGTATTTCGGAAAGGGGGGGGGGGGATTCGGAGATAGAGATTAATTATGTTCAAATGTGGGTTTTCAGGTTTCGCCCGCTTGTCCTTCTGAGAGGAGTAGCGTGAAATCGAAGACGTTAAAATGGTCAGAACTGTTGACTTGTAATGTGGACCGCAGAGTTTTTGTTTGTTCTTCAATAAGTAAAGGTAAAGGTCCACCTTTGTACAAGCACTGAGGCTCTTACAGGCCATACGGTCCATAGGAGGAGTAGAGGTATAACTCTACTCTTTCTTGACCATGGCACTAGAAGGGTGTGAGGGGTCAGCGTCACGCCCCGGCCGCTCTTTACCCCCGGGAAAGAACCGGTACCATTTGTGCAGGAGGCTGCGTGAGCTTCAGGACCGGTCTGGACAGGAAATCTCGCTCCCATCGGAATTCGATCCCCGGACCGTCCAGCCCGTAGCCAGTCGCTATATCGGCTACGCTACCCGGCCCTATTCTTCAACACTCTAGTGCAAAATTTGGAAAGAAAATTTGTGTTTTTTTTTTTACAGAAGAAAGAATTATTTTTATGAAATTAGATTTAGAAGAGTATGCGAGGATTAGGCGCGAGCAATATGGAACTTTGGATTTACTGAAGAATTTGCTTGAAGACGTAGAGTAGAGGAACAAAATCTCAAACGTCGCTATTCTGTGACTATGGAAGTCTGTTGTGTAAACAAGGAGATGCGGATGTCATGTCAGGTAGCACATTCTGTCGGTTGGAGTTCAAATATATGTCACGTCCAATTGTCACGTCCAATCGTCACGTCCAATTGTCACGTCCAATTGTCACGTCCAATTGTCACACTCCATTCTCTTGCCATTCCTCTTCATATTATTTCACGTTTCCTTCTATGTCTTAAAAACAGCAGCCATTTACTTTTCATCACCGCCCCCCAAAATTGGTCATTTCTTATCCCTTCTATCTGACCCGAAATGCTAGCTGATTGTCATATATTCTTCCATATGTTTAATTTTGTTTTTATGTATTTACTTACTCGTATTTTGCATTCATAGTTCAGTGCATCGCTAATATATTCGCAGAGCACAACCAACAAGAGGCAGCGTTTTACAATTTATTTATTTCTGTAAGACGCTCTACATGTTTCAGACGGGATTTCCGTCCATCATCAGGAGCTCAAAACTGCACATACAGCGTCAGGTATTTGTCAGGCCTTTACTGCTAGCTGCTGCTAGCCTCGACGGGATGTTCCACTCCGGCCAGGCTAGCAGCTAGCAGTATTGGTCTGACAAATACCTGACGCTGTATGTGCAGTTTTGAGCTCCTGATGATGGACAGAAAAACCGTCTGAAACATGTAGAGCGTCTTACAGAAATAAATAAATTGAGAAACGTTGCATCTTGTTGGTTGTGTTCTGCGAATGTTTCTCGTATTTGTAGTCAAAATCAAATTAAAGTAGGTCAAACATAACAATTTTTTGCAAAATATTTTTTTTTCAATACCGTGCATCGGGCCGTCACAACGCTCTGTACAAAAGTATATCAATATGTACAAAAAAGTAATTGAACGGTAAGCATGTGTACCGTCCGGTATATTGCACTAATTGTGCACCTTTCTTTATTCTTAGTATTGTTCAGCGGTTTATTACGGTTTGATTTTGCTTATTTTTTTTACTCTTTTTGAATCTAATTAAAATTTTAAAATTTCATTATGTTAAATCTGCATACTATTAATCTAGGTTTTTTTTTGTTGCTTTTACTATTCTTATTCCTGTCATTTGGGTGTTTGTACTTTAATATTCTACCTTATCATTTTTCTTATTCCTCGTAGGCGCATTGTTTTGTATGTCACAGCAGGTGTGTTTATCTTACAATACGTACTAAACACTGTGTATTATTTTCATTCTTCTTCTTTCTCCATTGAATTTCTCCCTGAATCTGTGCTGCGGTAGAGTAGGCCTTCTTTTATCGCTTTGGTAATGTTTAAGTTTTCCTGTTTCATTATTTACTTGTTTCTTGGGCAGGTTTCAAAGTATACTCTTGCTTCCCTATAATCAGTGTCTAATATTTCATATAGAATATTACTCGTTTCATAAAACCAAGACGAAAGAGCTGGGTGGGGCATGTGGCACTTATGGGGGAGATAGGAGGTGCATACTAAGTTTTGGTGGGGAGAATTAATGGAAACAGAACACTTGGAATACCTGAGCATAGAGGGGAGGTTAATATTAAAATGGATCTTCAAGAATTGGAATGGGAAGTTACAAACTGGATAACTCAGGACAGGGACAGTTGGCGGGCCCTTGTAAATGCGGTAATGAACCTTTGGGTTCCATAAAATATGGGGAATTTCTTGAGTAACTGAGGGAGGACATTTGAGCTTCTCAGGAAGGACTCTGCTCAGTGGAGTTAATATTTCACGATCTGATGTTTGTTGGACCGTGCATCATTGTGATAACTGAAGGATAAAAACCAACTAGATCTCACTTATTATTTTATTGTACTTCTTATAGGCTCAACATGTTTCGGGCATTACTATGCCCATCATCAGGAGCTCGCGACTATGATGTTGATTACCACATTGGTAGTTTCATCACAGTCGCGAGCTCCTGATGATGGGCACAGTAATGCCCGAAACATGTTGAGCCTATAAGAAGTACAATAAAATAATAAGTGACATCTAGTTGGTTTTTTTATTCTTCGGTTAATATTTCATGTAGTTCTTGGCGTACTTGTGTGCTTGTAGCATGTCGAAGTTCAGTAGTGAGCGAAGTAACGAATTACATAACAGGTATGATCAGATACGGTCACCTGCTAGCACCTGTTAGGCACGTTCTTTATTCATATCTGTATTTTCGATATTAAAATTGTGAATTTTGCAAACCACAAAGTAAAGTATGGAAGGAAATAAACATACATTCTAATTTCAGCAATTCTAGCGGCTTTCCATGGGCCCATAAGAGCGAATTTCGGAATATTTACTTGCAGCAGAACGTGTCCAATTCCTCACTAATTAATTTTGATTTTTCGATTTCAAATTTACTTTTTCATTCCCTAACCTTAACATCGAGAGATTCATTAATACTCGCCAAAGCAAGAAGATATTTTCTTGGGTAAATATAATAATAATAGCCGGTCCCAGTGGCCGCGCTGTCTAAGGCGTAGGTCTGCGGCCGTTCGCTTGCTGGGATTGTGGGTTCGAATCCCGCCGGTGACATGAATGTTTGTCCCTTTTGAGTGTTGTGTTTTATCAGGTAGAGGTCTCTGCGTCGGGCTGATCACTCGTCCAGAGGAGTCCTACCAAGTCTGGCGTGTCCAGTAAGTGTGATCGCGAAGCCCCGTAAGGGGAGGCCATGACCCGGAATCGGGTCGAAGCGTCATAAGAAAATAGGTGTAATAATATTACACTAATTCAGATTTAACTTGTTTAAATGATGGCATAAATCCACTGCGTATGGAGAGAAGAGAGATTAGCAGCAGGGACAAGAGGAGTGTAGAACAGAAAATAATATATGAGAAGTGATAAAGTGGACTCTACTAAGTGTTCTACTTTAGCTTCCAGTCGCAATGGCATATTTACAATGCCCTGTTTGCAAGGCCGTGCAATTGAAGGATAATAGACTATTGTTATTCTAGTTTCAGGAAGCCACTTATTTTCCTGAGGGCAAGTGTGTCTTATACTTGCATAAGCACTCGAAAAATAAATTGAAATCACGAACACAAGAGGCGGTAAAAGGCTCTAAATTGTACCTCTTCCAATGATAAACATCACCTCACCCTCATAGGTATAAATGACAACCCTTTACTAACAATCTAACGCGTTTGGAGAGTTACACCATCAGATAGAATAATTAAGCCTGCTGTGATGGAATTACTAAAGCTTACAGCAGTTCGAGTTCTGTATCAAACGTGTCCTAAACTCGTAAGCAATTTAAGAGGCTTCTCATTACAGGATGCAGAGGCCACAGATTTAACCTATTAATATAGATGCGTAGGTTATTCTGTAGTTATAAAGAGGAGCAGAATGTTGCTGAATTTAACTGCAGTGGAAGATGAGCTTAATCTAGTAGTTGGAGTTTTAACTTTTGTCCAAAAATTCCTTGCGAATCTCTAAATATTATCATCGTTAACACACCTCTAAATAGTATCACCACATATCACAGTAAAATTCCTAACAAACCTCTAGACAACACCACCAATTATCACATCAGAGTTCCTGGCAAATCTCTATACAGCACCATCACTTAGCACATAAAAATTCCTAGAGAACCTCTATATATCATCCTCGCTTAATGCACCAAAATTCCTAGAGAACCTCTACACATCATCATCGTTTATCACACCAAAATTCCTAGACAACCACTATATAACATCACCGCTTAGCACAACGAAATTTCTAGAGAATCTCTATACATCATCACTGCCTAGCACACCAAAATTCCTAGAGAACTCCTATACGTCATCACTGTGTAGCACACCAAAATTCCTAGAGAATCTCTATACACCATTACCACCTAGCACACCAAAATTCCTGGAGAGCCTCTATGAAACATCACCGCTTGACACACCCAAATTCATAGAGAAACTCTTAACATCATCATCACTTAGGACACCAAAATTCCTAAACAAGCCCTATACACCATCACCGCTTAGCACACCAAAATTTCTAGAGAACGTCTATAAATGTTCACTGCTTCGCACGCCAAAATTCCTAGAGGAATTCTATGCATCATCACCGCTTAGCGCACCAAAATTCCTATCGAACCTCTTGATATTACCACTTAGTACTCCAAACCGTCCAGCGAACCTCTCTACAACATTACGGGTTAATACAACAGAATTCTTTTCCTTATATCGTAGGCTACACACGCAGTGATAACGATGATAAACGCAGACATTGCTCGTTCAAAACGCGACACGGTGTGTGATATCGGAATTGCAGTCCTGCGGGTGCAGGTGAGGTGAAGAGATCCGAATATTGGAAACACTGGAAGTAATGCGGATAAAGTAGAGGGGTTTCGAAAGTCGATAAGGGAGAATCATAGCCAGCGCTCTGCATTACAAATTACGGTTATTCTATTCGAAAACGGGAGAGGAGATAATAATAATGTAATTAGAGATGTGATGCCCTGTAGCCCATAGGAGACGTTCGCGTCGTCGCATCACACGGGACCATAATTTACATAATGCCATTTTAAAGGTGAGAGTCGTCCCTTAACGTCCCTATGTAGGCACATGGGTCAGTAGCTTGAGTCATGCTTGACCACGTCGGTAGGTGGGGGTGGATTGTTAAAGCCACGCCCCTGTCAATTTACCCCCGGGAAAGGGACCCGTACCAACCGTGGAGGAGGCTGAGTGGACCACGGGATTGTCTGGACGGGTACGAAGAAGTGACAAACACTTGATCCTACCCGAATTCTAACCCCGAACCCTCCAGCCCATAGCAAGGCCCATAAACTCTGCTCTATATACTTGAGGTAGCCTCGACACTAAAACGACAAGAAGTTAGGCTAAGATGGTAAGGGAAGGCATAAGGGGAATGAAATTCCTCCTCCGACGCACTTGTACGTGGTTGTGCGGACAGTCAGGACCTTGACTATCGAAAAAGTGGGCCTATGTGAAGAAAATCCTAGTGTATTTGATCACAGAATGTGACTTGAGATCCCCGCTATTCTGGGACGTTACGCAGTGTAGATTGGTAGTCACCGACGTTTCGGTTCGGTCCCGAAACGTCGGCAACTGACAATATAATGTGTGTAACATCACAAAAGAGCGAGGACCTCATTTACACCGCGGTGGGAACCTGAAATCTGGCAGAGAATTTGACTTACCGTAACAGATACAACGGACCTGAATGCTATAATTGCAGGGTAGCTGCGTGTCTATTACATTTTTGGCTCAAACACAGACCCAGGTGACTAAGGATCAAGGGAGAAATGGGCCCTATGCATAATAGGATAGGAGATAATGTGGGGTTTTATTGATTTTAATATGAAGTAGGTTACTGATGTGTGCTAAGTGGTTCCTTGTCACCATGGCAAGGCGCGTCCTCAGGTTGCTGATGGAGGAACGGCCTCCAATATGGAAGGTAGCTGCGAATATATTGAATAAGCAGTCGCGGACAGCCGACAAGGGGTGTTCCTACAGCTTGGGGGGTTGGACGAGGTGTTGACAAATCCTCCCCGTAAAAACTGAATTTTTTTGCATATCGTGGACACTTGCCTCGGACCTGGATTGATACTTTGAGATCGCTTGGGACACCCAAGCGTAGATGGAAGGATAATATTAAGATGGACCTTCAGGAAGTGGGAGTATGGACTAGAGCGATCTGGCTCAGGACAGGGACAGGTGGCGGGCACTTATGAATGCGGTAATGAACCTTCGGGTTCCATAAAATGTGGAACATTTCTTGACTAACTGAAATCCGGTTAGCTTCTCAAGAAGGACTCTGCTCCGTGGAGTATGGAGTATGGATTATGGAATACTGCTGGATACAGGATTCGCATTATATAACGCTGCGTAATCGCTGGCTACGTCTAGGTCGGCTGCAACTTAGCAACACGTTGGCAGCGCTATGCTTAAAATTCCATATTATGTACAGTACGTACAGGAAATACCTTGTGGGGCCTTCAAAAGGAAAGTTGGAATAATTGTGCCCCTTTATTTGACCACGTCTCTCTGTCTGCCTGCACACAACAACGGCAGTACTGATGCTGATTTAAATGAAATTTGCCACAGAAAGTTCCGTTTAAACCGCACAGGAATGCGGTAAACTTAAAATAAAGATCTAATACAATTGGTACCCTTTGAACAAGCAGTGTCATGAAAAAAAAATGTGCTTTATGACCAGTAAAATCCTACCTTTAAGTCTTACGAGGTTAGAGCAAACGCATGCGGTTTCATTTCATAACTCGACAAAAATAGAGGCAAATAAACATTTGAAATTCTTGGAAGAGTCAGACTAAGCTTGATTTAAAGGACTAGTGACCCGCCTGTGTTTGTGTCCTAAAGTCGGGTTGCGAAAAATTGAAATCGACAATAGTTTTAAGTATTCACTGTCTAAGTTTAGTCTCTTTATGTGGTGATGCAGACTGTCTGTTATACAGATTGTGTAACGGTGTGTGTTTTTCTTTCTTTTTATGCCTACCCGTAAAATCTTCCTTAGCTTTAAAGACGTCACAAATATTTTAACATTTCATTACGTCAATAACACAACATGCATTAATCAGCAAACTTCTAAAAGTTAAAATCTTGGCCAAGTTTTTAACTTTTAGAAGCTGCTGATTAATATGTGTTATGAATAACATAACATATATATTGAGGAGAATATTTGGACCTAGGAGGGACGAGGTAACGGGGGAATGGAGGAGATTGCATAACGAGGAGCTAAATGATTTGTACTCCTCACTCAATATTGTGCGGGTGATAAAATCGAGAAGA
>Ga0123354_10018447_pt1 | contig 10940 bp, 4 predicted proteins | sample TergutLab28metaG_2_FD_97872 | JGI IMG/M metagenome (GOLD analysis project Ga0123354, IMG submission 97872) | Labiotermes labralis P4 segment gut microbial communities from Petit-Saut dam, French Guiana - Lab288 P4 | ecosystem: Host-associated > Arthropoda: Insects > Digestive system > Gut ... | reverse complement strand
TCTCCAGGAGGTGGGATGTGGGTATGTGGACTGGATTGGGTTGGCCCAGGATAGGGACAGGTGGCGGACGCTTGTGAGTGCGGTAATGAACCTTCAGGTTCCATGAAATGCGGGGAATTTCTTTACTAGCTGCAAACCAGTTAGCTTCTCAAGAAGGATTCTGCACCATGGAGTAAGTAAGTAAGTAGACAGGTAGGATCCTTCAACACCAACGGCAAAATAGGGAACTAATTAGCTAAAGCCCAACAGGATCAACTTTCAAAATGCTCCACTGAAAGAGCTTAAAACAAGGGTGCAAATATCCCAGTCACTATGTCGCCGTAGCGACCAAATTTTGAAAGATGGTCCCTAATATATTTGGAACCTCAGTATGGAACTTTCTTAATGTGGCCCTTATGGCGCCTAGAAATTTAAAATGACTGTTAGGTATTTGGTAATTTTTTTACAGGTCTAGTTTAAAATTATTTAAATTTATACCGTATATTTCCTTCTGTCCAGCTTCATTTTTCACGCTTGTACGCAGCAGAAAGGATAACAAATACGAAGGGTTCAACGACCTCACGCGTCGTTCATTGCAAGAGTAATCAACAGTAATCTTACGGCCTCAAAAACGCCGCTCAATACTTTACCACACCTAATCAAATGCAGTTGATCGGTTCTTGTCACACAAATCATAATAAAGAATCAGTTCGTACATACACCGCTGTAGTTTCCGTTGGGTACGAAACAAGATCTCTGCATCATATTATAAGGAATCGTGTTACTATATTAGTAATGGGATACCGAATTACTCTCTAGTGACAAGACCCATGATTTCCCAGTCACACTAAAAATCATAGATATTGAACCTAGGCTTAATTGTCCATGTATGAAGGATCAAAAGTGCTATGAATAAATATTGAGCCCTACACACGATCGCCCTTTGTAACCTGCATATCCCGACGAGCTCAGTCTGGTAGGAGAACTTCTTTCGGGATACGGATGTGGTTCATCGGATCCACGCACAGTCTTCACTATGTTTATGTATTTATTTGTATTTGTATCTGAGGTGCGACGTCTGAGCTTGTGCAGTTAATCAAATAATAATCATGTTCTAACTTAAGGAAAACCAAGTCACTTCATTCTCAACACCTAATCTGCTGTTTTATGTTATCACACTCTCCACCACCTCACTCATAAGGCTGTCCATCTCGACAGCTAGCGTTAGTCACCCCATTCCGTTATCTGCTGCTAACCGTCTTCTCGTTTAAATCTCTCTGTATGTAACCCTTCCTACCCGTCACCAACGGTTCGTAAATGTACGTTTGTAGTTTAACTCTATAACGGATGGTGATAGCCAGCAATCTTTAATAAACAATCATGCAAAAAATATTCGCCTACGGCCCATATATTCATCAACGCAGAAATCGCTAATATTATACCACTAGGAAACTTTTGGGGTTTCGATTACAAGAGAGAAATTCAAAAACTTCTGAATAACTTCAAATTGTCTAATGGTTAATTTAGGACTGCTCGTTTTAGGCCTGTCAAATTCCGGGGAATCCTAATTACCTATGACCTACAACTTGTGATTAGAGGAATGTACGAAGTGTCTGTAAACTAATTACTTGAATTCAAAATATTTTTCGGATTATGCCTATACTGCCGGCTATATAGTTATAAACCTTTTCCAGATACCGATCTCGCGCAAAGAGGGACGGTAACTCCTGCCACAAAACGGTATGTTGAATGGTGCAGTTTCTTTCATAAGCACTGAATCCTTGTCTTTTTCAGTTGCTTTACCTTCACTACAAAAGAAATAACTTGAAGCGGACCCTGCAATGCACTGTAGCCTGGCACTTGTACCCTACAATTTAATTTTCTGCACTACTTCATCTATTCCGATGACCCTGGTTTCTTCCTGGGAGTAAAATATAAATACGACTTCCATAGGTGGCCGCACAATTAATTTCTATATGATGTCCTCAAAATGAATTTTCACATATCGTATTATGGGACGCCTTGTAATTATGTTAGGACTTTGTGGGCTAGGGAAACAGGTGGCTTATTTCTTTGAATTCGTCCTGAAATGTGAGCATTGACACGTTCAGCACTGAGCACATGTAGTTAATATCATGCAGTAAGCCTGTCCTTGTCTTTTGAACAAAAGGTTTATAGCATGAAAGTCAAAAATATTTCCTAATGCAGAAACATTTTTTTAAAGAATATTCGTGAATTTTGGTCCCCAGGAATACTAAATTGCATTTTTTGAATCTGTTACTTCTTCGAATCTTACATAAACTTTTCTTGTAAGCAAACACACATTTCCCATAAAAATACGCAACTTACACGTGTGCAAGTGAACTGTATGGTGGAGAACAACTATACGCATCTAAACTGTAATGTCCGTCTAAAACTATATATCTTGTGTCAACAGAAAATAATAATCATGATGCCTAAAGTCTGTCTACGGGAGTAAATTTTTGTTTAAAAAAAGAAGAGGAAATTCTCAAAAATTGAATTATTTGTCTACTTTATATATTGTGGAGCAATATTAATAATCAGCAAGGGTAATACAAATTGAAAGATTTGGCTTCATACAGGGTGCGACAGTGCATCGGGCGATTTTAAAAAACGCCATGAAAAGTAAATGCTTTCATTTATTTAGTTTTAACACATATGAACACAGTGTGTATATATAAAAGAATTTCGTTTTTTTTTTCACTTTCAATTCAACCCATTTAACAATTTTACACATTCAAAATAAAAGGCCTACTTTCCGAAAATAACATCATTTAGCTGACCTCCATTCCGCTCTAGTCTCTTGCGAACCTCACCCATTGTTCTTTGAAGCATCTCCATAAGAATTCGTGTGACTTCTTGCTGAATTGGATGTTTCAACTCCTGAACTGTGTGGGGTGCTGGAGCTTTGAAGACTTGAGATTTCAGATAACCCCAGAGAAGGGTGTGGACTTCTTTCAATGGCCTCGCTCAGTACCACAATATTCTCGGGTGTACGTTCTGTTTTTACACAACCACCTTCCTTCTTTAATGTAGAACGAGTAGCCTCGAAGTTTCGAACTCATATCTTGATGGCATGGGCTAATGAAACAGCACGATTGCTATGAATCCCAAACTCCCTTCCAAATTCACGTTCAGCGGCCACAAAATTTTCACCGTTTTTGTAAAACGCTTTCATAGCAAGAGCACTTTGTGCTCCAGTCCACGGCTCCATTGCAAGTAAAACACTTTAAAGTTGGCAGCAAAATGGTGATAGAGGCATCCGCCCCAGTGTTGCCAAACCAGAAAAAAATCAGTGTTGCAAAATCGCCCGATTCACTGACGCACCCTGTATATACATTGTGCATGCACTTTAACATAAATCAATAATCGTGAATGTTGAAAAGATTTAAGAGTAATGTCCTATGATTTATATTAAATATCAATACAGGTCACGAATTAGTGTCTTCATAAGAGATATAACGTGTTATTAAGAGAAAGCAGGAATCATAGAAGCCAATAAAACGTGTTTCAATTATGTTATAGATCTTATCATTAGATACAAATTGGAATGGCTAATATGGATTGTTGTGTTCATCTAAATTATATGTTAGTTGACACCCTACATAACAAATTCGGCACGCTCATATATTTGGATAAGTAGGAAATTTTGTGTACAGTTGCACAGTTTCATGAACACAAATCAAAACACAGGAAAGCTAGAGTAAATTGGAGCCTTATTTCCTAATTCTAAGGTCTTTATGAACATAAATAAAGAACCAGGATATATAGAACATACAGAAGGGACATTTTACAGTTATATACTGCGAATCAATATGTATCGAAATGAGTAAGACTAATTTTTTTTTGCCTAAATAACCAAAAACCTGGAGGATGAAATCTCTCAAAATATTTGGACATTAATGTGCCACTTTACACATTGGCATTATTTAATTTGACAAATTAGTGGGCAGTAATTTTTGGGTTGATCGACTTTCAACTGTCCTTGGTTGATGTCAAAATTATTCTCGTTGAGAAGGAACCTTTTGTGCCATTTCGAGGCCACCACGTTCAAGCTGACATGGAAGGCGAACAGGCCTGTTCACCTGTGACACACATTAGCATGTGAATACAACGATAAACAGACACTATACATCTCTCTCCACTGCAGCCAAATCCCTGCCCTGTAACTATAAACCTGAAATAGGAACTCTCATCCAGGGATGAAATTTGTATTCTTTATGCGGTTACAATGAATGTCGCTTCCAAGGTTATGTTCTGTGACGCAAGAAAAGTATATGGTTTGTTCACGTGACAATAGTATTTTGCCTTTGATTGGCTTGATCTCTTGATCATCTTTCATGGAAGAATTTGGTACTGACACCAAATATGTTTCGCCCACACCGACGTTTCTTCTCGAAATATAGTACGTGGAAAGAGTCTCTGTCAGTTCATAAATGTATGATACGTGGAATAAAGGCTTTTGTTGTAAATAAACAAACACCTTCCTTTTGTTGTTTGTGTGATCGTGCTTCTCTTATACAATAATATAAACAACCAACTAGATGCAACCTTAACAATTTATTAATAATTTCAATCAGCTCAACATGTTTCGGGCAATAATTTCGCTCATCCTCAGGAGCACTAGACTGTGTTTACAGCTTGTGGTATAATGTACCGAAGATGCGGCCTGCTGGTGACATCTTCAGTGCATTATACCACAAGCTGTAAACACAGTCTAGTGCTCCTGAGGATGAGCGAAATTATTGCCCGAAACATGTTGAGCTGATTGAAATTATTAATAAATTGTTAATGTTGCATCTATTTGGTTGTTTATATTGTTGTATACACCTTCCTCTTAACAAATTGTGTGCTCGCGGACGCGTGTGTCTACATATATACATACATCAATGTAGTACTGGAGGGATTTTCTTTAACCTTCTATTTACCTACAATTTAGGACAGAATTAGGCCTCATACAAACCGTGGAGATGTCGGCGACTATCTTATCACTTTCAATAATTTATTTTGTCTCTCTGAGATACTATGTTATGAACATTTTTTTTTTACTTCTTTCTGTCTGTTTCCAAACCCGGTTTCAAAAAAAGACGAATTTCAGGAAAAATTGCACTAAATTCCCTCGAAATTTTAATCCATGCCATCTCCAGAATATTGATTTTTCTGGGTCGCATACAGACATACAATATTTTATGTGCGTTCAGTTTTTTTCACCTAAAGATATAGACAATTTTGATAATAGTTCTTGTAATAGGCACGCAACAAAACAACTGTATAATTTAAATATCTGGAATGTTTAAATTTAATGACAGAAAACTATGATTATTATTCTCGTTAATTGTATATTGAACGTTGTGATTATCCTCAACTTGTTTCATTGAATGACTGCTGATGGAAGCATTCTGTGAATGCGAATATTCCATGGAACGAACGAAGTTGTGAGCCAGTCGGTAGATTAGCAGCCTCGAATGGTCATGCACACACACACACACAGTAACAAAATTACTGACAATGATATGCAAGTTCGAGAAAGCATGACACATTCAGCAGCTAAGAGGAACCTCCCGTTTACACAGGCTTATTTCTACATTTACATAATGAAATTTCCACCAGATCTTGAACACACGTCGCAAAGTTGTTACCATATGTGTCTCCCTTCTCAACAAACACGCTTAACCCTTTAAACACGAAGCGCAGACTTCTTTACTTAAAGACCCAGTTCGTACCGCGCTGTAAACACTTTTCATCTCGGTTAAAAATACCAATCAGTTTATGATGTAAGTGGCACAAGTTTCTGTTTGTTCTCAGATAAATACAAAACAAATAAATACAGTGTGGGCAGAATGTATAATGTTTAAGTGTTAAGCCTGTTTGTGCACGAAACCAGTAAGCTTTAAAAGGTTAATAATCAAAGGAATAAGAATGAAAAAGAAGGTCTACTACCTTTGGGTAAATATTTTCTCCACGTGTGCGCTTTGCGATTTTGTCCATCTCCTTCTTCTTGACCTTTTTTTTATTTTAGTCACACAATGTCCAAACGTGCAATGCCAACAAATGTCACCGGGTGTCAAAGCTCACCGAGACAAAATGTGTATCCCTGTTGTGTGTGAATTTCGTACGAAATTTCGGAAGAGAAAACTGAAGGAAATGGGAAGAGTGAATGTGGTAACTAGGCGCAAGTTAAAGTTAAAAGTGATGTTAAGGAAACAGGAAGTGGATGTGCTAAATGGAATAAACCGCTTCATGGCAAAGACCTCTGGTGAGCTCTTGTGCGAACAGCAACGAACACCAAGGTTCATACTGAACATGTACTTTGTTCACTTGAGAACGGATATTTGCTACTTAGAAAGGAAACTGATCCGTAGGTTTAGTTGTATTTCGTTAAATGTATGTACATGTAAAATATTCTAGGTAAACTTTTTGATTCAAAGATAGCTGTAGTTCATGCTATATACAAAGTTTATTTTGTAGATAAAATAATTTTTGTAGGAAAGTGATGGGGAAAGAATTGAGCTTTTTATAAAATACGGATTTTTTTTTATATATGACAAGAAACGAAATTAAGTTCACTCAACAAAATTAGTCACTGCTCAACCATGCATCCAGTCATTCGGAGAATATTTCAAACATGCATCCAAACAGAAAGTAAACCACTTCGCCAACTATTCCTACACTTACTCGGTCAGTCACTTCGCCACTTAGGTGTATAGTTAGTCAGGCAGTGAAAAAGACAGTAAGCAACTGGATCAAACAGCCACTTGCCTATTTAGTTAACCGGAGAACCACACAGAAAGCAAGCAGTTCGATCACACAGCCAGTCAGCTTTCCATTACATCAGCCCGTCAGTAACTGAGCAGTCAACCATCCAATCAGAAGTCAGCGGAACTTTCAAGCAGACAATCAAACAACCAATCAGCCAGTTCATAAGTCGGTAGAACAATCATCCTTTTCGTTATTTAGACAGTAAATTATCCACACAGCCAACCAAGCCAGCGAAGTATCCAGTTCGTGATTCGGATATTCAATTGTTTATTTCCATTATTACTATTGGCATAAAATTCCATGAACTGAGTTACTGCCCAACACCTGAAAGTTCTCGGAGTCCCACAGTCTGTGTGCAGAACGCGAATTAAGGCTTTGGACACGACAACTTGCGGTACGTCTTTACAAAGCTGCTAGGGGCATATTGATCCTGTTCTGTGGCTGTGTGGAATGGCATCATTAGCAGGACCCACCGGCACGCCTCGCCAATTCTTGCAACACGATGTGAGACGAAACGTGCGTGGATCCTGTCTGTCTGTCTGTCTGTTTGTCAGCAGGGTTGCTAAGACAAAATAACATTGCTCTGAATATCCAACTTTCGGCTCCTTCCTGTCGTTAAGTACCTGTTATTAACAATTACTGATAGAACCGCAGTTTGACAGTTGTAATAGAAGTGATAGTAGGCCCATATATGCTTTTCTCAATACTCAAATATCACATCTACCGAGGTATCTCCTTCGGTTTTTATTAATAGGCTGAGGTTTAGACGACTGAAACATAGACGTATGAATTCCGAAACGAGAATGATTTTTCTGTATTTCACAGTTTCCTGGCCCAATTTGGAACCCATCCAAGCTACCGAACGAAAGAGTACTGGGGAGATCTAGAGGTAGAAGTGGCTGTTCTGTTGGGGATCAAATGGCAGGAGTATAGAACTGACAAATCACACACACCTACACCTACTCCCCGCTTCATGAAGCACAAGGGCAACTTTAACTTTATGTCATACCTTCAAATTGAAACTCCGTTTGTTAAGAAATGTTAAATGTCAATGTGCTCACGGAAGTCGCGATGTCACTGTGACCTTTTAGGGTTGTACTTGAACAAGAGATCAGTGGAAATGTTACGTATGAACACTGTAAATAGACAGGGGGTTGGCCAAATATTTTCTTTCAAATTTCAAAGAAATTTCTAGCAGACTTTAATTGCAATCACGTAACCTGCAAGAACATACATTGCCCTTTACGTATATTCTAGACCTATCCCTGTTTATCTTGCTGTAAGAGTTTTGTGCTGATATCGAGTGAGGGGACAGAAAAACATTTCTGTCTCACTACCGACCCAGAACATCTGAAAATAAAGTTTTATTTAAGAGGCTCGATTTTCTTCACAGTTTCCTCATTTACAACCTCAAATTGACCTTGGCAGTGCTCTGACCTCAAATACCGGTGGTAAAATGATAAGCGAAAGGCAACTGCGAAAGGTATTAGCAATTAAAAATAATTTATTTTTTGTTATTCTTTATTGTTTATTCTCTATTGCTGCTAATATTCATGATCACTGTCATCATCATTATCATCATCATCGTCATCATTGCTTATTCTTTATTATTGCTACTCTTCACGATCACTGTCCTCATCATCATCATCATCGTCATCGTCGCCACATTGTAGTTTGTTCCAATTTTTTTGTATTCAGCAAATCTGATACCAATTCAATGTAAAGCTGAGAAATGGGTTCTGCAATTGAGCAAGCAGAATACAATACCAATATTTTTTTCAACAAAATTCCTAAAAGATTGGTGGCATCAAAGTTGTACTGAGATCATCGAAAGGCTTACATGGGCCCTGCTGATCCTTGTGACTTCTCCAATATCAAATTTCGTATTTCACAACTGACGCTATTTGTTTCTCCGTAACAAATTAACGTTTTTTACTTCTATAACTGAAACACAGTGTGATTGCTGCGCGGTGCGAACTGAATCCTGAAATAAATGCAGGAAAGTTTTCAAGAAGTGTTATGCTTTTGACAGTCAAAGGAAATTGATTAAAATGTGTAAGGTAAATCTGTCCCATTAGAGGCCCGAGGTGCCCAGAGGGTTCCAGGAAGTTAAGGTTCCCAGATTACATGACAACGGCACAGGATGGTGGTAAGGTTGTCAGCCTTACACACCGGCCGCTTTTTACCCCCAGAAAATACTCCTTGTACTCATTTCTGCTAGAGGCTAAGTTGACCCCAGGGCCATAGTGTGATCGGAAGGACTATATCAATGAAAAATTCCAATGACACCATCTGGAATCGAACCAGCGACCTTCCGATTTGTAGCACAGCACCTTAACCACTGTGCTACCACGGTCCCCCGATTAAATTGTGTGCTGCATTGAAATGGTAGCCTACTTAGATATCATACTGTGTTTATGGATAATTTCATTTAGTAACCTTTCCAAAAATTAGAATCGTGCACAAACTCACAATTCAGAATAAATTGGTTATCAAACCAGTAAACTGACTTCTACTAAGCTATACTTCAGTATTTTCACTCAGACTCTTTCTTACTTCAGATTAAAATAAAATTGTTCCACAACACTCAATTTTTAACACAAGTATACACCAACCCTACCTTTATTCTTGCTCTCTATGAAGTTGTACCGAAGCCCAAATGAATGAAAACGGAAAAAAATTCTTACATGATAAACTTTTCTTTTGTGCAACACGTTTCAGGGGATCGGAATGTTAAGATTCACTGGTGTTGATATAGACCTTGTTACGGGTCTGTCTTCTCACCTTCCATCTCACGTCCACACAAATAGGGATCGAGCGAACCTCCAGACATGAGGGGCCCGAGGCTTAGGAAGGGGCTCGAGTCATGGATTGGCTGCGGAACGAATGGTGGATCTCATTCACGTGGTGTCTATCTGAGAAAACCAAATGATTTATAATATTTTGTGTATAAAACAGCAAGCCGAAATAGACGCGATGAGGAACATTAATCATTTTCAAGATGGGAACAGATTACTAAAAATGTATCATCTGCAGAAGTAATCAAGAGTAGACTAATATGGAAGGATGACGTCAAATATGAAATGGGAAGTAAGTCTATTTTAGTTGCACTTGTATTCTTATAGAAGCGGCCAAGTACATGGAGGACTTCACAGTTGATTGCTTGTTTCTTTGAAAATCATGACAGAGAAGTTTCTGCAGAGGTAACCCGCCCTGTAATTAGTAGGGATATGAATCACTCTATCAGGTTGTGTCCTTATCTGATAACCTCCACACTAGCACTTCACACTTGAGTTCTCTCTCATCTTCTACGAATGAAGTCTGAGATATAGCAGGAACGACAGTCTCAGCATCCATCTTCCATTATCTGATTCACTGCAGCCTTGCTGAGTGTCGCATACCTCATTATGGTAATTAGCATACAGTAACAAAGAGCATGTCTTTATTCACCTAAAATTCCGTAGTTCTCTTTACAGCACAGTTAATTCTTAACCGTTATCATACCAACAACTAACCGTTATATATTTATATAAGATCAGTTTTCCTTATGTAAGCTCATCATGTTTCCAATAATACAAATATCAATAGTCTTTCAATGCTGAACGTCCTTCTGGGGTTTAGAAATTTATACTATATTCCAACTAACTGCACAATAATAGCGCTGTGCTGCTTCTATTATTCTGTAGTCTATCCTCCTAAAGGTTTCGGTTATCATTAACCACAAAGGAATTTCTCTCTGTTAATAATATCCCTGAAGATGGTTAACGACTGCCGAAACATGTAGGAGGATAGATTATAGAATTATGAAAATTGCAATGTGCTTCTATTAAGAACGAGTGTTATTGTGTGTTAATAATCTCCTAGAAGATTTATGACTGCTGAAATATGTAGGACACACTACAAGATAGTGAAATAGTATTGTGTATATTTTTATGTATTTAGTTGCAATAAAATACAAGTTAATAGAGCCACTTCACGGAAAATGTATAATTTTCAGTTACCGTACATTTTTAAAACAAAATGGCTAATAGAGAAGTTTTTACTCTTATAATAAAACCATCGAGATGCATTATTTTCTGAAATTTATTTTTGGAATGGAACTCTACATGTTTCGGAGAGTTTCTCTGTCCATCATCAGGAGTCTAGCACTGTACACACAGCAATAAATACAGGTTATGCTG
>Ga0123354_10018446_pt1 | contig 10940 bp, 9 predicted proteins | sample TergutLab28metaG_2_FD_97872 | JGI IMG/M metagenome (GOLD analysis project Ga0123354, IMG submission 97872) | Labiotermes labralis P4 segment gut microbial communities from Petit-Saut dam, French Guiana - Lab288 P4 | ecosystem: Host-associated > Arthropoda: Insects > Digestive system > Gut ... | reverse complement strand
GTCGTACCGCACCGCTAACCTCTAAAGTTGCATTTTATATATTTATTCAACAAATACAGGTACTGAATATTTTAAACATGGTATATACTCTCCGTTTTTTTTCTCTTCAAAATGCAGTTTGTTCCATAATTCTAACGTATTTGGTTCCTGTATTATTCACATTTTATATACAGGGTGTGCTAAAATTAAAAAAATAATTCAGGCTCCAAAAGGTTAAACATATTACTTATCTTCATATTCTTAGATAGCAAAGCGGAAGACAACAAGATTCTGGGCGGAAATGTATCAAGCACCTTGTCCTCCGCTTGTCCGGATCCCCCCCCCCATCCCCCCTCAACCGATATCCTCGAAACTCCTGCACTCCCACTGTTGTGCAGATCCCAACTATCCTTCATTTCTCTTGCAACAAACTGTCTTCACCCATACCAACTCGTCACACTCCAAGTTCCATATAACATGTCCGTTTTTTCATTACTCAGGCGGGCCGTTTCCAACTTCACGATGTCAAAATGACCTTTCTTTTAATAAAACGATAATTTTCAATTCGATCTTCAAATGTAGTAGGGATTTTATCAGACCGACACAAGCCGTACTGAAAATCTAGCCAACTCCTCGTGCTATAGGTCTCCCAAACAAAATTTCGTCGAAATGCTGCAAGTTACAATGGACCAACGAACAGAAGCGACCTTTCGACATGTGCCATTTTCACTTACATGATGCAAATAAAGGACTGAATGAAATGATCACAAGATAAGGAATTGTACTGTAAGTAACAGAATTATGAACTTCTTCTTATTAATTCTCAATAATCACCAACACACACACAATTTTTTGTTTGACACCATAAAACTTTAATTGGTTAAAACAGTTAAAATCTCCGACATGTTTCGGTTTACATTTACCATCTTCAGGGAGCTATTAGTTCATGCTAAAGTTACTTATCTCTTGTTGGGATGATGGTTTTGTAGAAGCATGTCTGTAATAAAATATGCTCTATTAACTATCTTTTTCTAAAATTTTTTCATTTGTAACACTTGTTATGCTGGCCTTGTGGTAGCATGTCTATACTAGCTTATATTATGATCTGTTAGCTATCGTCTTCTACAATTCCAGGTATATTATCCTGGTCGTCCTAGTGCTTATTGATGTAGAATTAGATAATTGGTATATTGGATAGTACAGTTTGATTCCTTACCGTTACATGTTTGCGATGCATGTGTTGGTGATTATTGAGAATATGGACAATATGCACGGTGAAAAACTGAAAATATTCTTCTTATTAAACTTTAATTTGTATAATGGAAGCCGACAAGATGCACTATTTCTCAGCTTTATTTTGATAAACAACTCTACATGTTTCGGACAGATTTACTTTCCATCCATCCCGACCTCGCTAGTAGTCAGTAAACATACTAGTATGACTAATAGCAATCACTGTGAATACAGTGTCAAGACTCCTGATGATGGACCAGTAAGCCTGTCCGAAACATGTAGATTTGTTTATCAAAATAAAGTTGAGATATAGTGCATTTTGTTGCCTTCCATTATATGAATGTATCACGATGCACGGTCCTCAGAATGTCAAATTTGAATTATGAACTGAATCTACGCTACGTGTAAAGAATCAGCTCTTACCTGACACAGAACACAATCTGCTTCTATTAAAATGTCAATCGGTGAAGTCTGCACGAAAATAATCGCGAGTTCTTTGACACATCAACCCTTGCAGGTGAGACCACCACGTCGTCTTGGGATGTCGGGGGCCAAATACCCAATGATGCGGCATCGTGTCCTAGAAGAAACGATGCCTCGAAATTATGCAAGTCAATTGTGAGAATGATAAGAAACACAAAAATACACTGTGTCAGCAAAACGTAGAGATTTTAATGTTAACCCTGGCGGTATACATACTAACCACTATGCATTAAAAGGTTAACGTCCAGTTATACTGGTGGCAGAACTATACAGTGGGAACGCATTTCGGATGCTGACGTTGTGATGGCTGACGGCACTTGAGACACGGAGGATGTGGGTGGGAAATGTGGATCGCGGGCAAACTGGCTGTGCGGTTGTGAACCGGACAGAAGTGTCGCGGGCCTCGATATCAGTGATGGTACTTCCGAGGTTTATTACAGGATAATCGATATTTATTGAAAGATGCTATGGAATGGAAATGAATGTGGGAAAAAATCTAAGGTGGTAAAAATCTCCAGGCAACCATCCCCTGTGCAGACTATGATAGATTTAAAAAAAAAAAAACAAGTGGAGAATGTGGAATGATTAAATTATTTGGATAGCATGATGATAAATAATGCGAGGTGTAAACACGAAAATAAATCCACGATTTTCATGGCAAAAGCATCATTCAACAAGAAGAATTTCATATGCAAATTGAGCTTAAATTTCAGGCAGAAGCTAGTAAAGTGCTACATGTCCAGAATAGCTTTTTATGGTGTTGAAACTTGGACCATTCGGAAAGAAGATCAGAAACATGAGGAAAAGTTTTGAAATGCGGCGGTGGAGAACGATATAGGAGATCAGTTGCACTGATCGTGTGACAAATGAAGTAGTAATGCGTTGTGGTAAGGTGTAAAGGAAATTCCTACGTACAATAAAGAGAAGGAAATCTAACTGGATTGGTAGCACCTTGCGTAGGAACTGCCTTCCAGAACATGTTAATGAGGAAAGATAGAAGGGACGATAGAAGTGGCGGAAAGACGAGGAAGAAGAATTAGGGTGCTACCGGATGATCTTAATGACACTTTACTGTACTGTAGGGTACTGGAAATTGAACATGGAAGCACTAGATCGCACTGTATGTAGACCTCGCTTTGGAGGAGGCTGTGGATACGTCGTTAACACAGACTGCGGAGTGTATCAGTTTATATTTCACTAAAAAAGAACACCAATGAGATTGAGATTTTTAGATGTTTAGTGCCCTGATTGTCGTGGAGGATATCCTGCCGAAAATATATTTGTATGTTTTAAATGACTGATATAGATACATACACAGAATTATTGCTAAACCAGCTTACTTACTTACTCCATGGAGCTCAGTCCTTCTTGAGAAGCTAACCAGTTTGCAACTAGTCAAGAAATTCCCCACATTTTATAAAACCCGAAGGTTCATTACCGCATTCACACGTGCCCGCCACCTGTCCCTATCCTGAGCCAGCTCGATCCAGTCCATACTCCCACATCCCACTTCCTGAAGATCCATCTTAATATTATCCTCCCATATATGGCCTGAGTCTCCCAAGTGGTCTCTTTCCCTCAGGTTTCCCCCCAAACCCTGCATATGCCTCTCCCCTCTCCCATACGCACTACATGCCCCGCCCATCTAACTCTTCTCGATTTTATCAGACGAAATATATTAGGTGAGCAGTACAGATTAAGCTCCTCATTATGTAGTTTTCTCCACTCCCGGGTCACCTCGTCCCTCTTAGGCCCAAATATTCTCCTCAGCACCCTATTCTCAAACACCCTCAGCCTACGTTCCTCCCTCAACGTGAGCGACCAAGTTTCACACCCATACAAACAACAGGCAAAATTATATCTCTGTATATCTTAATCTTTACATTTTTGGATTTGCTAAACCAACACCCACTTAATATGTCAGTTTTTTTTTTGTCTAACTTTAAGCGTTTTACCTCCGAGCAGTAGAAAGAACATAATTTGGAAGTTCTATTTCCACACAAAGTCATGAATGTGATTCAACTGCGGCATCTTGAAAGTTCGTTGGTCTCCATGTTGTTTAGAACTGAGTGTGTTATTAATGGACATGTTTTAGCTCTGACTGTACGCAGTAGTGCCATAATGCCAAATTCTGTTTACATCAAACGAACGGTAACGTCATCACTCAGACTACACACACGGATTATTACATACTGGTTTATTTTCCTTCCGTAAAACAACCTAACAACAAGCGATGCAAGGAAAGATATATTTTAAATGCAATTAAGTGTAGTGTTTTCACTATAAGGTTTATATTCCAAACAAACACACAGAACAAAGCGTCTCACTACCGCATATAAAAATCACATAAAAATGAATCCATAAATTTGCTTCCTGGCACTGTAGATTGTTCGGATTTTCAATGAGGGTAGGGTTTTTCAGAATTTGTGCAGCAGACTGGTGAGGTTGATAAAGCAACAAGGTTGGAACAAAGACCTGTGATGGCCAACACGGTCTTCATAGCCTGGGTTTGTTAGAACACCGCCGGATTTAACTGTGTAGAAACACATGGACAGTTGCTCTACGCCTACAGATTTGGTGTAGATTCAGTACTGCTGGAAGAGTAGGATTCAAGAAGGACAGAATGTTTGTCTCAGGAATGTTGCTAATTTAGAATTCTGATCACCTTGCGTTAAATGCCTATATCTGTAACGTCCGTCTCCCTAAAAAAAACTCGCCTGGGATTTTCCTATTTTAATATTGATATACTAAAAATAAGGATGTTCCTATACAGGCCTGAAGAGGTCCTTAGGATCTCAGGAGGTTGAGGCTCCCAGATTTCTAGACAGTCGGTACATGAAGGTGGCAAGGTTTTCAGCCCTTCGCACCGACCGCCTTTACCCCGCAGAAGATACCCCTGGTACTCTCTTGTGTTAGAGGCTGAGTCGACCACAGGGCCATACATAAAACATAACATACTTTCTAGATTTCAAACTTTCGCAGTGTTCTGAATGGTTTATGCTTTCTTCTTGGTGATTCCCCTGCGTCTGAATTTCATATACCGACGTTTCGGAACACTGTTCCATCTTCATAGGCGGATAGAATCCTACCCGCCTATGAAGATGGAACAGGGTATTCCGTAACGTCGGTATACAAAATTCAGACTCCGAGGAATTACCCAGAAGAGAGCATACAACAACATAGTTTATAATTTACTACTATTATTATATAGCTAATAAACTTCCAAGGCCCTCTTAAACTTTATACATACAGTTTTATGACTTCAAAAGATTTTTATTCCTGACGTTTCACAGTCGCTTTTTATATGACAATATACGGGGTGTTTTACTCAAAACTGGCCCGCATGCGCGACGAAATCAAGGAAGCGGGCCGATGTTAAGTGGGACAGTCTGTATTTGTAAACGCTCAAAATCTCAAGACCTCCCATGCAGAAGTAAACGTTTCCTTATTCCGATTTGCGCGATCAACATGATGACGGTTATACATTAGCCGAAACATGTAACTGGTTACATGGTTATATTTGCGTTGGGACTGAGTATATTATACTTCTGGTTATATTGCAAACACAGCGGTGATATATCACCTTAAGATCATGACTAAATTTTTTCATTTACGCCAAGAAATACAACTGGTTATGTCGCTTCCCTCAGCTGCACCCCCAGCGGTCAGTGTAATGAACATCACACAGGCCACAGCAGACCGGAAGTGTCGACGAAATATGCAGCACTACACAACAGTATCCCCGAAGAAGACGACGGGTACCAAACTGATACGTAGTATCAGTAGATTTGCAAGATCTCAGGCCTCTGCCGCTATGTTTCTGTGTCTGTTACGCAGTGTATATTGGTAATCGTCTACCGGCGTTTCGGTACACCCTATCGGTCCCATCCCAGAACAGCGAAGGCTTCATCAGTCGATTCCTAGCAGAGCACATGGTGTGGTATACCCCATGGCAGTACTGTTAACTGAGTTTGCTTTAGTGGCTACTTTCAACCACTTAGACGGACAACCGTGCCTAACTTTTTTTTTGTCTATACAATCAGGCTACAGATTTAACCCTGCAACCCCCACCACCTTCCCCCTCAGTCTGTAAATACCTCCTAGTGTTAGCAGACATTCGCACTCAGAAATTAGGTCGCAGTGAATCCCTATTTCGTAACAGCATTCGCGTATCGGAAAAGAACCGACACCAAGAGCGAGAAATTACATTTAAAAATATATCACGTTCAAATTACACCAGGTGTTTGAGGAAGAGGAATTCATCATTGCCCAAAATGGGTCTCCCTCTGCTGTTGGACCTGTCTGCATCTCCCATCTCTTTGTGTCTGGCCTTGTTTGTCTGGACACTGTCTCGTCCGTCTGCTCAGAATTCGACCGATCTCCCGCCTTCCTTCGCAGTCGTCGACGCGTCTCGTGAACAAGCAATAGGTGTGAGAGGAACCACTACTCCCGCCTCCATCTCCAGGCGGCAGGGAGAGGGGATCCGCCCGCCCCATGACCCCGTACAGGGGAAGGCGGGGAGTACCATCAACATCCCCCCAGCGTTGAAGGCTGGCTGGTAGACAAGGGTATAAATTGGTTGCACCACGGGCAAGTACCGGTATTGGGACATTATATCGCGGTATCAGATACTGCTGCTCTATTGGGAAGAAGCCTGTTGCCAGACAGCAATTTATTTTAGGGGGGTTCCCTATTTGTGCAAGTTGGCATTACGAGGACAAAGTAAGTGATTTGCAGAATATTTTAACTTCAAAATTGGAAGTACAGAATATCTTAGAATATATTCATTGTATTAACGTATAAGTGGACCAAATGAATTGTATTCTCTATGTGCGAATTTAGGTTCTGTCTTCTGGGATGTGACACAGTGTAGTCTACCAGACTATATGGCATCACGCCCCAGAAGACGGTAATTTTCTGTCATCTTTCGCAACTCACATAAACAAGATGGTATTTGTACGTATAAACGTAACGTTGAAGCGCGTACGCGTAACCATTTTTACTGTGAAAAAAACAACAATTATTATTACATATTCTGAGTGTGTGTCTGTAGCCTTAGTTAATCATCATACAAAGCGCATAGATCCGCATTACATTGTCGTCTGCAGCCTGTCTGGCTCTACCATATTTTTTCACATTATCTCATAAGCGGTAAAATTAGTGGGGGGGGGGAAGTTATTTAACATCGACTGTGCGTTTTAGCTTTCTCCACAACATTTATTTCTGAAATATTTTCATTCTAAGAAGAACTGAGCGAAATATAAATGTTCGGAGGTCTTCATATAAAGCACCCACTTTTCTTTTCATATTTTATTCAGAATTATTAATTTTGTCGACAAATTTTCGAATAATCCTCAAATATCATATTTTTGGAAATCCGCCCAGTGGGGAGCCGAGTCGTTCCATGCGAACAGACGGACGGACAGACAGAAAGACCAACATGACGTAGCTAATAGTCACTTTTCACAATGTTGAGAGAGAGCCGATACAAGGTGCGCCTTCGTGATCAACACAAATGGACCGATATTCCTGTCGGCCGAAATTCAGCAGCGCGGATCAACCTATTCGCTACGTTAGATTTGTTGTTTCAAAGTAGCCATGTAAATGCTAGCGATCGAAAAGAAAATCAGATTTTATGGAGCAAAAGTGCTCGAAATAGCGTTTTATTTTTTTAAAATTACTCTCAAGACGGTCACATACGTGCGAGCTGTAGATAGATACGTGCTATTAGCCATTTTTTTTTTTCCTGAACCATTTGTATCTTATATGTTCACTTCTTACTAATTCACAGACATATTTAAAAATTCTAGGTGTTATGTGACACTCCAACGTCGCAAATATAGAACTGTGAATGTATTTCTCAGTCAGTTTCGAGAACTATTTCCGTAAGTAAGTGAAATTTTCACCATCTGCCAACCCCTGTTACATTCCTCTCTGTCTCAAGTGGGAGATGTTTTGTGTAGGCCCATATGTACGAGCATCAAGTAAAATTGCTTCATACGGACGATTGCTGGCACGAAGTTGCGATGTCAGGAATAATCCGGCGAGCGGAGCGAAAGCTTGCATGCACGCACGCACACTCGACACACACACACATATATATACATACATACACAAACTCATTTTCGACACTATCTGCCACAACAGGGCGGGAAGCAGTGAGCATTTGGCTGGCGGTTTGATACAGCGCAGTGCGTGCCGACCGTCGGACAACGTGCGAATTAAATCTGTGTACGTTTATTCACGATACAGTTGTTTAAATTCTTTGTACTGGCGTGTGTTTCTTTTTAAGTTGCTCGCAGTTCGGTTTACGAAAAACATTTCAGATAATTAAAACAATATAACTGATTGCCAGTAAAATTACTCAACTGAAAGAATGAACACATAACAATTATTTGAATTAGAAATCACACACACACACACACACACGACAACCATTAAATGACAAATATTTAATATTTGTTACAGGTTATTCAAGCTACCAGGTGACACAAGTGATGATATAGAGAACTCTGTGCAGTTTTGACCCGAAAAGGGATTGAAGAACTTAATAACAGAAAGTGTCTTCGGTGCTGATCTGCGTCTCTTTTTTGGAGGTTAGGAAAAATTTGCGTGACATCATTTGGAGACGAAGTGCACCAGCATAACACAAACTACACGAAATGTCTGCAAAACCTCCTTTCGTCATTCCGAACCCTGATTTTTGGTTCACATTATTTACCCTAATATTGTTAACATCTTTTGTTCCACTCCCTGTGAATTCCCGTCCTTCAGCATCTTTCGACAGTCCTCCTGATCACCATGACCACCACGAAAACACAGACATAGGTCCCCAACAATCGGAAGACAAGAATAACAACAGTCAAGAACAAACTGTCGCTGATATAAAGACATTCGAAGAAGAGGAACTCCAAGAGGAACCTGAAGTCGTCGACAACGAGCCGTCATATGCTGAAGACTACCCCCAGCAAGACATGCCAGCTGCACCGATGGAGGTTGCTGCTGACAATGGCGGTCGCAGAGGTGAGGCAAAACGTTCCAAATCGTTTCGTCACAGCGGAAGAGCCGGAAGAAGAAACGATACTGAAGGGATGCCGGAGGACTTGAATCCGGACGCGGACAACAGGACTGTCAGCAATGGCAGTGCACCCAACAGGAACGGAAATGACAGCAAAGCGTCCCACCAGTTAATGAGACACAAGTAAGTGTTAAAGTGTTTTAAAATTTACCTTCTTTGTACTGATAATATATAAATGCTATTAATGGAAACCACAAGGGGTGAGCGATGCTGACTGTATTAATTATATTCAGATCCTCTAAAATTTTGCAAATCGCAGGGACGAAAACACTGACGTGCAGTAAGTCATTGAACACTGAACATAAAAAAATATTTTTAGTAAATAAGTATAAAATGAAAGCACGTTATCTGTTTTTTTTTGTAGAGAATATCGCGTGTCAAAATTTTAATAAAAAACGCAACATACAGTCAAAAAAGATGTAAATGGTTTCTTGTGAACCTAACTTTTAAATTCCGTTCACGTATGTCGGTGTAAGCAAGCAAATTTTATGTACGTTTGTCCATGCATCGTAGTATAAGCGTACAGAAGAAAACCAACTAGATGCTACTGAATGCTTTATTGCACTTATAATCTGCTCAACATGTTTCGGGCACTTATATGCCCATCATCAGGAGCTCGAGACTATATTTGTATTATTCCCACAAATGGTGTGTAATGCCTTGGTCCGGGATGAGGGAAAATGTATGACTGACTCAAGTCAGTCACACAGTTTCCCTCATCCCGGACACATAGCCTGCTGCTCTGATCGTAACAGCCGACCACCAGCAACCAAGGCATTACACACCATATGCGGCAATAACATAAGTATAGTCTCGAGCTCCTGATGATGGGAATATAAGTGCCCGAAACATGTTGAGCAGATTATAAGCGCAATAAAGCATTAAGCAGCATCTAGATGGTTTCCTTCTCTACGCTTATAAGCAAGTAAGTTTAACTCATGTTTATCCTTCACTAATTAATTCCCGTATATACACATTTAAATGACTAGAAGCCTCGTAAAAGGAAAAAATGGCATGACATGTTCTTGAAGGGTTACAATGAAAGTAAACAGATAATGATTAATCACATATTTTAAAAGAAACATCTAATAAGTAAGGGGATTATTAATCGTCGCATTTTTCAGCGACGACAAATCATGTGCTAAATTCTTACACCTTGAATTTCGTATATTCTGCTACTCTTCTTTATTGTACCTTTATGTTTATAAAATAATTTATTGTCTGAACGTCGATAAACTACAGATAATCTTATTAAATCTCGTGACTGACAGACGACATAATTATACAAAATGACTGGTTATTGGTGTGAATTCTGGGATTCGGTTACCAGATAATGCTAAGTTATTTTCTGTCTCCATCACGACCAGACCGCCTATGGGATCCAACCAGCCACACAGCCAATAGGTACCTGGGTCCCTTTCCCCGCCGATAGAGCAGCCGTTATATGACCCCGCTGTATCTACTGCCGTGGTTAAGAATGCATGGAGCCTTGCATCCAATTCCCTTATGCTAAATTCATGAGGTTTTTACCACGAACAAACACATCATACCGTACAGAAGACTCGTTTATTTTGGGATGTTACGCTGTGTCGTTGCGTGTGTTGGTACCGACGTTTCGGAGACACCAAAATTCGGAACGTCCGTAGACATTTAACTGGTGACACAAGACACCTGAATAATTAAATTACCAGAAGCGCCGTTGTGAGAACCTCAAATCTCGCGACGTTTTGATCAATTTCGATATTACTTCCTAGGACCGAACCAATAAGTGACGTGGAATTTGGCACGCAGTTCTGACAAAATATTACAAAGTCCTTAAGAAGGTGTAAAACCAGGCCAGTCTTCCGAACTGAGTGGCCACAATTAGTTCACTAAAAGCCACCAAGACTTAAAGTTATTGATGAAAAGCGAGGTGAGTTCTACCCCAGGTACAGTGAAGATTGCATCTTATGTCACACTTAAGCTAGAACCTACCTGTGCAAAAGAAGTGTTGCCATACCGCTGGTTAGGTGCAAGTGTTTTTTAATGTGCTATATCTTAACTGTTTGACGCCTAATGTCAACTATAGTGGTCGTACCGCACCGCTAACCTCTAAAGTTGCATTTTATATATTTATTCAACAAATATAGGTACTGAATATTTTAAACATGGTGTATACTCTCCATTT
>Ga0123354_10018445_pt1 | contig 10940 bp, 5 predicted proteins | sample TergutLab28metaG_2_FD_97872 | JGI IMG/M metagenome (GOLD analysis project Ga0123354, IMG submission 97872) | Labiotermes labralis P4 segment gut microbial communities from Petit-Saut dam, French Guiana - Lab288 P4 | ecosystem: Host-associated > Arthropoda: Insects > Digestive system > Gut ... | reverse complement strand
TATAATATATGCATATATTATATGGAAAACTACATGCTTCGGACTGTGGCGGCCATCATCAGGTTTTGACAACTTTCTTGTTGTAAGAGTTATATATAATATATGCATATATTATATGGAAAACTACATGCTTCGGACTGTGGCGGCCATCATCAGGTTTTGACAACTTTCTTGTTTTAAGAGTTATATATAATATATGCATATATTATATGAAAAACTACATGCTTCCGACTGTGGCGGCCATCATCAGGTTTTGATAACTTTCTTGTTGTAAGAGTTATATATAATATATGCATATATTATATGGAAAACTACATGCTTCGGACTGTGGCGGCCATCATCAGGTTTTGACAACTTTCTTGTTTTAAGAGTTATATATATTATATGCATATATTATATGGAAAACTACATGCTTCGGACTGTGGCGGCCATCATCAGGTTTTGACAACTTTCTTGTTGTAAGAGTTATATATAATATATGCATATATTACATATAACTCTTACAACAAGAAAGTTGTCAAAACCTGATGATGGCCGCCACAGGCCGAAACATGTAGTTTTCCATTGCAAATAAACACCATCATGTAGCCATATATTTATAGTTGTGTTTTTCACTGAATTTACCTCACCTTGTAGGACGAATTAATCGCTGCGTATCCTCTATACCTCGCGTGCTCTCTTCACTATTATTCTTTACAAAAAAAAACTGATAATTTTTATATATTTCAAGTTATTCTACTAGTGACATGGGGTTTAAATTGAAGGATGAATTTTCGGAGCAGATTGATTTTGAACTAATTAAAGATTCATTAATTACTTACTCTATTTCATTTTTTAAAAAAATGCTATCTCTCTCTAATATTAAACAATGTAGTTTGAAAGAACAAAAGGACTGAGCTGTGTAGAACGTTGTAATTCTTTTGACACAAGCCTCCGTGTTGTGTATGTAGACCTAAAATTTCTATTTCTCCCCTGGAAGACGCTTCAGGGTCCTGTGAAGCCTTTTGTTCCTGAAATTATTTTAGATTTATTAAAAGAGGAAAGGCGGCACTCGCTAATTGCATCAGAACGGAATGTTCCGAGAAGAACTAATAAAGCTTACTAATGTTATAATCCTTAATGTGATTACAGAAAATAGTTATTATGAAACCTGTCTCGACAGCATTGCTGCAATACCGGAGGTGCATGATTGGAATCTTTGGCAGCGTACTTGTCATTCTGATTGCTGCTTTATTAACTTCACGTCGGGCGTCTACATCAGTGTTTTCAAAAAACTTTTTTCCATAGAAGAAACCTTAAAATAATTTCTTATATCCCGAGGATCCCATGCCTGTGCAAAATTAACACAATACAATGAAATGTAGCCGTAAATGAGAACTGACCAAAGCAGAACAAAAGGCAGTTGGTAGCACACGGACAAAATTTCAGTATTACCAACTGTCGAACAAAACTTCCCGCCATAATTCAAGGAATATTTGGAATTTTTCGCGTTATGACAAAACTTCTATTTTTTTTATTAGACGATTTCTCGAAGAACCCCTACAAATCTTCGTAGTTGCACCGTGCATGTTGAAAACATCAGTTCCTTATTGTCCAACTAATGCACACAAATTACTATAAAATTGTTAAACTGTTAAAATCATTCAAAATTATAATAGTTGCTCCAACATGTTTCGGTTTACATAAATTGTCATCAAGGAGCTCACAGCCTGTGCTTCGCTAAAGTTACAATGTTGACTTCGGTTACATATCGTTATATGAAGTTACCGGTACTGTGTTTGCACATACAGCCACAAAACCGATAACCTCAAATAACGTTATGTAACCGAAGTCAATATTGTAACTTTAGCGAAACACAGGCTGAGAGCTCCCTGATGATAGTTTATGAAAACCGAACCATGCTGGAGCAACTATTATAATTATGAATGATTTTAACAGTTTAACAATTTTATAATAATTCATATTCATTAGTTGGACAATAAAGAACTAATAACTCCTAAAGGTATTTGGCGGAGTCTTGATTTGGAAACACTAGTATACATAATAGTTTAACCTTTAAATTGGTCACGATTTTTATCTCCACTCAGGTCATCGTGAATGATTTTATCTTACTTGATTCAAATAAATAACATCTACATTTGAGGCAATATGATTGAATATCACAAAAACGGCTTCAACAGCACCACCTATAATGATTCATGTTTATAATACACGCTACATGTTCCCTACATGTTTGTTACCCATAGTCGGCAATATTGCATCCTTTTGAGAGCCGCCATTGTATTTCCTGTGGTGAAACGTGAATTTGCCTCAAATATTCTATGGATTCGGGGGGTTGGGGGTGCTGGTGATGTTCATGTAGAGCTGCTCCACCGAGTTTCAATCTTGGCTCTGGATGGAGGTGAATTTTCAACTTCACGCTCATGTTGCTTTACCTCGAGGACAGGACCGCGGTACCGACAATAGAACTGGGAAGTGGGGTATTGCCTGTGGATCATTTTGATATCGATAAAGTACCTCAAACCTGATGTTTGTGGGCTTAATAAGAAAATGGTTGAAAACCTGAACTTCTATGTTGCATGGAATTTGTCAATAAGTGTGGAAGTCTTACATCAGTAACTTACGTTGTGTGAGTAAGTAAAAAGTTATTAAATAAGAGGATTACAGAGACAGAAGTTTCCAGACTTCCTGCCATAAGAAGTAACATAGAATTTTCGATGATTATATTTAAATCAGTACAAAACCGGTGGGCGGGATAGCTCAGTCGGTATAGCGACTGACTACGGACTGGACGGTCCGGGATCGAATCCCGGTGGGGACGAGATCTTCCACCCGTCCAGACCGGCCCTGGGGTCCACCCAGCCTCCTGTAACATGGGTCCCGGGTCTTTCCTGGGGGTAAAGTGTGGCCGGGGCGTGCTGTTGACCACTCACCCCTTCTAGTGCCTCGGTCATGGAAGAGTAGAGCTATACCTCTACCCACCCTCTGGGCTACACCGGGCCTGTAAAGGGAAAACTTTACCTTTACCTTTTACAACACCACTAGCGTTTGACACTTTCGCTCTTATGAGATCATCTGGTTTCGCAATTCCCTTATCACGTAATATTATTGCTACAGTATATTCTTTCATGTGTGATTTGGTAAGGAGATCTGTCTGGAAGTAAATAATGAGAAAACCAAGTACATCTTCACGTCTTGTGAAGAGGATGAAGGAAAAATCACAACAAAAATGCGATAAATCCATTGAAAGCGTGGCAGAATTAGAATATCTGAAAACTATCTTGACATATCCAAGTTGCATTTATGAAGAAATTATGAGAATACTGGAATCTGGGAACGTCTGGTAGCGTTTCAGAGCAGAATGTTTCGTCCTCCCTTTTGCTAAATATGAAGTGTAAAGTACACAGATCTATGATTTTGCCTGTCGTTTTGTGTGGGTGTGAAACGGGGCAGTTCACACTAAAGGATGAATATCGGCTGAGGGTGTTTAAGAGTAGGATGCTGATGAAGATATTTGGGCCTAAGAGGGACGAGGTATCAAGGAGGTAGACAAGACTGAGTGATGGGGAGGCTTTGTGACCTCTACTGTTTATAAATTGTAATATCGGGGTGACGAAATCAAAACGATAAGATGACCGGGGCACGTGGCGTACGCGATAGAAGGGTGAGGTGCAAACGGGGATTTGTTGAGGAGATTTGGGGCAGAAAATCCAATTTCAAGAGCTAAGTGTAAATTAGTATAATATTAAAACGAATTTTCACGAAGCGGGATGGGACTGCGTGGACTGGATTGATCTGGCTTAGGAAAGGAAAAGACGGCGGACTATTGTGTAGGCGGTGATGAACTTACGGCTTCAATAAAGTGCTGGAAATGTCTTGACAATCCGAGGAGTTATCAGCTTTCCAAGTAGGATATTGCTTCGTGGAGTTAGTTCATTCATGGGCTCTTTATATTTCCTGCCGAAGTAGTTGAATAATTCTGGAATATTTTCCAATTCGATCGCCTACTTTTCCATCTGCATCATTTTAGGCGCTGTTGCAAAATTGCGAAAAGCGACTATTGGCTACGTCATGTCTATCCGTCCGTGCGCATGGAACAACTCGGCTCCCACTGGATGGATTTTCATGAAATTTAATATTGGATGATTTTTCGAAAATCTGTCCAGAAAATTGAAGTTTCATTAAAATCTGACAAGAATAACGGGTACTTTCCATAAAGACCGATGTACAATTACGATAGTACCGCACCGAATTCTTCATAGAATAAGAAATTTTTCAGACAAAATTTATAGAGAAAATCAAAACACATATTTTGTGTTCAGTGATTCATTTTTTTTTTTTCGAAAATCGTGAAGTTTATGAGATAATGTGGAAAAATATTGTAGAGCGGGGCAGGACGCAGATGACAATATGGCGCATGCGCATTGCATGCTGGGTACCTAAGGCTACAAATATACAAACACAAGGTGTATAATACTCCGTGATTTTCCTCAGTTGTAAGGCAAATGCCAGGGTATTCGATGCAAAGTTGGGGCACGGCCCGCACTCTCTCCCCCAGTCGCGGCGGCTTCACCTAAGCGCCTGACAAACGTCGCATAACTCCAATACGCGACAGAGCCAGTCTGGGCTCCGAACCCAGACAGCCAACCAACCAACCCATACTTAGTCCAGGGCAACCTAGGTCCTTGTCTTTGGCAAGATCAGTCATGGCCCCCAGCCTGACATCAAAATCTTTAGCGTAAGCATAATCCCCTGTTAGAGTTTAGTTGTCTGTTGAGCCCAGCTATGCGGTCAAACGCAGGAATGGCTAACAGACAGAGGGACGTCAACTTCCGCTTCGCGCAATTTGACGTCCCACAGTTAACACTTTGGCTTGACTTGGCTTGACTTGGCTTGACTTGGCTTGACTTGGCTAGGCTTGGCTTGGCTTGGCTTGGCAGAATACTCATTGCTCTTCCACCATAACAAAAGGTGCACGAACGCACATCATTGTTACGTTACACGTACATTTCCTGCCTTGTTGAGAGATGAGGATGTCAACTTCACACCCAACCCCAACCTGGATGATCACGGTTCAATAAATGCATATTTGGCGACACAGTCCTTTTGTTGTAGAACTTCACCAATTATTAAAGCTTTCATAACCCTGCATTAATAGACTCATATTATAGATCTACGGTGTGTCATCCCCATTATGTGTTGAAAGACTAATGGTGAGTCATTAGTCATACTATAGTCCTCAGCAATACATTAACATAACAACTATAGAGAATATTATGCTGTGAAATTAATAATGTTCCTGAAAGAGAACTTGTCTGATTGGAATGCATAGCTACCTAGATATAACCTGCTGGAAATTGTTGAGGCTGGAATATTAACCGAATGACGGATAACTTTTTGACTGCGATATTAACGTGGAATTTTTCCCGCAGTTCGTGCTGTACATAACAGTAAGCTTATAAATGAATAGCTACATGGGGACAGAATTGGAGATGTTTACGGATGAAACTGGAAAGTTCGCTAAGAAGCCTGAAGAGAGGCTTCTCCACCACGTCAAATTCGAAGCGATCCAGCTGCTAGAAAAGAGTGAACTAGTGCAAAGGCTTAAAAAAAAAAACTTTTGAGCTGGTGTAGTGATCACTAAAAACAGGCCACAGTGTTAGTGCAGTAATCATAGTCAACAAAGGAAAAGACAACCCGTAAGCAAGACAAAACTAGACAGGTAGAACCGCTGGGCGACACCTGAAGTTAATATTCATTTAGCAATAGTAATCAGGGCGAAATAGCTGGTTAGTCTTAAGACTGGGTGTTATTGTAATTAAACGCCGGTATGTCGCTTAATTAAAAGGGAGTGGGGGCGGGAGAATAAGAACTGAATTTTAAGTTCTTAGGCTTTTGTGTGGGGAGGAAATATGGAAAAATTACTGTACATAAACTAGCAAGTAGTATGAAGTCAATAACACAACTATTGTTAATTAGATGTTATATTCTAGGTCAAAAGACTACATGTTTCGGCCGGTAGTGGCCATCATCGGGTCTTTTCATTCGACACACTTAAGATTATTTATATAATTGTGGGGCGGCTTGTTTGATGAGGAGATCTCTACATCAAGGCCTCTTGTTTGAGTGTAGTATATCTACACACTCAAAACATCAAAGCCTTCTGTTTGAGTACAGTGTATCTATATACTCAAACAAAACGCACTACTGCTACCACTGAATGGGTTCCACGAAATGTGATATTGGAGACACATTAAAATCTACTCACAGAGTACAACAAAAAAGATGCAATGTTTCACAATTTATTTATTTCTGTAAGACGTTCTACACGTTTCAGACGGTTTTTCCGTCCATCATCAGGAGCTCAAAAATGCACATACAGCGTCAGGTATTTGTCAGACCGTTACTGCTACCTGCTGCTAGCCTGGCCAGGCTAGCAGCAGGTAGCAGTATTGGTCTGACAAATACCTGACGCTGTATGTGCATTTTTGAGCTCCTGATGATGGACGGACAACCCGTCCGAAACATGTAGAGCGTCTTACATAAATAAATAAACTGTGAAACGTTGCATCTTGTTGGTTGTACTCTGCGAATATATTAGCGATGCACGGACCTATGAATGTTAAACATTAAAATCTGTTAATAAAATACAGATTTGGTTAAAATACGAAAAAAATGTGGGCCATCACTTTACATGCAGACCGAAATACGTTCATATCGTTGACAGCAGTACGAAATATTTCGTAGCCCGAATGTATGGCGAAGGGAAACCATTTTTGCGTCTCGATGGCAACACTGAACATTCTTATATTGTTGACAACTCCATATAGATAAGCAAGAATATAATGGGAAGATTGTGAAGTGAGAGAGAAAACCAACAATATGCAACAGTTAGATGTTTATTATCAACAATTTCTCAACGTGTTTCGGGCAACATTGTGCCCATCTTCAGGAGAACAAGACGTGTGTTACTGCATGTGGTGTGCTGCGCTGGTTCTGCTGGATGTGGTTGGTAGCGGTTGTGGGGCGCTGCGTTGTAGGGTGCGAGCACTGTGAAGATTACTGTTCGACTTCACAGTGCTCGCACCCACAATGCAGCGCCCCACAACCGCTACCAACCACATCCAGCAGAACCAGCGCAGCACACCACATGCAGTAACACACGTCTTGTTCTCCTGAAGATGGGCATAATGATGCCCGAAACATTTTGAGAAAGTGTTGATAATAAATATCTAACTGTTGCGTCTTGTTGGTTTTCTCTCTCACTTCACAATTTGCTCACGATGCACGGTCACAGAAAACTAAAGCTTAAAAAATAATGGGAAGGTATTATTACGTTATCATGACCAAAATATCCACGCAAACGCCCACAATAATACGCAATATATCAATTGCCTATCTTGTTAATACAAAACCACAGCGTCTCAGAACTGGGTTATATTTTGGTTACAGCAGACGTGTTATGTTGGTAGCACTGCTGGTATAGTCCAGAATATGACATTAGCTCTTACAAGGGACTCAATTCTGAACGTACGAGGGCCGAAATTCGTGTCAATGTCAAGCTCTCGTGACTGAGTAAGTTCGTGAATTTCTTCCGCATGTCAAGTTGTATTGTGGAATTGTATCTGAAAACAGAGATGGTACGCGGTGGCGCAGCTGTTTGAGGCACTGCGCTAGAAGCCGTAAGCTCTGGGGTTCGATTTCCGATGGTGTCATTGGAATTTTTCATTGACATAATCCTTTCGACAGCACTATAACCCTGAGGTCGACTCAGCCTCTAACAGAACTGAATGAAAGGAATTACCTTGGGGGTAAAGGCGGTCGGTGTGTAGGGCTGACAACCTTACCACCTTCTTTTGCCGATTGTCTTGAAATCTCGGAGCCTCAACCTTCTGGTACACTTTGGGCCTGTCCAGGCCTGTATATGTGTGTATATATATATATAATTACTGACTTGAGCAGTAAGGAGCTAACTGGACTGGATTAATCTAGCAAGATATGATAAATTAAGGCTCTTGTATAAACACAGTAAAGAATCTTCGGAAACCAAAAGGATTACGGAATTTAGGCCACCTGGTGAACTTCAAGGATTATAATAATTATTATTCTCCAAGAAATTAATTAGCACCTTGCCTTGTATTTCAGCTCATTTAATAGGCAACACATATAACCACTAATTAAGTACATGATCAGAATAATGCCAGGTACAATATGTAATATAGGAATAGGTATTACGTTTTCGAGGTGCTGTTAGAAGCTGAGCCTGTTGGTATACAATCTTATTACTGGTTTCAGTGTTGTCTGGTTGAATGAAATCCGACATACGTTTATTTTCTTTGTGTCGAAGAAGAAAATAATAAATTAATATATATATGTATAACCTCCCATCATTCCACCGCGGAACACAGGGCCTCCACAAGAATCCTCCATCTCACTCTGTTCTTGGCATCAGTTTTGACCTCCATCCAGGTCTTCCTAACTCTTTTCGTCTCTTCTAGCACTGCTGTTCGTCATGTGTTCCTCGGTCTCCCCCTGCCCCGTTTACCTTGCGGGTTCCACTCTAGGGCTTGCCTGGCTATATCGTCGGACGGTTTACGCATTGTATGGCCCAGCCATCCCCACTCGCATTTCCTGATCTGCGAATCTATTCTAGGTTGCTTCGTGCGCTTTCACAACTCGCCATTCGTTATCTGGTCCAGCCAGAAAATTCTCAATATTTTTCTGAGTCATTTTGCTTTACCTTTACCTTAACTTAATCTGGAAAACAGGCTAGAATTCCTGTACTATATTCATAGCCTTCCCACCATAATTTCTATATCCCTGCTACGTGACATCAGCAGTGTGATAACGAAGTTATGACAAGATCAAGTTTGTAGTTTGGGTCATCTTCATATTGCTCAAAGTCGCAACCTTACATCAACATGCTATTTTTCGACACTCCAACTTCCACTTTTCCACGTTTCCTTACTTTTGTCTTCTTTTTCTTAGAAAACTGAATTCGCACACAGGAACAAAACCTCTAAATCCAAGTAGTTTGTCGACATAGGTCGTTGTTGCTGTTATCTGGCCGGCTGCCTTCATCTTATTCACAGCTTTTGCGTTGAAAGTGTACAAAGAAGTCTGTTTTTTCTTCGACACAAAGAAAACAAACTTATGTCGTATTTCATTCAACCAAACAACATTGAAACCAGTAATAAGATTGTATCCTAGCAGTTCAGCTTTCTAACAGGACCTCGAAACCGCAACGCATATTCCTGTATTACATACTGTAAAGGTAAAAGGTAAAGTAATACCGTTACCGGCCCGATGTGGCCCAGAGGGTGGGTAGAGGTATAGCTCTACTCTTCAATGACCGTGGCACTAGGAGAGGGTGAGTGGTCAGCAGCACGCCCAGGTCGCATTTTACCCCCGGGATAAGACCCGGTACCCATTTTACAGGAGGTTAGGTGGGCCCCAGAGTCGGTCTGGAAGGGCGGAAAATCTCGTCCCCACCGGGAGTCGATTCCGGACCGTCCAGCTCCTAGTCAGTCGCTATACCGACTGAACTACCCGGTCCACATTACATACTGTACCTGCCATTATTCTGATTATGTGCTTAAAAGTGGTTATATGTGTTGGCCATTAAATGAGTTTAAATACAAGGCAAGTTGCTAAATAATTTCTTGGAGAATAATAATTATTATAATTCTTGAAGAGCACCAGGTGGTCAAAATTCAGTAACTCTTTTGGTTTCCGTAGGTTCTTTACTGTGTTTATACAAGAGCCTGTAATTTATCGTATCTTGCCGAATTCATAAAGTCCAGTTAGCTCCTTACTGCTCAATTTACGTAGTCAGTAATAGCAACATGGCGGACTCGCGAATTGTGAGACAAGATGACATTCCGACTCCTCATTAGGGTTGCTGGAGCTTAGAGAACTTTGCATCTGGTGTTAAAAATGGTGTTTCATAGAGTACAAAATAACAACCTACCCATCTTGCCAAAATTCATTTAGCTTTTATTACTATGGCGATTAATAATTAAGATTTGCCTTTGTACATTTGAAATTTAATAAGACGTTAGACTGTTTTCTAAATGCTAAACAGTCTTATTAATTCAACAGCTACAAATACGGTGATGATGCGAACTATTCAGATTACATTCCATAAATTAATCCATGATTAAGCCATTTGATATGAAATAGATAAAAATAATAATAAAAGTAGTCATATATTCCTAGTACTATGAAGCTGTGCATTAGGAAAAGACGTTTCATGAATAATATTCAGGACTCTCTATTAAGGATGTAAGTTCTAATACCCAGTATTTCCCTGACCTTAATCTCATCATCACCCCTTATTCATCACAACTTTCATAAACAAATCAAGCACTATGTGTCGTTAATAAACAAGTATTAATTCTGAAATCACAAAATTCGGTAGGTTAACAGTTTAATCGTAACACGAAATTCTAGTATCTCATTTTTGGCTTACGAATTGCTGTCTTCAAATTTTAACTCCCCATTGGAACGTATACTTTGCAAGGTCAGAGGGAAAAAGTGGATAAGAATTGACATATCCAATCCCGTTTGAGAAATGAAACGGAAAACCTGCAATGTCACAGGGGCGAGCTTAGTAGAAAATGATGAGAACGTGGCTGATCGAGTGACTGAGACTTGGAGTCGCGTTTCTTTTTTTATAACGCGGCGGTGGAAATTCTTATTGGATATTTTGAACAAGTTTGAGGAATCAATTTTGATATGGAATATCACTAATTTATTTCTTCAACTTTTACTCATTCGTCCTTGCTTTTTGCGAGAATAAGTAATTATAATTATGTACAAAACAGCATGCTACCAGATAACCTCGTGTACAGTCGATCTTAGTAACTTTAGTCCTACATTAATTTACGCTCCCTGAGGATGATCCCATAGAGGGATTGAAACATGTAGGAGATATTTTA
>Ga0123354_10018444_pt1 | contig 10940 bp, 7 predicted proteins | sample TergutLab28metaG_2_FD_97872 | JGI IMG/M metagenome (GOLD analysis project Ga0123354, IMG submission 97872) | Labiotermes labralis P4 segment gut microbial communities from Petit-Saut dam, French Guiana - Lab288 P4 | ecosystem: Host-associated > Arthropoda: Insects > Digestive system > Gut ... | reverse complement strand
CGTACAGCTGTTGAATGTTATACTGGCGGTACATATAGTGACCACTGGGCTGTAAAGGGTTAAATCTCTGTTATAAAAACCAATCAGTTTATGCTGTAAGTGGCACAAGTCGCTGTTTGTTCTAAGATAAATACAAAACACATAAATACAGTGTGGGCAGAGCGTACAGTTGTTGAATGTTGAACCTGTTGGTGCATCACGTGAAATTATATTGAACGTCCCTGTCAGTATGTGTACCTAGTATCATATTGAGAGCAGCCTGACTCTAGAGCTGCTTCTAGGTAAACAAACATTGTTGCTAGATCCCATTGTCCGTCTCTTTGTGGGAAACGGCGCAAGTGGTCTCCAGATCTTGCTTGCTTGTTTAGTTTGCTTGGTTTACCAGCGAATACCAGGATGACTCCAGGCGCAGTTGTTTGTTTTGAAGAGAACCTATCTTGCTTCTCTTAGCAATGTAGACAGACGAGAGTTTGAATGGGGGTTAAGTGTGCTTTAGCTGCCACATTATTCCGCCTTATATTTTAAAGTTTCACATTGCAGCCACCGTCTTTTCTTGTTGTTCCTACATCTTGTCATAATAATTGCTGATATTTCACATTTCGGTATAAAATCATTGACAGTTACTATCGGGTTATTAGCATTTCCCCAAATTTGAAAATTTCTCACTAGCGGGATGGCCATTTTATCACATTTCTCGTGTATTCCATTATCTTGTTCCTCCCAGGCATAAATGTTTCTACCCAACCCACTGCATTACCTAATTCATAATCGTGCTGACATACGACGCTACCTAATTAGTGTAGGGGCACGCGGTGGCGCAGTTGGTTGGGGCACTGCACTACAAGCCGGAAGGTCGCGGGTTGGATTCCCGATGGTGTCACTGGAAATTTTCATTGACATAATCCTTCCAGTCGCACTATGGCCCTGGGGTTGACTCAGCCTCTAACATTAATGAGTACCAGGAATATTTCCTAGGGGTAAAGGTGGCTGGTGCGTAAGGCTGACGACCTTACCACCTTCTTGTGCCGATTGTCTTGAAATCTGGGAACCTCAACCTACTGGAACCCTCAGGGCCTGTCCAGGCCTATAATGGGATTGCTTTACCTAATCAGTATAGCTGAGAAAACATCCACAAATAATTAGAAATTAATGGCTATATGAAGCCTATCTCAAAGGCGAATTCCAACGTCGTTGCATTTCATCGTAAGCTTTTTCGCTCGCTGAATGCAATAGTGGCACATTCCAAAAATTTCCTTTCGCAACTAATACTAGGATTGACCTGGAAAACAAAAAAAAACCCCTACATCCGACAATACCGGCACACTTGTTGGTTAAAACGCACCCCGCTAGATGTCATTATGGTCAGATGTAACTGTTACATTTTTTAGGTCAATCCTATAATTAAACCCAAATTAGTAATTTTTGGATTGTGCCACTATTGCATTCTGGGTAGGCGGTGGCGCTGTTGGTTGAGGCACTGCGCTACAAACCTTAAGGTCGCGGGTTCGATTCCCGATGGTATCCTTGGAATTTTTCATTGACACAATCCTTCCGGCCGCAATATGGCCCTGGGGTTGACTCAGCCTCTAACAGAAATGAGTAAAGGTAAAGCAGTCCCGTTACAGGCCTGGAGTGGCCCACAGAGTTCCAGGTAGTTAAGGTTCCCACATTTCATGACAACAGCATAGGATGGTGGTAAGGTTGTCAGCCTTACGCACCGACCGCCCTTACCCTCACTAAATGCTCCTGGTACTCATTTCCGTTAGAGGCTGATTCGACCCCAGAGCCATAGTGCGATCGGAAGGATTTTATATCAATGAAAAATTCCAATGACACCATCTGGAATCGAACCAGCGACCTTCCGAATTGTAGTACAGAACCTTAACCACTGTGCCACCGCGGTCCCAACAGAAATGAGTACCAGGTATATTTCATGAGGGGTAAAGGTGGCCGGTGCGTAGGGCTGACTACCTTACAACCTTCGTGTGCCCATTGATTTGAAATCTGGGAGCCTCACCTTCCTGGAACCCTCAGGGCCTGTCCAGCCCTGTAATGGGATTGCTCAGCTTCCATACCCCAAGAATATTTGGCCCATAACATTCCACAAGACATTTGTGCCAGTACCATTTAGAGAAATGTTTATGTGTAAAGTGAATACTGCAGGACTAATTTCCATATGCATTCCGTTGCTGGTTGAGGAACTGCGCTACAAGCCGGAAGGTCGTGGGTTCGATTCCTGATGATGTCATTGACATAATCATTCCGACCGCACTGTGGCCCTGGAGTTGACTCTGCCTGTGACAAAAATGAGTACCAGGAAAGTTTCCTGGGGGGTTAAAGGCGGTGCGGTGCGTAGGGCTGACCTTACCACCTTCATGGGCCCACTGTCCTGAAATCTGGGAACCTCAACTGCCTGGAACCCTGAGGGCCTGTCCAGGCCTGTAATGGGACTGCTTTACCTTTTGTCACTTTTGCATTCAGTGAGCTTTTTGAAATTTGTATTGATTTTACATTTCTATAAACTACACACATATATTGCTTAATTTCCATCAAAAATATATATATGTATATATATATGAGACAGCAGTGTTGCCAGTACGTGTTTCTTTAATTCGTGACGCAATACATCGAGGTTCACGACATTTAAAACACCACGTCACTGGAAGCTACAGCAGGTTTTCTTTTATATATCACCTATCTGCTAGTACGGTGGACCGGGATAGCTCAGTCGGTAAAGCTACTGGCTACGGGCTGGACGGTCCGGGATTGAAATCCCTGTGGGAGGCGAGATTTTCCGCACCTGTCCAGACTAGGTGTGGGACCCACCCTGACTCCTGTACAATGGGTACCGAGTTTTTCCCGGGGGTAAAGAGTGGCCGGGGCGTGACGCTGACCTCTCACCCTCTTATAGTGCCGTGGTCAAAAAAGAGTAGAACTATACCTTTATTCCCACTTTGGGCCGTACGGCCTTTACAGAGCTTCAGTGCCTGTACAAGGGTGCACTTTACCTTTTCTAGCTGCTACAACACTATAACTTATCACAGCACGCTAACGGCACAGGCAGCACTGTTGTTCTATAAACAACACTAACCCATTCTACTACAACATATGGCCAGCATGTTCTAATCTAGACCACTCAAACCTGGCCTTAGTCTGCTCTAGCGAAGCCTCAAATGACCTATTCGGACGACCTTAAAACACCTTGCTGCCTGTAAGCCAACAAAACCCCCAAGATATTATTACATTGAGAATCCTGCCTGCCCAGACCCTTTGTCATTCTGCTACAGAAGGTAAAGGTAAAGGTAGAGTTCACCCTAGAACAGGCCACAAATTCTCAGAGGGGGAGTAGAGGTATAGCCTTACTTTTTCTTTAACCTCAGCGCTAGATGTGGTGAGCGGTCAACGCCACGCCCCGGCCGCTTTACCCCCGGGAAAAACTCGGTACCCATTGTATTGGGTGAGCCCCAGAGCCGGTCTGGACGAGTGCGGAAAATCTCGCCCGCACAGGGATTCGATCCCCGGACCGTCCAGCCCATAGCTAGACGCTATACCGACAGAGCTATCCCATGCCATCATTCTGCTACAGAATTTGTAAGTAATATATATAAAAGAGTACACTCTAAAAAATACAGTCAGTTCCGCTGTAACGTGGTAGTTGCGTTCTTGTGAGAACCCGCGTTATAGAAAATCACGTGACAGAAAAAGGTTCAGATCAAAAAAAAACTGGCCCGTCACCTAACCTTATATCTTCACACAAGTCGCTGAAATCGCCTAATAGCCAAAACGCGTATGCTAAATTTCGCGTTATACAAACAGCGTTCACCATTTCTTCAGTAGATTTGAAGGGGGCCATCCTGATGTATCATCAATATATATTATAATTAGTACCGTCAATAGACAACACATATAAAAACCAGATGCTTAATTACGACTAGGTTATACTTGGCGACATGTTTCGGCCGTTAGCCTGAGGATGGCGGTTTAACGGCCGAAATATGTCGCCAAGTATAACCCAGTTGTAATTAACCTTTTGGCGCCGGAATTATTTTTTTAATTTTAGCACACTCTGTATATAAAATGTAAATAATACAGGAACCAAAAACGTTAGAATTATGAAACAAACTGCATTTTGAAGAGAAGAAAAAGAGAGTATATACCATGTTTAAAATATTCAGTACCTATATTTGTTGAATGAATATATAAAATGCAACTTTAGAGGTTAGCGGTGCGGTACGACCACTATAGTTGATATTAGGCGTCTAAACGTTAAGCATCTGGTTTTTATATATGTTGTGTATTGACGGTACTAATTATAGTACAAATTCTTTAGTAGCTTTACAGACAATTCGAATTACCTAAAAACGCTTAACAACAGAACTGACCACGAAGTGTTATGTTCGGAATACAAACTACAATTTCTCCTTCAGAGTAATTCGTTGTGGAGCGAATGTAAAGTTACTAAAGTTAGAAAATATTCCTGATTCTGTTAAAGCATTCATTTGGTTACCACATCCACCATGCTTGAAGGTTTTTCTCCGATTTTTTATTTTCCCTTCCATCTCTTCCTCTGGATTTATCGACAGTGTAACTTGCTCTCCAACACTTTATAATTCAAAAAATATTTTATTACTTCTTTTCCATCTCGATATATTTTTATTCTCCACCTCCTCCCGGATTAAAAGAGAACTGCGCTCCACTTAGTAATTATGCAGCGAGTAGTGGTAAATTTCTTACCGACGTTTCGGGATATCCTATCGGTCCTACCTTCAAGGGTCAAGACCCCTACCTTGACCCTTGAAAGTGGGACCGATAAGTTGTCCTGAAACGTCGGTAAATATTATCACTATTCGCCGCGTAATAACGCAGAAGAACGCAGTTCTCATTAACATCGCGGCGGAAGCCTGAAATCACGCTTCCCGCATTGCTCGGCCACCGTTCCCCACCGCCATTCACGCCGTCTCCTATTGGCTCGCTCGCGAAGTCCTTTCCGTTTGCCACGTCCCCGTACTTTACCGTAAACTTTACGTAGTCCACAAACCCGTACAAATGTCTGGTCTATAGTACTTGGGAGAGTCAAATGAAAACCTTAAAAGTGCGATAAAAATTCGAAACGCAGTTTGAATGACTTGTAAGTTGACAACAGTGATACTGATGGTTAGAAGAGTGGCCGACAGGTGGCAGTGCGATGCAGGAATGCAACACGACGGCGCAGTAGTAGTGTAAAGAAGGCAGCCCCGCTTGCAACTTGCACTAAAGAAGAACAGCGTTCTGTCATCCGTTTTTTAATTAGTGAAGAGGTGAAACCCATCGAAATTAATCGACGAATGAAAGTTCAGTATGGTGATGCATGTCTGTCACTACAGCAAGTGTAAGAGTGGACTAGGAAGTTCATGAATGGCGTTAGTTCTGTAACAGACTCTCCTCGACCTGGTCAGGCACACCCAGTAGTGACACCAGAGGCCATTGCAGCAGTTAAAGCCATCGTGAAGGAAAATCGCCACGTAACAATGAATGAAATAGCCGCACATCTGGATATGAGTCATGGATCAGCACACCATATCGTCCATGACAAAAAATGAAAAATATTTAAGGTTTTCATTTGACTCACCCTCGTATTAGTCGCTAAAATAAGGTATTCGTATTCACTCTCTCTGTGGCAAAAAAATGACGAAAATTCTTTTTCGGGATAGGAGGTGCTCCTCTAAAAATTCGAATCGGGTGCATCCCGAATACAGTACACAAGCTCAGTCAACGGCGTCTCACTGCCAACTGACTAGCCCCACGGGAGAGAGAGACTCTTCACGGATGCGCAGAAGAATCTCTTCTGACTGGCTGCCAAGTTTCATCAAGGCTACGCGGTCGGTTCTCGAGATATTCAAAATGGCTGGATATTCCATATAGGCCTCGCAGACAGTTACTGCTACGTAACCTGCTCGGTATTGTAATAGGATTTACGTCGTGAATTCATTTCTGAAGTAATACATTCTCCAGATCATATCTTTCCGTTCCATTATGTGTAGCATCAGACTTAAAACGCTTATGGGGAAATCCACGTACCTGTGCAGAAATTTGAAAATTTTTCCACGCTGTCTTCATCTAAAAATGTGTACATATATCACTTGTTCTCTCCGTGGGCTATAATTGAGCTATCCACTAAACCGCATGATTGAGACGAGCACTCGTTTTCTGTGCTAATAGAAATTGAAAATAAACAAACACACTGTACCTCTTGTTACTTCAAAGGGAATCGTATATAAAAATACTGGGCCTTCGTGTTCCACAACCACAGCTGATGGAACTCTATCACTGTGGCTTTCAACTGTAGCTCAGAGAAGAAAATAACACCACGCTAGACTTCTTTGCGAAGTGTCGTTGCAGATAACCCCAGTAACTGAAGTTTGGATTTGACTGCCTCGTCTGCGTTCAGTTTATTGTCGTCTGCTGTGTAATGGTGCGTAATTCGGAAGACGCTGCATCAAATTCCAGAACACTGCATGTGATGGTTCTGAAATGGATGAGGTTAAAGATTTTGTAAAAAAATTGTACGTAACTGATCGGATAGTTTGGCTTCAGGATGAACTGTAAAGTAAGAGAAAATTCTGATCTCACTTATTGAATAGCGACCTGCAGTGTTAGCAGGAACAGACTTTCTGTTACAGCTCCTGTGATCTGCTGGGAAGTTAACGCCATCTGGTGGAAATGACAAATCCGTACTTTAATCTTTTGGAGCCGGAATTATTTTTTTTAATTTTAGCACATCCTGTATATAAAATGTGAATAATACAGGAACCAAATACGTTAGAATTATGAAAAAAAACTACATTTTGAAGAGAAAAAAAACGGAGAATACATACCATGTTTAAAATATTCGGTACCTATATTTGTTGAATAAATATATAAAATGTAACTTTAGAGGTTAGCGGTGCGGTACGGCCATTATAGTTGATATTAGGCGTCTAAAGGTTAATGTCTTCTTCAAGGTTTGAGAAATCCACGAAGAAGGGCAGGTTTCAGGAACATATGTTGCCTTCCTCTTCAAGGATTAAGAAATCCATGAAGAAAGGCAGGTTTCAGGAAAAGATATCACCTTCCTCTTAAAGGTTTGAAAATCCATGAAGAAAGGCAGGTTTCAGGAAAAGATATTACCTTCCTATTAAAGGTTTGAAAAATCCATGAAGAAAGGCAGGTTTCAGGAACATATGTTGCCTTCCTCTTAAAGGTTTGAAAAATCCATGAAGAAAGGCAGGTTTCAGGACAAGATGTTACCTTCCTATTAAAGGTTTGAAAATCCATGAAGAAAGGCAGGTTTCAGGAAAAGATATTACCTTCCTCTTAAAGGTTTGAAAAATCCATGAAGAAAGGCAGGTTTCAGGAAAAGATGTTACCTTCCTATTAAAGGTTTGAAAATCCATGAAGAAAGGCAGGTTTCAGGAAAAGATGTTGCCTTCCTCTTCGAAATAGAAGAAGGGGTGAGAGGAGGAAACAGCCGAATCACGTGCAGATCTCTTGGACGAAAGTTAGTTGAAATCGGAGAAAACATATAGAAGAGAAAGAAGAATGTTCTTTCTTCTGTCTTCTTTAAATTAAGCTTTAGCCTATGTTACTGATAGCAAATGATTTGTTAAAGAGCAGGTGCGTTTAATCGAAACGTGGGTTTACAGATTCTTTTGTTAAATATGTCATTTGGATCGTTGAAAAATAAAATAAATAAAGTAAGTAATAGCGATGGATCTACACAGTCTTCAAGGTTTCTCTGGTAAACATTTTCGTCCACATCATTATGTATTTAGACCGTTCGGACTTAAATAGAAAATACAGCTGGGTGATTTCTTTCTATAGTAAAACCAACCAGATGCACCAATGTCTCATATTTATTTTACTTTATCTTATTTTATTTTTTATTAAAAATTATTATTATTATTATTAACTGCAATTGGGTTGTCACCCGGTGGCAGTGGTTTGGAATGACACTCTACATGTTTCGGACGGTCTTTCCGTCCATCGTCACAAATTCAAGACTGTACATACAGCAACAGGCATACGTCAAACAGATAGTGCTGTCTGCTTGCTAGCAAACAGACAGCACTATCTGTTTGATATATGCCTATTGTTAGCAAGCAGACAGCACTATCTGTTTGACATATGCCTATTGCTAGCAAGCAGACAGCACTATCTGTCTGACGTACGCCTGTTGCTGTATGTACAGTCTTGAATTCGTGATGATGGATGGAAATACCGTCCGAAACATGTAGAGTGTCATTCCAAAATAAAATAAATTTGAGACATTGGTGCATCTGGTTGGTTTTACTATATTTTACTATATTACGATGCACGGCCCTATGAACGTCAAAATAGTTGGATGAATAATGTTACACATCGAGGAGGTGCATAATTTACCCTGCACTAGGTTATAGTTTGATCGTGTCCAGAATAATTATTGATGCGTTGCATGGGCAGAATCTAGAGAAATCTGACAAACGTGTTAGGAATTTCGTTCGCGAAACGAAGAAAGACACTAGCCGTAGACGGGAATGTAGTAAAATTGACAGTAAGCAAATCTGGTGCGAAGATCTTGAGTGGATATATCTGGCTCAGTGGCAGAAAACATGACCACAATAATGAAGGTCCTGGTTTCAAAACCAAGGCGTGGGAATTATCGACCAGTTGGAAGACTATCAGCTGTTAGTGAAGTCAGTTTCTACAGCACAGATATATAAAGGCACAACACTGGAGTGTTCACAGTCACTCTCAGAAATCTTGCATGTGGTTGCGGACGGGGGGGTTGGGGGATGGGGGGGTTTTGAGACGAGTGGGTTTGAATGTTGCTCTGACGTTGCACAAACAGTAGGCGATGTATTACTTGTCTCTCTGGACTGGGAAAAACGCGGAGTGTTGCAGCCATCCATGCGGAATTATAAAAATATCGGACCGAGTTACATACGGTTCGGTTGTTGTTATTTTTCCGGCAGGCTTTTGTTTACAGAAAGAAGAGCATCGGTGTAGAGCTGTGGGTGTGGGGCGGGACCTCCATAGCCGTGGGTTACAGGGTTTGATGTAGGAAAGGGATGGAGGCGTTTTTGTACTCACTCATCCATGTTGATTGGAGACAGCCAACTGTACCATGATTTTTTTATTATTAAAAAAATATATTTTAAATTTTAATATATTTAAATAAAATATTTTTTTTTTACAAAATAATAAAACGAATTAGATACGAATCTAATTAATATGTATGGGAAGTCAAATGTATGGTGTAATATTCTGCATTGTAACGTATTATTAAAGGGCTGTTGAAGATGGCGAAGTAGGTAGTGAGGGATCAAGTTCGTTCAGTACACATTGGTACTAATTCTACTCTGAAGGCAGAGGACAGCATTCAGCCTTCGGTCAGGGCGTCCTGGTGTCTTATTCTCCACAACGTGACTACAGGACCTTCTCGCCTATATCCTTATTTACGACAGCAGTCAGCGATTCGGCGTCACTGAATTCTCTCCTCACGAAAATTCCAGTTACCCACTGTTAGATATAGTCAATTATAAACATTTCTTTTGTTAAATAACTAACTTGTTTAAGGGCGGCCCTTACTTTTCCTTGTACGATTGAAAGCGCAAAACTACGTAGATGGTCAAAGAATACTGCTGGGCGATAGCAGAGGCTGTGGGAGGGGTTATCATGTAGCCAATAGGGTTCCAGTACGCTGGGGTTTGAATTTCAACTGTACTGCCTTTGATGTAGAGTCCAGTTGAAATGTGATGGCACAGGGTGACGCACGGGAGAGGAAGTGAAGGGGAAACTGGCGAATGGAGTGGGTAGCCAGTACTCTTCACACTACCTCGGAATATGATATATCCAGCATTACTACCGCTGATGCACACACCTCGGCTGCCAGTAGTCGACTGAACTGACGCCCCCACCGATTTAAATGGACTCGTCTGTTTCGCGCGAAAGACGAAATCTGGTTTCTGCGCATGTGCCATCACATTTCAAACACAGTCTACCTATATATATTTGAACATGAGTACACGGACTTCTGACTTCAGCAAAATTCTGATTGCGCCGAAAGTTACAGAAGGTAAATGATTCAAAATATGAGGAGTGCCTGTAAAGGATCTAAATATCGGGCTTTGGAAGCTTGAAGGATATAAAATGAATGCGGCCACACGTGCTGTATCAAAATATTGAAACCGAATTTGGAAACTCGATAATTAAATTTTATGTTTTGTTATCCGTGCAACCCTGTAAAATCTTTTTCATATGAAGCCAACTAGATGCACACTACTTCTTAGTATATTTATTTAAACTTCTCTACATGTTTCGGCCAACGATGTGCCCATCATCAGGAGAACTTAGTGTATCTATGGGACACTGGTATTTTTCGTTCTCTAAGGGTGGCTGTCTGGTCTGCAGACCAGACAGCCACCCTTACACAGTGAAAAATACCAGTGTCGCATAGAAACAGTAAGTTCTCCTGATGATGGGCACATCGTTGCCCGAAACATGTAGAGAAGTTTAAATAAATATACTAAGAAGTAGTGTGCACCTAGTTGGCTTCGTTCGAAATCGATAATTAAAATTAAGAAAACCCAGTTTTTTGCTTTCTGACTATCCAGTTTCCTGGTTAGTTATTACGCTAGAAGTTATAGGCACATTTCGTGAAATTTCATAATCAGAATCGTTACTGAAATTTGTCTACACATTCTCATTTACTTAAAATGTGACAAGGAAAAAACACGTATTTCTTACGAAGATCAAAGTACATTTATGTGATTGATTGGCGTGTGTTTTTTGTGAGGTACGTATTGACGTATAAGACACAAACAATAGGTGTAGGTATCAGTCAATAACACAACAATATCTAAAAAAGATGTTTAATAAAGTATGAAGTAAACTACATGTTTCGGCCTAATGTGGCCACCATCAGGTTTTCATCCGAAAGTATG
>Ga0123354_10018443_pt1 | contig 10940 bp, 9 predicted proteins | sample TergutLab28metaG_2_FD_97872 | JGI IMG/M metagenome (GOLD analysis project Ga0123354, IMG submission 97872) | Labiotermes labralis P4 segment gut microbial communities from Petit-Saut dam, French Guiana - Lab288 P4 | ecosystem: Host-associated > Arthropoda: Insects > Digestive system > Gut ... | reverse complement strand
GAGTTGCCTTGCCGCCCGACTAACCTGCTACTGCAATCAGATTGAGATTGTGCCGATTAAACTAACGAATGCGATAAGCGTGCGGTGTGTGATGGAGTAATACTCTCCATTCGCTTCTTTAATCCCTCATATTTAAACTGATAGATAATAGTATCTTTAAAATACTTTTCAAAAGATTCCGGAGTTAAGTTCTCCGGAATTTTTTGGTTATTATTGAAAAAAGGAGTACGCATTGCAACCGCTTCGCTATTAACCGGTGCATGAATATTATTGGGGCAGCGTATTTGGCAGGTATCACAACCAATGAGCCAACCATATTTGGCAATGCGCTTAAAATCTGTCTCTTTTCTATTGAGGTTAATATTAGAAATACAGAGATTACTATCCACGAGAAAGGGTGCAGTTATTGCTTGGGTGGGGCATGCTTCTATGCACTTGTTACAGTTTCTGCAAGAGTTATTGCAAGGTTCATCATAATTATCTATTTCTTTATCAATCAACAGAGTTCCCAAAAAAACATAGGATCCGTATGGAGTTTGAATAATTCCGTTTTTTCCGTAGTATCCGATACCTGCCTGTACTGCCCATGCTTTTTCGGAAATTGCCGAAGAGTCAATAGTGGTTTTATAATTGAAAGTTCCAAATTTATCCTGCAAATCGTGTGATAATTTTTCCAACTTTTCTTTCATAAACACGTGATAATCTTCAATCTGTGCATATTTTGAAATATTATACTCCGCACCTATTACCTCTTGTTTCATATTATAATTAAATCCACAAACAATTACCGATTTACAATTTTCCAATAATAAAGAGGGATTGAATCGTTTTTCGATATCGCGTTCGAAGTACTCTTTTTTAGCGTGAAGATTTAGAGACAATGCTTTTTCAAATCGGTTTTTTTCCTTCACTAATGGTTTAGCTTTAGCGATTCCGCACAAAGCGAAGCCGAAATTTAGGGCGCTTTGTTTGATGTATTGGGAAGAGATTTCAGGGATATCCATTACGTTTTCATTCTTTCAATAAAAGGATTAAAATAATACTTTCCTTTTTCAGCGACTCCCTGAAGACCTTTTCCGCCGGTTTTCGGACGTTTTACATTGCCGAAGTTTCCGCGTTCCAAAGTAGTAAAAAGTCCTACTTTTTCAATCTCTTTCAATAATTTAACAGCTTCATCCAATACCCATTTTGCGCGTTTACAAATGATCCCATTCTCTTTAAATTCTACCTCATTACCAATATCTGCCATATTGTTGAAAATATATTTTGCATTTTCAATAGAAAGAAACCGGTCTGACATAAAGGGAGTGTGGATTGCTTCGGTGGGCATACCCAACAACTGAATTCCTTGATTAGTCCAAATACCGATTATGTTAAAAAGGGCATCTTGCAGATTTCCTTTAAAGATATTTCCGGTCATAAATTTAGTAGGTGGCATATATTTGAGGGGCGCTTTTGGGAAGATTTCGCGGGTAAGTTGCGCTTGAGCAAGTTCATAGAGGAATCCGTTTTCCAATTCCGGGTCTATTTCAAAAGCGTGCCCCAATCCCATCTGTTCTTCGGGGATGCCTGCCAGCAGCGCCAACTGTTCGTTAATTAAGTCGGAAGCCAAGACGGTGTGCGCTTCTTCAAAAGCGTCTGCAGTAGTTAAATAGTTGTCTTCTCCGGTATTGATAATTACGCCGGCAAATCCGTTGATAATTCTTGAGAAGTATTGGTCAATGAGTGTTCTTTGGGGGTTAATGTCGCGGAACAGGATCCCGTAGAGGGCGTCGTTGAGCATAACGTCTAATCTTTCTAACGCGCCCATGGCGGCAATTTCGGGCATACACAATCCGGAGCAATAGTTGCACAAGCGGATATATCTGCCCACTTCTTCACCTACATTATCAAGGGCTTTACGCATAATTCGGAAATTTTCCTGCGTAGCGAAGGTGCCTCCGAACCCTTCGGTAGTAGCGCCGTAAGGCACATAATCCAACAAACTTTGTCCGGTAGTTCTTATCACCGCAATAATATCTGCTCCTTGCCGCGCTGCTGCTTGAGCCTGAATCACATCTTCATAAATATTTCCGGTGGCAACAATTACATAGATATATGGTTTTTTGCCTTCTCCTAATTTTTCCAAAAAACGGTGCCGTTGCGCCACATTTTGCGAAATTCTTAGCAGTGCCCTTTCAATATAAGGCGCAACGGCAACTCTTATCTCTTCTTCTGGATGAATGGGGATTTTTGTGATATCCAGATCATCTTGTGCTATTTTTTCAGCAATCTGTTGTGGGTTTAGCGCAGTTTCCACTATGGCATTTCCCAAAAAGAAAAGCGCCCCTTGTCCCAGCAATCCGGCTTGAAAGAGTTGATCTACCACCACATTGGGAAGGGGCACCTCATGGGTGTCCACGCCGTCAATCTCTATTAAACGGCAGAGCGTACGTTCCACCGTAACGGTAGTATATCGGTTCACAAATTGTTGTACTTCGGTTGCAATAGAAGCCGCTATCGCCTTGGCTTCATCCACTTTCTTAAAATCAATATAGAGTTTACTGTTCTTCATGAAAATATCGTTAAGAGATTAAAAAAACACAGGTAGGAAAACTTTGAAGGTACAATGTTTAAAACAAGACTCCGAGAAAAATATGCAAGGAGTGTACGATTGATTTAAACTGTGCATCGGTAACATTGTTTTTTGCTTTGGCGCTAAAGTAATTAAACTGACAACTGTAATCCGCATGGGCAAATACGCCAATTTTCCCAAAAGAGTATTCAAACCCCAAACCGAGATATCCCGATTCGGCAAATAAAGAGGCATCTTGGTTTTTTATTTTTTCAGTTGTAATAAAATATTTCGGACTTACGGTTTCATCTTCGCTGGGAAGTGAAAATTTATCCACTTGATTTCCTCCGATTTTAAAATTGTGATATAATCCTAATTTTACGAGGAAGACACAATTATTGATGGGTTTGATTCTAAATTTAACGCCTGTGGGAATGGTAAGATAAGTAGTTTGGTAGTTTCTCACGGCGGGCAGCACCAAAGTATCCGCAAATATATTGAAAAGATATTGGTTTTCAAGCGCGAGGTCGCCCTGTAAGTATCTAATTAATACTCCAGTAGAAAAATAAAAAGTTTTATTTTTATGCAAACTGCAATCTATATTAACGCCGGCAATAAACCCTCCTTTAGCATTATTACGGGTAATGGCTTTGGAAGTAGGAGCGAACCAATCAATGGAAGGGCCCACAAAAACTCCGAAGAGCACTTTTGAATTTTCGTTATACGAGGGGTTTTGTTTCTGTTGTTGTTGTGCGGCGACAGAACCAAAAAGAGAGAGAATTACGATAAAAAAAATGTACTTTTTCATAGTTTAATTTTTAAGGAAATAATGTATGAATATTGGATTGAAAGATTTTTCCAAGATGTTTATAGGCATTTTCGGTGGCTTCTCTACCGCGGGGTGTTCTCATTAGGAACCCTTCTTGAATAAGGAACGGTTCATACACTTCTTCAATAGTACCGGCATCTTCGCCCACTGCGGTGGCAATAGTATTTAGACCAACGGGACCGCCTTTAAACTTATCAATAATAGTTTGCAAGATTTTGTTATCCATTTCGTCTAATCCGTGTGCATCAACATTGAGGGCAGCGAGGGCTACTTGCGTAATTTCGTAAGTGATGGTGCCGTCGCCTTTAATTTGCGCAAAATCGCGCACACGGCGCAGCAGGAGGTTAGCGATACGGGGGGTACCGCGACTTCTTCGGGCAATTTCGAAGCCTGCTTCTTCGGTCATTGCAATCTCTAAAATTTTCGCAGAGCGCTTAATAATACGGGCGAGCGTTTGGGCATCGTAGTAATGGAGTCGCAAATTAATGCCGAAACGCGAGCGTAAAGGAGCTGTGAGCAAGCCGGATCTGGTGGTAGCGCCTACCAGCGTAAAGGGGTTTAACGAGATTTGCACGCTTCTTGCATTGGGACCGGAATCAATCATGATGTCAATCTTATAATCTTCCATGGCAGAATACAGATATTCTTCTACTACCGGAGAGAGGCGGTGAATTTCGTCAATAAAGAGTACGTCGTGGGGCTCTAAGTTGGTAAGCAAGCCTGCCAATTCGCCGGGTTTGTCTATCACGGGACCGGAGGTAACTTTGAGATTTACGCCCATTTCGTTGGCAATAATGTGCGACAAGGTGGTTTTTCCCAATCCCGGAGGACCGTGAAGCAGTACGTGGTCTAACGCCTCTTTTCTACCTTTTGCTGCTTGAACAAAAACTATGATATTATCAATCACTTGTTCCTGTCCGAAAAAATTGGCAAAGTCGGAAGGGCGAACCGAGCGTTCAAACTCTTTTTCGGCTGCCGACAAGCGTCCGCTGGAAGCATCTAAATGGGGGTTCTGCATGATCTTATTTTTTCATGTCATCTAATCTGTTTAATTCCCTAATAGCATTTTCGTTACCGGGATCTATTTTTCTACATTGCAAAAAATCTGCCCGAGCGCGCCCCCAGTCTTCCAATAATTCATACGCAATGCCGCGGTTGCACCAAGCCTGAGCATACGTAGAATCAATTTCAATGGCTTTACTGAAATATCGAACCGCTTCTTCATAACTATCTTCAAAATTCATTGCAATATATCCCAAACAATTATAGGCAGGATAGCTTCTTGGATCGATGGAGATAAGATTTTGGTATTGTTCTATTGCCAATTCATATTCGCCTAAATCTTGAAACAGTTTTCCTAAATTATAGTTTAGAAGTTTATCGTTTGGAGTTATTTCCAAGGCATTTTTATAATAACTAATAGCTAAGGGATTAAGCGTTTCTTGAAAATATTCCGCCAAACTGGTAAATGCAATCACTTCTCTTGGATCTTGGTCAATAACAAGTTGCATCATTCTCAACCATCCCGTTGTGTCGCCGGTTTCTTTTAAGAGAATAGCTTTCGTTAAATATGCTTTAGGATTGTGGTTTTGCAAGCGAACTGCTTTTTCTATGGTTTCTTCGCACTCTTGATACATATATTGATACAAATATAACTCTGCCAACTTCAAGTATGCTTCATTAGAATTGTCAATTTCAATTGCTTTTTTAAGCATTTCCTCCACTAAATCTGTTTCATTTTTAGCGAAATAGATATCTGCTAATGTAATATAATAGGAAGAATTTTTTTCGTCAAACTTAATGGCTTGCAATATATCTGCCAAAGCCTCATCCACTTTTTTATGGCGATAGTAATATTCGGCGCGTTGCTGGTATAAGTCGCTATTTTTAGGACTTTTATCAATTTTCCTACACAGTTCAGCCAAAGGAGCAGGAAGGTGGTCATATTTGTTTGATCGGCAAGAGAAACAGCAGGAAAGCGCTATTAAAATACTTAAAAAGACTAATCTCTTCATGAGTCGGAATAATTATTGCGCGAAAATATATTTTTTGCGACTATAAGATGTTTTAGCCAAAAAAGAAGGTTAAGAAAAAGAAAACAATTAGAAAATGTCATCATAAAAAAAATATTTTTACCGCCCTATTATTTACCATAAAAGAGCTCTCTAAAAATGACAGAATTTCCTTATATTCTTGGTATTGAATCCTCTTGTGATGACACTTCGGCAGCCGTGATTTGCGGCACTAAAATATTGTCAAACGTAATTGCCGGACAAAAGATCCATGCCGAATATGGCGGTGTGGTTCCCGAATTGGCATCGCGGGCGCACCAGCAAAATATCATTCCGGTAGTGGATACCGCATTGAAAAGAGCTGGAATATGCAAAGAGCAGATTTCGGCTATCGCTTATACGAATGGTCCCGGCTTGCTCGGTTCTCTCTTGGTTGGAAGTTCGTTTGCAAAAGGAATGGCATTGAGTTTGAACATTCCGCTCATTGTTGTGGATCACTTGCAAGCCCATGTGTTGGCAAATTTTTTAGATACCGAAGAGAACAAACCCAAACCCGAATTCCCTTTTTTGTGCTTGACGGTTTCCGGCGGGCATACCCAACTGCTTATGGTGCACGATTATTTTGATATGGAAATACTCGGCAGAACGATTGACGATGCTGCCGGAGAAGCTTTCGACAAGGCAGCCAAAATACTGGGACTTACTTATCCGGGAGGACCTGTTATTGACAAACTTTCCCAACAGGGAAACCCCAAACGATTCTCCTTTTCTATTGCCAAACTACACGGGTTTGACTTCAGTTTCAGCGGGCTGAAAACGTCGTTTCTCTATTTTGTGCGAGACCAATTAAAAACAAACCCGACATTTGTGGAAGAAAACTTGAGCGACTTGGCGGCTTCCATACAGTTTCATATCATCAAATCGCTAACTGATAAAATGGTGAAAGCGTTGAAAACCTATCCATGCACTAATTTTGCGTTATCGGGCGGTGTTGCCGCAAACTCCGAACTGCGGAAACGAATGGTTGAATTAGCCGATCAGTATAACCTGCGTGTAACCATTCCGCCCTTGGCTTTAACCACCGACAATGCAGCCATGATAGCCTGTTACGGCTACTTTAAGTTTTTACAAAAAGAGTACGCCACCTGGGATGTAGCTCCTTATTCTTCATTAATCCGATAAATATTATTCAAAAACTTAAAGACACGATCAATACGCTTCTGCTAAAATTCCAAAATCACGCACTTGCCGCGCGATCTCTTCCAAATTTTCCATCGGAATTTTTTCTAATCCCTGCGCCGGAGTGCTTCTATCTAACGAATAGAGCATCACTTTTTTAGGATGGAGTTGTTTCACAACATCCAGCCACAAAGAAAGATGAGGCTCATCGGCATTGTTAAAACATTGTTCATCAATCTCGCCCTTAAAAAATAGCGTTTGCAAAATAAATGCACCGTTCAATTGCTTCAAATGTTGTATAATTTCTTCTGCTGAAACCGAGATAGTCGGTTTGTTAATCAATTGAAAAAGAGGCTCGGAAACGGCATCTAATTTTAATATAGGATGTTCAATTTTGCTCAATGCAACAAGCACTTTTTCATGGGCTAATTGTGTGGCATTCGACAAACAGGAAATTGCCGTTTTGGGGTAATATTTATCTCTTAAAACGATAAGAGTATCTATAATTTGGTTGAAGTCAGGGTGCAGCGTCGGCTCTCCGTTCCCCGAAAAAGTAATGCTGTCAATAGGAGTGCCCGCGGCTTTGCATTGCGAAAGTTTTGCATCAATTGCCTTGATAATCTCTTCCATGGAAAAGAAAAACTCAGGCTTAATACTTTTCTCCAATGTCCAACCGCACTCACAGTAAATACAGTTGAAAGAGCAGATTTTAACAGTGGTAGGCGAAACGTTAATACCCAGCGAACTGCCCAAACGGCGACTTTGTACCGGTCCAAAAGCAATTTTATCCCAAAGAAACATAATATATTATTTAAGGTTTAAGAAATTAAGAAGTTAAGAAGTTAATGTATGCCTTTCTTTGCTGCTGTTTATAACTTTTTAATCAGAAATTTTTAAAACCACTGACTTGGTGCATCGCTCCAAAGCGATTCAATCTTATAAAACTGTCGTATTTCGGGTTGGAAAATATGCACAATTATATTGAAATAGTCCAACAAAATCCACTCTCCGTTGGCACGCCCTTCAATATAGGAAGGGCGTATTCCTGCTTGCTTTTTTGTAGTTTCCTGCACAAAATCGCTGAGGGTTTCCACGTGTGGCTTGGAGTTTCCTGTGCAAATAATAAAAAAATCGAACAAAACATGGTGCATTGCCTTTAAGTCTATGCAAACAATTTGTTCTCCTTTTTTCTCAATAAGAGCTTGAATAATAAGTTCTTCTAAATTTCCCTGAAAGGCAGGAGCCTCTTTTTTAGTTTTTTTTGGTTTTACCATTAATATTTATTAATACCTGTCGGCAAAAATATATTTTTGTGCAAACAAAAAACGTATGTCCTTTTTCCGCAAAAAACGTATAGAAGACAAGGGATTCTCACTTTCGGCGCTCACGTGGAAGCGGTTTAAAAAGGAGAAATTAGGAATGATTTCACTGGTTTTTTTAGGCTTGATTTTTTTGATGGCTATTTTAGGATACCTTATTACGCCGGATAAAACGCCTTATTGCAACGACCAGCATTTGGAGATTGCGTTGCAGCCGCCCGGTTTTTCGGTATATTTTTTAAATATGCCAAAAGAACCTCCGGTAAGGAATGTAGGGATTTTTCATAAAATGCTGTTTGGGCAGCCGGCGCGATATACCTCCGTGCCGGCATTGGAGGATGTTTTTCTTAACCACAAAGGGCACAAAGGTTACACTAAGAGCCCTGAGGATAATAGTGTACTTAGTGAAAAAAACTTTATGGACGTTGTGGTAAATGAAAATGCTTCCCTACAGAAAAAAACCTTTTGGCTCGGCACCGACCGCTACGGGCGCGATGTTCTCAGCCAGTTGATATTGGGGACACGTATCAGTTTAGCAGTAGGTTTTATTGCAGTTTTTATTGCTTTGTTGATCGGTGTTTTTGTGGGGGCAACTGCCGGCTTTTACGGCGGAAGAATTGACGCAGCACTCACATGGCTCATTAACGTAGTGTGGTCTATACCCACACTATTGTTGGTCATTGCCATTAGTTTTGCGCTCGGAAAGGGGTTTTGGCAAATCTTTATTGCCATTGGGTTGACGATGTGGGTGGATATTGCGCGGGTAGTGCGCGGACAAACGCTCGCCTTAAAGCAGCAGGATTTTGTAGAAGCCGGAAGAGCGTTGGGATTTTCAAATTTCAGGATCATTTTTAAACACATATTGCCCAACATCTTGGGAACTTTAGTAGTGCTTTCTGCCGCCAACTTCTCCTCTGCCATTCTCATGGAAGCAGGGTTGAGTTTTCTGGGGATGGGCGTGCAGCCCCCAATCCCCTCTTGGGGCATGATGATGAAAGAAAACTATGCCTACATCGTTCTCAACAAAGCCTATTTGGCCATTACCCCCGGAATTGCCATCATGCTGTTGGTATTGGCGTTCATGCTTATTGGCAGCGCGCTGCGAAATGCAATGGAGGTAAGACGATAAGTTTTTTACAATGCTACAAAAATCAAATTACGAATACAAATTAGGTACAGATATTCCTCTTAAATCTCAAACCAAAACCGGCTTCCATTTCCTGCCTCGCTTTCTATGTGCAGGGTGCTTCCATGTTTTTCAAGAAACTCTTTGCAGATGATGAGCCCTAAACCGCTCCCTTGTTCGCCGGCGGTTCCCCGTTGCGAATAAGTGCTCTTTAAGCGAAACAGGTTTTGGATCTGTTCGGGAGCCATACCTGTTCCGTTGTCGTTTATAGAAACGGTATATTTTCCGTTAGCGATAGAATCAACGCAAAGGGAAACGGTTCCGCCCGTATTGGTAAATTTCACCGCGTTGGTCAGCAGGTTGCGCACCACAATAGTAAGCATCTTGCCATCGCCGATAACGAAAGCATCATCGGGTATGCTGATGTTGAGTGTGATACTCTTGTTTTCTGCCATTTTTTGAATCAGAGACAGATTTGTATTCAGATTCGACAGGAGGAATGGTTCGGGTACATAGGTAATACGTCCGGTTTGCAGTTGCGACCAGTTCAGCAAGTTCAGAATAAGCTCCACTTCTGCTTCTGCAGATTTCAACAACTCGTCAAGATGGTCTGCCAACATATCTATGTTCCATGAGCGAACATTCTTGACCAACACCTGCAGTACTTCGCGTTGGGCAATAGCGGGGTTTTTGATGTCGTGCGAAATGATGTTGAAAAACTTGTCCTTAGTAGCGTTCATTTCTGCAAGTTCGCGGTTGTGGCGGATGTGCTGGCGGAGAACAAACCATAGCAACGCAAGAACAACCATGCAAATCGCTATGCCTGCAAACAAAAAACGGCGTTGCATATTTTGACGGGCAATGAGCTGCTCCTGTAACTCTATTTGCGTATCCTTTTTCAACATGATATAGGTCTTTAACATCTCATCTGCGGCATTATACGCTGTGCCTCTTGCTTTTGCTATATCAAACAGATCCCACTCAACAAAATAGCGTGTATTCTTGCCATATTTGCGGTGTGCGTATGTTATTTCCGTTAAAAAGAGATAGGCAATTTTTTTCTGATCAAGCGCATCAAACTCTATGGCTATGCGTTGTGCTTCTTCGGCACACTCTTTCGACTTCTCGTGGTTGCCTTTCAATTCTTCTAATCTACTTAAAAAAATATTATTTTGACAAACACTCAAAGGTCCAAGTAAATTATTAAATTCAATCGCTTTAGAGATACATTTTTCAGCTCTATCTAAATCGAAAACCATCAGGGCGTCGTTAGCAAGATAGCTATAGATCATTCCTGTGAGATAGATATTATTTTGCGACTCACTAAGGCGTAATGCTTCTTCATAATAAGGTATGGATTTTTCACGCTGATAGTTGGTCTGATAGGCTATTGCCATACATAGATAGGAATAGGGATTATCATTATTTAGGGCGATTGATTTTTCGCCATATTCAATAGCTTTCTCCATTACGCCGACGGTATGGTATAGCAGGGTCATCAGCCAATAAAGATTTTGGAGTTTCAGCGTATCGTTCTCCCGTTCGTAAATAGATAGCGCTTCCAGATAGCATTGCAAAGCATTTTCATTCCAATCTTTTATGAAATAGGCGTTTCCTTTGGCGCAACTTAAATCTGCTCTCCATGCTTCATTATTATCACGCTCGGCTAATTGATATGCTTTTTGAAACAGTATTACTGCCGAATCGGGTTTCCCTTCCCGAAGGGTTAGATTTCCATAAGCGATGGCAGATAAATAGATCCCCTCCTTATAGTTTAGTTGTTCGCTCAGGTTCTTCAATTTTTGGTAATACGTTTTTGCGTTTTCATTATTTCTATCCTCATACATTTCGCCGATTTGATAGTAGAGATTGGCAAGGTTGGTATCTCGCGGTGCTGTTGCTGCAATCTGCAAGAGACTGT
>Ga0123354_10018442_pt1 | contig 10941 bp, 6 predicted proteins | sample TergutLab28metaG_2_FD_97872 | JGI IMG/M metagenome (GOLD analysis project Ga0123354, IMG submission 97872) | Labiotermes labralis P4 segment gut microbial communities from Petit-Saut dam, French Guiana - Lab288 P4 | ecosystem: Host-associated > Arthropoda: Insects > Digestive system > Gut ... | reverse complement strand
TTGAAATCAGTTAGGAACTGCTTGCCAATACAAATGGTAATTAGAATTTTCTTAAGAACATCATAATAGGAGATGAGACGTGGTATATGAGTATGATGTTGAAAACAAGATGCAATCCTCTCAGTGGATGGGGAAAGGGTCACCTCGACCAAAAAACACGGATGAATCGTACAAAGATCAAGGTGATAATTACTGTGTTTTTAGACTGGAAAGGCATTGTCCATCATTAGATTTGTACCAAGTGGTCAGACGGTAAAAAAAAACTGTTTTACCACGAAATTTTAGCGCTTTTGAATGATGCGCTGCGCAGGAAGAAGTCTGAATTGTGGTAAACCAGACGTCGATGTTGCACCAGGACAATGTGCCGGCTCACGCGTCGCTCCTCTTCCGTAGTTATCTGGCAAAACATCAGACATCTGTTGTGCCCCTTCCATCCTACTCTCCAGAGGTACGACCAGCAGACTTTTTCCTGTTTCCAAATCTTGAAACCATTTTGAGAGGAAGGCGTTTCCAAACCATAGAGGAGATTCAGGAAAATGCGATAAAATTTCCCCGCGCCATCAGAGACAGTGGGTTCCAGGAAGCATTCCAATAACGGAAGAAACGTTGAGAACGGTGTATCGCCACTAGAAGAGTCTACTTTGAAGTGGACAAAGCTTAAAATGCAGAAAATGACAATAAAATCAGTACATCAAACTTGGTTTTTTGAAAACGCCTTGTATAATATAAATTTCTCGTTTTAATTTTTTACATATAAATCCTTTGCTCCTTCTCTGTTGAAGTATGCCAAACGGTAAAATAGAAAATTTGGTCCGTGTTTTTTTAACTTTATGCTTTCTTCTATAACTTTTTCAAGTATTGAGAAAGCAGACTAGAATGCACAGAATTTACCAAAAACGAGTTACGCTGAATATTATCCCTTACAATACTTTGATCGCGTTGGTTTAATTGACCTAATTTCTTCACCAATAAAACTCTGTTTATTTTCATGTCGAATGTCTATGAAGAAAATATTTTTATCCGTATGTTGAAAAAAATTGTCTGTGTGAATTACTGGGAAGAAGGAGTTGGCGTTTGTCGAGGAAAAATTGTTATTACCATCGTCATAATTTGGGATCATATTTACAGGAAATGTAACACATAAAGCAAAGCACGTCTTGCACAATTAATAATAATGTATGTTTTCTCCAGAGTTATGAAATAACATCTTGTGTTATTTTCGATAACGGGGCCACAATAATAATGTGACTCACAAGACAAGTCTCCAGAATTATGGATTTACATACAGCCAAAGGAAAAATAGAATTATTTTTTTAATAACGAGTTGAGAGGGAAGAGAATTGTGGTAATTTGTGTACTGAAGGTAAATGATTAATTTTAGCATCTGCATAGGCCTATAAATTTGATCCTGGAATTACATTTCAAAACCTATGCAGATAAATTTCAGTCCTCACTAGTTAAACAGATATCAGGTTAGCATTTAAATAGATATCAGGTTAGCTTCCAAATTATTTTATTTTATACTACTTTACTACACCCCTTATTTGATTGATTTGTTTGCAATTGGGTTCGGGGCCTCTAAGCTCCGATGAACCTAGGCCTTGATTAGAAAGGGCACTTTGTGTCCCATATCGAATCATGAGAGCCACGCAAATTTTCTATAGTGCTTGATAGCCTGCAAAATCTAAACTCCTTATATGCTTCCGCTCCAAAAAAGTAACCCAGGTTCGCATCCCTGAGTGAAGCCGAAGCCTCGCACTCACAGAGAATGTGAGACGAACTTCCCCTCTCTCCCCTCACTTCCAAATCATGGGCTGTCAAGCAGCCCTAGTAGGTAAAGGTGACTTCTCAGGGTGTTATGATCCTAAGAAGGCGAGTTACAACCTTGGATTGAATCCTATTAAAGTTCAAAATTTTGCCCTGTTACCCATACAGGATCCAGACTTTAGGAATCACCAATATCTCGCCATTGGGCCCCATGCTGGATTACCAACCAGAAACCAAGCCTCTTTTGTAAATCTCGCCTAGAGACACCCAAGGCCGGCTCGGGTGCAAGAAACCTCAGAGCATTGCCGCACCTCGCGATCCCATCGGCGAAATCATTACCTCGTATTACAGCATGACCGGGGCTCAAACCTTCACACCGCATGTGAAATAGAGATACCATTCAAACCGTTTTGGCTCTGATGAACTATAAGAGACGTTGTTCTAACGGCATTAAGGACTATCAATTCGGCCAGATTATCGAAGCAGATACTCATTTAATTTTCCAGTCTATTCTGCGATTGGATTTTATAGGCACAGTCTAAGATAGCATATATGTCCCCCTAAAAGACTTTTGCATATCTACCTAGGCAAAAACTGAGACTTCGTCCAACCTATTGCCAATAGACCCCATCTCTGGTTCCTTCCATCATCTTGGACCCATCTGCAAACCAGACGAGCCTTTTGACTTCAGGAGGAACAGCAGTTGCTTTAGTCCAATAAACCTTCTTCAACACGGTAAATCTAAATTGGTTTTTAAGTTCTATGCTTTATTCATTACGTCAAGCCCAATATTAAATATGGGATCTGACTGTTGAAACCTCATCAAAATACTGCTGTGTCCTTGGTTAGGTTGTAGGTAAGACCTACTTCCCAGACTCCAGTTTCGTTGCGCAGCTGACCTACCCTCACTCTATACCACCAACTCCAGTGGGGAGAGGCAAATGAGTGTTTCCACGGCTTTGGAGGGATTAGTGCGCCTCAGCTCTCTTTATCACTAAGCAGGGTTATCTTTGAACAGTGCTTAGTTTCCTCTTGTCACAGGCCGTCTGACAGCCAGGCCACACCCCCTTAATTGCACACATAACCTTGTTTACCAGTAAAATAACTATTTAATCACATATAAATATCAAAGAACAGGACCCCACAATCTCCGAGAGATTTCTCCGTATATATGTACATAATACACATAGGTTTAGCTGGGCCAAGTAAGATAAGCTGGCTGTTATATACTTACTCTTCTGTTACAGTACATTTCTGGAGCAGAAACAATATCGAAGCCTTTCCTGTTACATAACATCTAAAGTCCTGCTACCATTTACAATATATTCAGAAAGAACCCGTTTCTCTGTGTTCCTCTCTTATCAATAATTCAGAAGTGGCTGCACAGCAAGTTGCCACAATAACGCATAATGTGAAAACAAAACAGTGATTTCAAGAAATAATATGCTGAGAATTCCTGTGTATCTCAATAAACACAAACTCTTTTCTCGAAATTTAGTTCCTGCTCTAAAATTAAGGACAACATCAATAAAAAAAATTGTGGATAATAGAGAAAAACATTTTTTAAACTACCCCGAAATAGTACCACTTACGCATATAGACGTCAGAGTAATGGGTTTAAATGATTTACGATTTTCGTGTATCGACCTATATATTACAGACTTACAGAAAATAATACTACTAATTTAGGTGTGTGCCTGACAGTACGCTGTGTGGTATGGTTCGGACACGTGAATGGTTCATATGTGTGTTTGGAAAATATGTGATAAGCTACTATTAGCGGTGTCATATCTCTCCATTCACACGGAAAAATTCTTTCCCACAAAAGAATCATATATTCATTGAACCAATTTTAGGGCATTATCCAAAAATCCTTCTAGAAATTTCAGGTTTATTAAAATATTACAAGATTAATTAATTTTAAGAGGTATACAAGACTATAAAAATAAAAAGCGAAACCGTAAGGAAAGAACTAGATATCCCTGGAATGAAAGATGTACGATCTAAATACAGAAAAATAAACAGTAAAATATTACAGAAAATAACACCGCTAATATAGGTGTATTTCCGACAGTGCGCTGTAGGTTACGTTCCTGACTAGAGACTGGTACTTAGGCGTGTTCGGAAATTGCAATACGCGACTATTAGCTTTGTCATTTCTCTCCCTCCGAATGGAACAACTACTTTCCCAAAAGAAGAGTTTTCGTTGAATCAATTTTAGAGGCTAATCCAAAGATTCTTACAGAAAATTCAATTTCATTAATATATTACAAAATTATTTTTTTTACATTCTTTTTCTTACATTCATTGTTCCGTGCATCATTGTAATTGTTTTAAAAAAATAACCAACACGATGTCACTTGTGGACTATCCTTTATTTTAAGGGGTAGTCGTCATTCATTCTCTACATGTTTCAAGCTTCCGGGAAGCTCATCATCAGGAGTTCATTTTCCCTGTACAGTCAGCCTCTGGTATAGTGTATAATCTTTGCTGTAACCCTCCCCTTCTCCTACGTGTTCTGTTATACACTATACCAGAAGCTGACTGTACAGGGAAAATGATCTCCTGATGATGAGCTTCCCGGAAGCTCGAAACATGTAGAGAATGAATGACGACTACCCATGAAAATAAAGGATAGTCCACAAGTGACATCGTGTTGGTTATTTTTTTAAACAATTACAAAATCAATTGCAGTATTTTTGTACAGATATGCATATTTATAAAAATATTTCACCGATTTCTTCTCAGAATGAGAAACTTTCCTGAAGAACTTAGAAGAGGAAATCTATACACATATTTAATGCTCAATAAAGCTTTTCACACAGTATTGCAATTTATAACCTAAGGTGATTTGAAGTTACGGTACAGTTAGATAGGATACAGATGAAAATAAAACATGACGTATGCGCTTTGCATGTAGGATGATTAGGGCCACAAACAACAACAGTAACTCATTACTCATTTCTTATCCAGGGTAAATTTTTTGGCAGAACACTACTCAATGTTACCTTCTGTGTAAATCATCAGATTTGTTGAAATTTCCTAACACAAATTTTCTGGCAGAAATAAATATAAATCTTCTCTTTTAAGAAACAGTTGCCCAAATGAAGCGTAAAGGATTCACAAATTATTTTCAAACCATTATTCGATGAACAGTTTTCAGTTTACATTATATGAGTCATCACGCTCTGTTACAGTGATCACGTAAAGTAACAAACACTTCAACCAAACTCAGTTCAACAAATGACACTGTAGACAGCTACATGTTTAGAGTTCTAAGGAAAAATCATGAGACAATTTATATAAAACTTTTGAAACCCGCCACTCATTGAAAGGTAGTGAAAAACATGAACAATAGACGTGTTTAAAATATTTTGTATGAACTTACAAATGGAAACAAGAAGTAAGGCAGAGATCCATTTACTAAATTGAGTTGTAATTGAATATATTTTATTTTTCCTAACATCACATTGCTCTTTATGGTACTACAGTGAAATTTGCAAAGGCGTTGTATGTATCGTGATGTGCCCTTAATTTTTTTAAAATTCTGATCATACAAATTCTTATCGCTATTGATTTGAGATATTCACATCTTAGAAAATTAACCTTATAGCAGTATGAATTTGAATCCGCAGCCCAAACCATTTAAATCTGCAGGCTCCATCATTCAGCCCAATTTGAAGCCCACCCAATTAAATACCAATAATTAATTGTACAGGCGTCCACAATATATCACAAACCGAAAGAAAATGTCACAACACAAGTCACTTTGTGACTCACAGTACAGATACACAACAGTTCTATTGAACAGTACAAGGGAACTGCGTGATAACAGGAGACACTGACACCTGCAATTGACGGGGAATGGAATGAATCAATAAAACAGCATGTTAGTATGGCTGATGTCTTCTAATGTTTATTGTCATCTTTACATAACAGAAATCATACACAGACAATTTGATCTGGTATAGAGAATTTCTGGAACTTCATAATTTATATTAACATCCTAACATGGCCGGCCTACGTGTTAAAATAATGCATTTCACTTTTGCTACAAAAATATAAATGCCAAGAACCGGTTCATATCATTTTGTTGTGCTGTTCGTCCATATTTCCCTCCTTCTCTTAGGGTGAAGAAATTTGTGACGAAATTCATAAAAGATTATTTGACCAACAAGATTTAATCACATAAAATTGATATATTTTTTATGTAACTTTTTATATATATTTGATCATAGTCTACAAACACTCTGATAACCCACGATGTAACGCAGTGTAGCATAATATAAGGCCGAAAAAATTACAGTGTAAGAATTTCTGGTGACATATTCCCTTTGTTATTCATTAGTACAATATGGAAATATAAAATGTTTAAAATGTAGTCTAACACAACTTTCAATTCATTAGTTCATTAATAATCATATACTTTCAGTTACATTTTTCGTCTCGCTCAGCTGGAGACATCTTCAGGCTGAAATTTATCAAGATAAACACGTAAGAATAGTATATTTGTTGGTTATGATATCTCATACTGCAGTTTTTTAAAGTGTTGTGAAATAAATTACAAGAGGTAAGAATGATAAATATTAAGAACGTAATAATAAGACATATCTTATATACTTGTGTCTTTGGGGCATGTTTTATAAATGTTATGGTGTATCCTGTGTGTTGGAATGCTGGTGTTTCTTAAGTATGAAGATACAATGTTCGGAGACAATTGTATTCCACTGTAGTAAATTGTCGCGGGTGGTATTCTTCATGGGTAGTCAGTATGATGTCTTGTATATCTGTACCTGTGTAACACACCGTAATACAATAGAAAGCTCCTACATTCACATAGAAACTGCGTCCGATAATCAACTCAATGACACAAAAATTATATAAAATTAGACGGTTTTTTATAGCTTTCTGAATATCCATCACCTGTAATTATACCCCCCTCCATAGATCCATCAGATCATTTATCCACTCCCACATCCACTTCCTCCTTCTAAACGTCGAACCGACTATTACCCAACCACTCTTTAAGAAACATAGCACGCAAGAAGACGTGCAATCAGCATTCCTCATAATTCAAGCGCAACTACCGTACAGAGATAGGAAACAAACCTCTTCGGACCATCACAATAAGCAAGTGAACTGTAGTTTATAAGAATATAAATAATTGATACATAGAAATACTTCAACACAATTATATCCATGAGCACAACGACAATATACATCATCCAGCAAACACACAAAAACCTAAGTACTAAACAAATCACTTTCACCAGTAAATAAAGAAAAAAATTCTTACAAAATAATTTCAATAACACTGCATTTATTTCACACATGTACAGTCTAATTCTATAATAATATATGTGATCAACACTACATTTTTCGTAATAAACAAACACGTTTTTCCGAAGGAAGTTGAATTGGTATTCTTAAATTGATACAGAGGAACTTAATAATTATATCTTTTATGGGAGAAAGATATATAAGCTCATTTGTATAAGTTAAATTAAAAATTTAAATAGGTACAATAATGCAAAAATAACCGAAATTTCCATCCAATATGATATTTGTTATAAAGGTACAAATACACACAACATCATACTGACTATCCTCGAAGAATACCGCCCACGACGACTTACTATATTGCAATAATATTTCATGCAGTCATTATATCTTCATACAGAAGGAAAACCAATATCTCAACTCAGTATATACACCATAACGTATACAAAATATGCCCACATAACCCAAGTATATTACGTAACTTTTATTGTTACATCCTTAATTTTATTATTCTTAAAACATTTAATTTATCTAACGGCATGTTAAACAATTGTAATTAGAACTATCGTAGCCAAAACGTATATCAATTTTATATGTTAAACTTTATGACGATTAGCCTGAGGATGGCTTTGTTTGACCGAGCCGAAACATTATTTTAAAGGACATTAATTTTAATTTACTAATAAATTGAATTCTGTTATAATACATTTTAGACGTTATATATTCCAATATTTCGGTGTATGACTGACAAGAAAACTTCTGGTGTTCTTTCCGATAAAACCAGGTTTTAGCCATTGATCATATCCAAAAAACGCCCGAGGAATATCTGCGTTTCATTCCTTTCAAACCTCCCTCCCACAAAATCACCCAAAAAGTCGTTCTTCCAGTTTGCCTAACACAATTCAGATATATGCCACCCTGCGTTATTACATGTTTGGATTCGTAAGGAATCAAAATTGGGCAATTCTTAAAAAAAATTAGGAAAACAGCACTTTGTGTTTTTCGTTATATTTCGTTGATTGTCTCTTTTCATGTTTTTATGAATTGCCTGATTATGACTTCTTAGAATCGAAATATATAGCAGTGTACAGTGCCATTTGTTGAAATGAGTTTGACTGATGTGTTTGTTTCCATATTTTGCCTTAATATGACAGTTAGCTATAAAACAAAATGTGAATTATTGATACGTTAGATACAGAGCGTAACGGTTTCTTTCCGAATATGCACTAAATGGTGCAGATCTTTATATGTTGTGCAAGAGGGAATATTTCGATATTGTTTCTCCTTCAGAAATGATTTGTAACAGAACAATAATTATATAACAGCCAGCTTGTCTTGCTTGGGCCAGCTACACCTACGTGTATTATATGCATATATACGGACAAAAGAAGTCGCTGATTGTGGGCTCCTGTTTTGTAAAATTTACGTAATTTTTATATTAAAAATTTGTGATGAAATAATTATTTAACTAATAACCAATGATATGTCTGTAATTAAGCGGATGTAGGAAATTAGTATAAAATGTAACTTTTTAGAAAATAACCGAACATTAGTTTAACTACTGATAATTTGAATTTATCTGCACTTGTTTTTAAAGGAATATGAAAGGGGCTCTTATATCTGAATACTTGAATCTGATTCGTTTGACTGAAGTGCTTGTACAGTTGTTTAAATCACTTTGTTTTTTCTATAACATAGCGAAATTTTAAGAGGCGTCGTACGTCTCGTCATGTGCCTTGCCACAAATCCGCCATGTTGTGGGATTGAGAAGTTTAGCCTTATATAGCGAGAAAATTACGGGGTTTTTACACTAAGCCTATCCACAACATGGTACTTACTCTTCGGAAATATGTCATTAATTTTGAAATAATTGAAAGATGATACATTTGCCAAAAATTTCTAAACCATTGGGAGGACGTAATAATAGTTCTTAAATATCTCTAAACTATAGAGTGCTAAAGTGATCTTCCATGTTGCAAGCCGATATGTTCACCAGGCTTGATATTCTATTAAATTATTCAAAGTGACCTGATTGGTTGGTGGGGGAAATTTTTAAATTATATAATTTTCGCAAATTTACGTCTTCTTGCAATCGCCTAGTGTTTATATATCAATAATTCTCTGCCTGAGATTTGATAACAAACTATGCAGACATATTTTGTGTTGTTAAGCACATACTGCTAATAGAATATTGTGAAATTCAGCAGGAATTACAGACACTTACCTCTTGAATCCGGCGATTGTTTCTTTAGCATTAATCTTGCAGTCACTTCTTAAGCCTTACTTATTTCAAAAAGTTAACATGAAGTTACGTAGAGCCAGAAGAGATTAGAATATCCGTACCCGAACTGACCGCTAGGGGAACCCCTCAAGTTCCGGTAAAAAAGGGAATCAGGTCTCTTTGCAGAGGTAAATCGGCCAGGTCGTGATGTTAATCGTGGCGTTAATCACACAACATTATCATTTCGGAGTTTAAAGAAAGTGTAGAGCTATAAATTCTGGTATTTCATAGCCACTTATGGGGTGAATTTTGGTTATACGATATAATTTTATTATTTTTCAGTTCTTTATTGAATTATGAATGTAATTAATTTTTTGCTTAATTGTTTATATAACCTGATTATATAAATTTTTAACCTAATTGTTTTAAGCGTATTGACTGCTTAGAGAATTAATATCAGTGCTGTACGAATTTGGATCTGAAGACCAACTCAATAAAATCCACACAATTACGTGTACAGGCGACCAAAATAAATAAAATCCCAAGGAATTTCAAAAGAGGAACCATTTTGTGAAATTTTTTGAGATAAACAATCGTTTCACTGAATAGTACATGGGATGTGCGTGATTCCGAGAGATCCTGAACTCTGCATGGGACATTCACTGGAATCATTCTGTAAAGCAGCATGGTTAATCTCGATGACGCTGCATGACATAATCAAAAATCAAGTCAAAATTCTCCTTAGACTTTAAGTGTGAAACTCAAAGCTCCAAGACTTGTATATCAGGATTAATTCCGCAAATCCTCCATCTTTAAGAGCAGGAAAATTTAGTCTGTCTAAAACTAAGCTACAATAAGTGGGTGTAGATCCGTGTGTTTCTACAGAGAGATAGAGAAGCCACTATGCAGTATTCGTTATCTTAGGCAGCAACTTCTTATCAAGTGACTGAGGTAGGAATGACGGAAAGATGGTGAGGCTCACACTGAAGATTTTCATTTGAAATTACGGGGACTTTGTGACTGTAATCTTAAAATACACTGGTCTTTGTCCTTATAGATCCATGTGGTTTCTACAGCGGTGTGTGCAAAGCCTGCGGCAATTGCGATGAGACGCCGTGTAATTTGGTAGAAGGTGATCGGTATCTGCGTTCATATCGGGAAAAGGAAGATGCTCTGAAGTGTTGTAGCTTTGTTTTTATTTATTTATATATATATATCATAATTCCCTAGATATTATTCTCCAAATATAACTAAATTTTCGAATGTCTCATTAATGTCATTCCCTTGCTACTTATGAAACAAAATAAAAGGGAAAATGTTTATAAGAACTTCGTTCTTAGCTGTCAATATCACAATGCACAACAGCGTACCGCTAAACTAAACTAAACTCCGTGGCCTTAGTCCACACGCGAACTATACAACGACAGTCGGCGAAATTAGTACCAACTTTTGCGGATAAAGGGGTGTCACGTGGTCAGCACAACGGGTCCCCACAACTGTTAATCTCTGTTTTCTAGACCTGGAGCCGTTACTTTTTTCATTCAAGTAGTTCCTCAATTGACCCCACGAGGCTCACGAGGCTGAGTGGACCCCGTTCCAGACCCACTACTACTCAGAAAATCTGGTAGCGCCGGGGATCGAACCCGGGACCTCTGTATCTGTAGCCAGAAACT